>CAJDTW010000079.1_pt1 | contig 15641 bp, 8 predicted proteins | sample 7389911 | NCBI WGS metagenome assembly CAJDTW01 (sample SAMEA7055652, study PRJEB34461) | soil metagenome | biome: terrestrial ecosystem; feature: Peninsula; material: soil | place: Antarctica | collected 2016 | reverse complement strand
TCATCGGTCCCAGCCGGCCCGCTGGCGACTCCGCCGCCGAGCACACGACCAGCCTCGCGAATCATCTCGCGGAAGCTGGCTACGAGGTGTCGCTCGTGACCTGGGTGGGGCTCACCCCGTCAGGGCCGAAGCCTGCCCGTGGCACCGAGCCCAGCGGCATACCTGCTGGGGGGTCCTTCCCCCGGACGGTGCCGATCCTCCATCGGACAGGTCGACGCCTGCGGGACGTCGACGCGATCGTCATCGCTGATGTGAGCCCAGCCATGGTCCCAGCCGGGCTCGCGCTGCTGCGGGCCGCGGGCGCCATCCCCGGCCAGGGTGGCCCCGTCCATCACGGACCACAGTCCGTGGTGCTGTGCCAGCGCCTTCCAGACCCCGGGGGCCCGCGGAGCGGCGCACGGATGCTGGCCCGACTCCTCCGCAGCGTCGACTCGGTGTTGGTGCACGGCGCGGATCAGGCCGCGATCGCGACGCGGCTCGGGGCGAAGCGGGTCGCGGTCGCGGAGCTTCCGACCCGCCGCTCCGAGAAGGAACTCTCCCATCGTCACGGCGACGGCCCGACCAGCATGCTCGTGCTGGGCCCGGTCCGCGGGGCTGCCGAGATCGGCCTCCTGCTGCGGGCGATCCGCGTGGTGCCCCGGGTGCGCCTGACCCTCGCTGGGGAACTCTCCGAGGGCAGTCGCGAGGTGATCCTGGCGGCGGCGGCCGACCCGGTGCTCGCCGGGCGGCTCGAGATCCGGGAGGGGCAGGTCCCGGCTGAGGACCTCGCGACGCTCCTGTCCGACCACGATGTGCTGGTCCTGCTCCATCGCAGTGCCCTCGCGTGGCAGAGCCTCGTCCTCGCCCAGTCCCATGGGCTCCCCGTCCTCGCCCCGGACCTGCACCCGTTCAGAGGGCAGGTGCGTGACGCGGTCGACGGCCTGCTCGTACCGCCCGACGACGAGCCGGCCCTGATCGACGCCCTGCGCCGGCTCGGTGACTCGGCGCTGCGCGAACACCTCGCTGACGGTGCCCAGACGCCCGATCTCTCTGGGCCGTGGGCCGCCTACCTCGGCGTGATCGAGACCCTGTCGATCGATGCGTCGACCCTGGCCGCGGCACCCGGCGGAGCGTCTCGCGTGGATGGCCCGAGGGCTGCCGGGGACGAGTCAGGGGACGAGTCAGGGGCGGGGGTACGGGCAGGGGTTGACGTGGCCGGGTGGTCGGCTGCGCGCCGTCGCTCCGCAGAGCTGCTGCGACGGGCCGCCAGCCGGGCGCGCGACTCCGCGTCCGCAGGCCACTCCGCCACCCGGTCAGCGCTGCATCTGGTCCCAGCCCGGTCGCGACTCGACCTCGCCGCACGCGACCTGCCCGAGTGGGTGATCGCCACCGACGTCCTCATCGATCCGGAGGAGGCCGACGACGTCACCCTCCTGGCGCGGGATCTCGGACTGCCCCGGTCCAGGGACCGCGTCTCGACGTGGGCCGCGATCGGTGCGCTGGCTGCGATCATCCGGGTCCGCGACGACGGCCGCCGCGGCACCGTCATCATCGACGAGACGGGACCCCGATCACTGGTGTCGCGCTGGGCCCGTGCGGTGGGCTTCGCGCCGGTCCAGATCGACTTCACCGGGACCCACCCCCAGGTCGCGGCGCTGGACGTGGACACGAACTCCCTCGACGTCATCGTCCGGATCCACCCACGTGGCTGTGACCGCGAAGACATCGACCACGTCCTCGAGCAGGCAGCCTGGGCGCTGCGCTCCCGCGGGTTGCTCATCGTCACCGTCCCGATCGGACCCCTCGGTGCGGAGGGGGCCATGGGCCCCGCCGATGTCCGCGGCCTGCTGGCCCGCGCGGACGGGCTCGGCTTCGTCCTGGTCGGGGACCTCGACGGTGACGTGAACGTGCGGATGCGCGAAGCCAGCGCGCGGGCCCGAGCCGGCGACGCGGCCTACGGCCTGGTCCGACTCACCCTGAGACGGCGCTGAGTTGACCCGGTCGCGTGCCCTCCTGGCTGCCCGGGTCCTCATCTCCGTGGTCACCCTTGCTGCGGTCGTCTACGCGGTGGCCCGCAACTGGACCGATGTCTCAGTGCACCTGCGTCAGATCTCCTGGGCGGCATTCGCCCTCGCGAGCCTCGCCGCTGCCGTCGGGACCTGGCTGACGATGCTCGGCTGGCGCGTCATCCTGGCCGACCTCGGGTCGCCCCTGCACCTGGCCCCGGCCTCGGGTGTCTACTTCGTCGGGCAACTGGGCAAGTACCTCCCCGGTTCGCTCTGGTCCGTGCTGGTCCAAGCGGACATCGCTAGCCACCTCAAGGTGCCTCGCCGGCGCACGGCGGTGGCCGGTTTGCTGGCCCTCGGGTTGGCGTTGCTCACCGGGCTGATCGTCGGGCTACCGGCCGCCTCCTTCCTCTTGCGCGGCTCTGGGGAGCACACCGGTCGATGGTTGGCGCTCTCTGTGCCACTGGTCATCGTCCTGCTCGTCCCCGCCCTGCTCAACCGGATCATCGCGGTGCTTCTCCGGCTCATGCGGCGCGCACCGTTGGAGCACGAACTGTCGGCCCGGGCGCTGCTGACCTCCGTGGCCATCTTTGTCGCCGTCTGGCTCTGCTTCGGCGCGCACACCCTCCTGCTGGCCAGGTCCGTCGCGGGGGGCGCGCCGCACCCGGACCTGGCCCTGGCGGCCATCACCGGCTACGCCCTGGCCGTCGCCCTCGGAATGCTCACCATCGTGCTGCCCGCCGGGCTCGGCGCTCGTGAGGGCCTGCTGACCCTGATCCTCTCGACTGCCATCCCCACCCCCGCGGCCGCGGCGGTCGCGATCGTGTCGCGCTTCATCGTCACGATCGTTGACGTGGTGGCCGCGCTGGCCGGCTGGGCCTACGCCAGGTCACGGCACCTCGTGTCAGAGGGGGCCGGCCCTCGGGGTGAGGACGCCACGACCCTGCGTCAGTAGCGCTCGAGGGCAAAGACCGGGATGACCCGGTCGGTCTTGGTCTGGTAGTCGGCGTAGGACGGGAAGGCCGCGACGCAGATCGGCCACCACCGCGCCCGCTCTTCCGGTGGGAGTTCACGGGCTCGGACCGGGAACGTCTCGGTGCCCACCTGCAGCTCGATCTCCGGGTGGGCCTTGAGGTTGAAGTACCACTGCGGGTGCTTGGGTCGCCCACCTTGGCTGGCGACCGCGACCCAGGTCCCGTCGTGCTCGACGCGCATGAGGGGCACCTTGCGCACCGCCCCGGTCCGGGCGCCGCGCATCGTCAGCATGATGACGGGCCGATCCATGATGTGCACGGAGTCGGTGGTGCCGGTCGCCTCGATCGTCTCGACCTGCCCCCGCACCCACTCGGCGGGGGATGGGAGGTAGTCGGTCGAAGCGCCCTTCTCAGGCTCGCTCGGTGTCGTCGTGCGATCCATGGATCCTCAATTCTTGATCACAGGTAGTGCCGGTTTCAACAACCAATTCGAGTGTAGGCGAGACTGGACGCATGCCCGAAGCCCGAACCCGCGTCTGGGAAGCGGATCGCCCGATCCAGCTGCGGGTCCAGTTGGCGGCCTTCCAGCGGGGGACCGGTGACCCCACCTGCCGGTGGGGTGCCGGGGAGAGTTTTGTGCGGAGCGCGGTGACCCCCGACGGGCCGGGCACCCTCCAGCTCGTATGCCGCAGTGCTGGCTCCGTCGTCGAGGCGACGGCGTGGGGGGCGGGAGCCACGTGGCTCCTGGATGGCGTCCCCGAACTGCTGGGGGCCGACGACGACGATACGGACTTCGTGGCGCACCACGCGATCGTGCGGGAGGCTCGCCGCCAGTTCCCGCACTGGCGGGTGCCGCGCTCCCGGCTCGTGCTCGACGCCCTCGTCCCGGCGATCATCGAGCAGAAGGTGACCGGTCAGGAAGCGTTCGCGGGCTACCGGAGGCTGGTGCGCCGCTTCGGCTCGCCCGCTCCGGGGCCGTTCGACCTGATCACCCCACCGACGGCGAAGGAGTGGGCCGCCGTCCCCTCGTGGGGGTTCCTACGGGCGTCGGTCGATGGGGCGCGCTCGAGAGCCATCGTCGTCGCGGCCCGCGCCGCGGGCCGGCTCGAGGAGAGCGTAGGACTCTCGGTGGCGCAGGCACAGCAACGTCTCCGGGCCCTTCCCGGGGTAGGGGTGTGGACCGCGGCCGAGGTGGCCCAGCGCGCCCTGGGCGATGCGGATGCGGTGAGTTTCGGGGACTACCACGTGGCCAAGGACATCGGGTGGGCGTTGACCGGGACGCCCGTCGACGACGCGGGGCTCGCGGTGCTCCTCGAGCCCTATGCCGGGCACCGCTTCCGGGTCCAGCAGCTGCTGGGGCTGGCCGGTCACCGCCGGCCCCGCCGCGGACCTCGACTGGCGCCGCGCGGCCATCTCCCGACCCGCGCCTCCGGTTCGTGGTGAGAGCGGCCGAGTCACGGGTCAGGCACGGGTCCGGTCACGGGTCAGGCACGGGTTACTCACGGGTCAGTCACAGTCCTTCCCGGATCGTGGTCGGGTCCCCGATCTGGACCGGGACGGCCTGCCCGTCGCGGATGAGCAGGCCTCGACCCGGGAGCCTGGTGGCCTGACACTCGACCCGCACCCGGAAGAGCTCACCGTCGGCGACCGAGCCGGGGGAGAGCAGCACCCCAGTGCCGGGCGCGGCCACGGACGGGACGAGGCCCCGGTAGTGCTCTGCGCTTCGGCGCAGGTCGATGCTGATGGCGATGAACCCGCCTCCGGATTCGACGAGCCGGGCGAGCTCGATCAAGGGCTGTTCGAGCGGGGTGCCCGCGACGCCCTCCGCGTCGTCGACGAGCACAGCGAGGTCCGGGTGGTCGCGGCGCAGGGCGATCAAGGCCTCCCGGTCCTCGATGCGCACGGAATGGACCGTCGGGGTGCCGCTGAGCTGGGTGAGCGGTGAACGCCTGGTCGTGACGACGGCGAGGGTCCGCCCGCCCGCCACGAGACGCAGGGCCAGGCTGAGCAGGGTGCTGGATCGGCCCGAGCCGGCTGTTCCGCCGACGAGCACCCGTCGGTGATCTCGGTCCAGGTCGAAGCCGACTGGCGCCGCGTCATCGCCACCGCGCCCGATCGTGAGCAGCGGCAGCCCGGGGTCCGCGATGGCCGTCAGCGCGACGTGGGTCGGGAGTTCGGTGACCTGCCACGCCCGGCCAGGGCCGTGGCGTCCCCACCGCTCCGAGGCCTTCCGGGCCACCGCGGCCGTGGCGGCGCACTGGTCGCCGCGGGAGCCGACATCCCCTGGACCCTCCAGCTGGGTATCACCGGCGCTCTCGTGCTCGTGGCGGACGTGGACGGCCAGATGGACCTCGGCGCCGGTGCGGACGTCCACGGCCCGGCCCGGCGGTTGATCGACGGGGACGGCTGTGTGCGGGACGCCGGCGACCAGCAGGTCCAACGGGTCGGACATCGCGAGGGCCAGCCGGTGCTGCACGAGGCCGGGTAGCGCTCCGACGAGGACCTGACGGCCGCCGGTGATGACGACATGGAGGCCGCTCGCCAGACCATCGCGCAGGACCCGCATCAGGTCATCCAACGGTTGGCCGTGCTCGACCCCTTCGAGGCACTCCTTGAGGGACTCCCAGTCGTCGATGAGCACCACGGTGGTTGCCGGCCCGTCGCGGCCCGTGGAGGGAGCGGGCGCCGCGGTGAGCTGGTGCAGGAGCCGGGAGATGGCCCGCCGGACCCGGCCCGGGTCCGCAGCGCCGGTGATGGATCCGACGTGGGGAAGTCGGGCCAGGTCGTGCAGGCTCCCGCTCGTGCCCTCCAGGATCTGGAGGTGCACCTGATCCGGTGGGTATCGATCGGCCAGGGTGAGGGCGATCGTGCGCAGGAGCGTCGAGCGGCCGGTCCGTGAGCCACCGGCTACGGCCAGGTGGCCGGTGTCGGGCTCCCAGCACCAGGCGTCTTGTCGTTGGTGTTGTGGCAGGTCGACGAGTCCGACCGCAACGCGCAAGCGGGAGCCTTGGTCACCTCGTCCGGGCTGCGACGTGGCTTGCCGGCGGTGGTGGAGCTCGCCCGCGGTCAGCAGCTGTGGGAGTGGTGGCAACCAGGGGGAGGGGAGCCGGTCGAGGCCCAAGTCGGCCGCTGCGGCTCGGGCGGCGTCGACGACCGCGCAGCCACCGGCCCACCGACGTGGGCGGTCTGGATCTCGTGGAGCTGCTGGCCGGCGGTCCGGATCCAGCCGCGCCCCGGCAGGCGATCGCTGACGGCTGCGGCATGCGGAGCTGCGATCACGTCCTCGCTGTCGGCCCGGTCGCGGACCCGCAAGGCGATGCGCAGGGCCACGTTGGCGCGCATGTCGCCGGACACGATCCCGCCCGGGCGCTGGGTGGCCAGCACGAGGTGCACGCCCAACGATCGACCGACCGCGGCGATCCGGACCAGGCCGGCGACGAAGTCGGGCAACTCATCGGCCAACATCTTGAATTCGTCCACGACCAGGACGAGCCGGGGTAGGACTGCCGACCCGGGGCCCCTCCGCTCCTGGTAGTCGGTGAGATCCGTGGCTCCGGCGGCAGCCAGGACTCTTTCGCGGCGCTTCAGCTCGGCGCCCAACGAGGTGAGGGCCCGTGCGGTCAGGTGCTCGTCGAGGTCGGTGACGACTCCGAGGGTGTGTGGCAGGTGGGCACAGTCCTGGAAGGCAGAGCCACCCTTGTAGTCGACGAGGACGAAGGTGAGCTGGTCTGGCCGGTTCGTGACCGCGAGTCCGCACACGAGGGTCTGGAGCAACTCGGACTTGCCCGATCCGGTGGTCCCACCCACGAGGGTGTGCGGCCCGTCGGTAGCGAGCTCAACGGCATACGGACCTCCACGGCCCGCGCCGATGAGCGCTCGGGGGGCCCCGGGGGAGCAGGACCAGACGCGTGCGAGGTCGTCGGCGTCGGTCGGGTCGACGTGCCCCGTGGGGTTGTCCCGGTGGAGTTCCACGAAGCTGACTCGTGAGGGTAGGTCTGACCCGTGCTCGTCCGGGGTGGCGTCCTCGAGCGGAGCCAGGGCCCGACCCATCCGCTCGAGCCAGCCCATCGACGGCAGGTCCGGGACGACGGGACCGATCACCCCGGCAGCGTCGCGGATCACCGCGACCGGGGTGGGTGCGGCGTGCAGCTCGACGCGTCGGGTCGTCTCCACCGGGAGCCGCTCGGCCGTGGTGTCGAGGCAGAGGAACCGCAGGCCGGCCGCTGGTCCCCGGGCCAGCAGGGTCGCGACTCCGGGCTGGAGTCTGAGGTCGTGGGCACCATCCAGGATGACCACGACGTCGGGACCGTTGCTGGAGCGCTCGCCGCCGGTGAGGGGCGTGGCCGCCTCGGCCCGGAGCGTCACGACCTTGTCCAGCTCGGCGACCCGCCGGCTCAGGGCGGCCGCATCGGCAAGGCTCGCTACCGCGGCGATGGCACAGGAGTCGCTCACCGGACGGGTGTGCGGGAGCCTCGCGGCCCAGCCCCAGTCCGCTGCCGGGGTGGGGCTGTTCGTCAGGATGACGAGGCGGACCTCACGCGGTGAGTGCCAGGTGCACGGTGAGCTGGGCCGGTGCGGTCGCGGTGCCCACTCGGAGGGCGAGGTGGTCCGAGTCACCGGGGCGCCGCTCCCAGAGCCGGACGTCTCGCCCGCAGGCCACGTCGCAGACCAGGGCCAGATCCGGCTGTTCGTCGTGGCGTCGGGATGCCTCGGAGGCCAGCGCCTGCGTCAGTGCGGCCAGGGCTGACGCCGTGTCGCGGGTGTGGGCGGACCGCTGCCGGGAGAAGGACACCCGACCGTGGCGACGGTCACCGAGCCATTGTCCGATCAGCATGACGGGCGACATCAGGGCGAACAGCAGCATGGCCGGCGAGTTCATGACCCGGGCCAGGACGAGTGCGAGCAGGAGCGGGGTGAGAGAGGCGATGAGGGGGAGTCGGTGGCCCTCGGGTCGTTGCGGGGGTGTCGGAAAGGTGATCGTGGGGTGTTGTGGGACGCTCACGAATCGCGGCTGTCGGTGGATGCGCAAGGTGCCCGGCCCCTGGGTCATCGGTGCCGGCACCGTCGTGGTGCTGCGCCGGGTCAGGGTGGTGGACCCGATCCTGATCCGTGACGCAGGCTCGACGGTGAGTCCGGCCCGGGGCACGGGTTGCCCGTCGACGAGCGTCCCGTTGGTCGGCCTCAGGTCTCGCAGTCGCACCCCCGTGTCTGAGACGAGGATCTCGGCGTGCGCCCGGGAGACGCCTGGGTCCACGACTCTGACCGCGCAGGCCGGGCCACGACCGATGAGGTGCCGACCCCGGCCGAGGCGGACCGACTGGCCCGCCCCCAGGCCGCCGATGACCTGCACCTCGACCAGACTGCCCCGGTGCTGTCGTGGCAACGGGTCGGGTGCGCTGGATGAGCTGCCCGTGAGGTGCTCCAGCGTGAGCAGGACCCCCGTCACGAGGGGGACAGCACCGAACTCCGCGTCGTCAGGAACGGGGTCGCCCTCGAGGAGAAACCGGACCTCGGTGTCGCGGCCCAGTGCAGCGAGGAGGTGGGGCGCCACGGCGCCAAACCTGCTACCAGGCGCAGCATCAACCCACACCTCGCTCGGGGCCGCATCGTCGAACGGTCTGGGCTCCACGAGGCGTGCCGGGTCGACGACGCTGATCCGGATCTGCACGTGCACGGTTCCTTCCCGTCGGTGGTCCCCATGCAAGCCGATGGGCGGAACCGCGGGTGGGCTCTATCCACAGCTGTGGATAGAGCCCGGTGAGCCCGGTCTGGAAGGACTACGCTCCCCGGACTCGCTGCACACCGGGCCTGTTTCCCCCAGAACCGACGCGAGTTATCCACAGTTTGCGTTCGGTGGCGTCCATTGGGCCTTCCTGAGCTAATCTCGAGGCGACGGGAGCGTCTGCGCAGGGCAGGATGCTCGAAAGTCAATTCGAGGCAGGGGGATCAGTGACCACTCAGACGGCCGTCGGCCAGGTGGAGGGCGAGGTCCGGGAACTGATCCGCAGGTCGGGTCTGGACCCGGCTCGCGATCGTGTCGAGGTGCGCCGACTCGTCCAGGACGCGGTGCGCGACTACGACGAGAGGTCCCTCCACGGCGGCCTGCCGGCCCTCGGCGATCCCGGCCATGCCGTCACCTCGATCCTGTCTGTCGTGGCCGGCTATGGGGCGCTCCAGCAGTACTTCGACGATCCGACGGTCGAAGAAATCTGGATCAACGAACCAGACATAGTCTGCTAGACGTATCCTCCCACATCGAAGTCTGTGGCAGACAGATAGTGGAGCTGCCTGCGGGGGCGGGGCCACAGGCAGTGCTGACGACGGTAACGCCCTTCGTGCTGGTGAGTGGTAGAGACCACCAGCCTCGCAGGAGCCCCACCGGACTCGGTGGGACCACACGGGTGGGCAATTTCAGTGAGCAGGTCTGAGTACTTTCAAATGAGCGCCATCACCGGCCGACGCCACCGCTCATCCACGCGTCATCAAACGCAAGATGCCCAAGTGGCACGTCAAACGCGCCCACCACGCCAGCTGGCCTCAACCACGACATTCACCCAAGTACACCGTCCTGAAATCCTAACTTAACGGTATTGCAACTAGGCAGGGTCTCTCGATGCCCACGTTGTGCGGGCCGGGGGGACCGGATCGTCCATGAGTACGGAGCCCAACCATGCGCGAGTAGAGCGTCCAAAGTTCTGTTCCGCAATATCAGCGACATCGGAATTAGAGAGTCGAAACCTTCTCGCGACTGAGCGCCAGAACTCCTGCGTCGATTGGTCCTTCAGTCGTCCGTTCAGACGGTTAACGGGCAGGCCGCCATCCTCGACGAGGTGCGCCATGGTCAGGAGCACGGCCGCGACCCCCGTTCTATGTCCGCCATCGCGGCAACGTTTGGCGGTGGCCACCAGGAATCGCGCCTCGTCGGCGGGGTGTGTCCCAGAAGCGATGAGGGTCTCGTGCGCCCACCGGGCGAGGGGTCGTGGGTCGGAGAGTGCGGCGATGCGCCTCATGACCCCCCATTGCGCGTGCATCCGTAGTTCCGGACACCACTCAAGCAGCCACAACTCATCAGCCGCCGGCGTCGCATTGAGATCGTTCTTTGCGAGAAACCCCCACAGCGCGAGGTGTTGGTTCACGCAGCAGCCAAGTGACGGCGCCGCACGGGCCAGGATGAGCGACGAGGACGGGTCGCGAGTCTCAGTCTTGGCCCGCGATTCGAGGAAGCCGAGAGCGACTTGCTCGTGGCGAAGGCCCGGGACCGGGACGGACCCGCCGATCTTTTCGAGGGTGCTCCAGCCAGCATCGTTGCCACAGGTCCCAATCGCTGTCCAGAAGGCGCCGGCCCATGCCTCCTGCTGGATCCCTGCGCGGTGGATCGAAGCGGCCACGACGGGAAGCGCGGATGCCTGGATGGATCTGAATACGAGGGACCACCCTTCGACGTCAAGGCACTGGACAGCAGCGGGTGCGGCTAGGTCTGACTCTTCGATCAGCATCGCGATAGTCGGCCAGGCCTGCTCCTCGCAGAGCACGGCCAACAGTTCAAACCAGCCACGGCCAAAGTTCGGGGCCCGTCGCTGAGAGCGGAGCAGGGTCGCGGACCGGACCGCCCACGCGCGGCGACGTGGAGATTCAAGCGGCAGCGTGTGGCGGTTGAGTAGTTCAGCGAGGACCCCGAGCGGCAGGACTGTTGTGAAGGTATCGTCCTCAAGTTGCTCCGCCGACTCTTCCACTGCATCGGCCGCCCCCTGCCGCGCCGAAAACCCCGCCCGGTCGAGGATCGCCATCACCTCGTGGCTCCGGACTCGTGCTGCGGCGCACGTGGCATCCTGCCCGAGGAGTCGGATGAGCTCAGGGTCGGTGTCGGACATCAGCCGCGCAAACAGTTCAAGCGCATCGGGCGAGCCCTCCTCGAGCCCTGCGCACAGGGCGGCTCGGCCCTCCGGGAAGAGGCAGAGTTCGACAGCGACATCGAACAGTCTGCTCACTCTCGACATCTGCGCCCATGCGAGCTCTCCGCTGGCGCGAAGCGCGAACGGTAAAAGGGTCGTGATTACCGACTCCCACGGAGCTGGGCTCCGCTCGAGCATGGTCCGAGTCCGTGCGCGCGCGTCGGGGGAGTGGAGCAGGTACGACGCTACCGTGTCGGCCGTGACCGATGGCGAGCCGACAGAGGCATGGCCGGCTACCGTGCCGACCAGTTGAAAGCTCCTCGCCTCCTCCGGTGACTCGAAGGTCGAAATGGATCGTGCTTCGAGAAGGTAAGGCGCCACGTCGCAGAGTACGGAGAGTGCCCGGGCCGCCAGTGCCGGCGTCCTGGCGAAACCGGACGCCGTGCCCCTGCTATCCAGAAGTAGGGCGAGCGCGGTGCGCAACTCGGGGTCATCGTCCCCGCAGAATCTTGGTTCTTCAAGGCCGTCGAGTGTCAGCGTAGGTAGGTGGAGTGGGGTGGCGACAGACCCTGTCCACCAAAGTTGGCCCGTAAGTAGGAGCGCTCCTTGGCTCGTCGGCAGTTCTTCCTGTGGGCCCATGAGGATGTGGGCGGCGAAGTTTCCGCGCCGACCGGCCCCATCGAGCCCAGCGTCGACCCGGTGGAACACGATCCGTCGACCGTCCCGCAAGGTGATCCAGCCGACGGACGGCCATTCGTCTGCGTTCTCGCTTCGAGGCAGCCCAGGGTACGAGCACAACTCGCTGGCCCATCCCCACTCGAGTGAGGTGGGGTCCCTGAAACCGGGCGATGCCCCGGTAACTTGGAACTGCGAGACGCCCTCGAGGCCCCTTGCGGACCACGTGTACCTCAGTTGCTGGACGGCCATGGCAGGGCAGTTAGTTGAGTCCGCTAGCCATCCGGCGTAGTACGACGCCGAGGGGCTCGAGGACGCGCACGGGCTTTACTCCGCGGATGGCGATATGCGACTTGTCGGTGCCAAGTGAGGAAACAGCATGAAAAGTACAGCGACCGTATGCAGTGGCGATGTCCACGATCTTCTTCTGCCCAACGGAGACGAGGAAGTCCTTGACCTCGTCGCTGACCGTCTGGAGCTGCGCTGTAGTAACCGGTCCCGGGGTCCGGTCATCGAGGAAGGACGCGCCACGGCACATCTTTGCGAGAAGGTCAGACTTGGCAATTGTGATCGCGACCGGGACGTTACGGTACGTCAGCTCTCCGAGCACCTGGCCCAGCAACTCGGCCTGGTCGATGGGGCGGTCGACCTCAAGCTGCTCCGGCGGCAAAGTGGCGCGGAGGTCATCAAACTCAGTGGGGTCGAGGATGAACACAATGCCCAGGGAACGCCGCACGAATCCGGCACCAATGGCTCGGCTGTCGTGGTCGACTAGGAGCTCACCCGAGACATCATGTGTGACGAGAAGGAACTGCGATCCGTCGAGGGTGACGGAGAACGAGAGCGGCTTGCGTGCGACATCCCAGTCTTTGGCCGTTCCCTTAAGCTCCTCACCCTGCCGGAACAGCGGTAGATAGTAGTTGGCCTGGAACGTCGTTGCGGTGTCAGGGTCGGCGGAGAATTCTGTGACGCCGAATTCTTCGAGTCCGCCGCTCCGGGCCAAATGCATTGCGGCGCCCAAGAAGTTCGACTTCCCCGCGACGTTGAGACCCACGATGCTAACGATCCGGGTCGGCATATCGTCGATCTGGACAGGTAGGGTCTCCAAGCACTTTGGGCACCGACGCCGCGGCAGCAGCGCGGGGTCGAACGACGAGAGTAGAGGAAACGTGGGCATCTGGGTGCTTGGCCCGGAACTCCAGCTAAGCCACTTCACAAGGCCGGCCTGCTTTGTGTCCGGCGGAGCGGCAGACGCTGGGTTGTATAGCACCCCGGTCTGCTGGGCTTCCGTGGAGTTTTGCGGCTCGGAGTCCGACAACGCCGGCTCCTCCTCGCCACGGCTGGCACCGTCCAGCGAGTTGGCGGCTTGGTGGACCGACTGGCCATGCACAGCGTTCACCGTTCGTGTCCTTCTGCCCGGCTTAGACACAACACAGCATTCCTCGAGTCGGAACTCGTGGCCGCAGTACGGGCACTCCCGATCCGTCGTGCTCCTCGTCCGCATGTATCCCTCTCTCCTCGCTGATGAGCAACCGTCGGTTCAACGTAGGTCGTCGAAGTCGTCCTTGCGCACGATCCGGATCGTCTCGTCGGCCGCCGACGATTCAGGAGACCTTCGCGACCGCCAGAGGGAGCGGGCCATGCCGGCAAGCCCACCTGCATCGCGAGATTGGTCGTCTGAGGCGAAGCCGTAGGTCAGCATTACACCAACGACAAAGGAGAGGTTCGGGAGCGCGGCGACACCGAGAATGACGCCGCGGGTCTGGGTAGCCTGCGCATAGACGAGCGCGAACGCGACGCTCGCCAACACGGCAACGAAGCCGACCAGTCGAGCGGCTCGAGGGTCATCGTTCTTCATCAGCCGGGCGATTAGGAAGCCAAGGCCTACACCGAGCAGAGCCGGGATCGCGGCCGAAACAATCGCTGCAACGGCGCTGGGTCCGCGCGCCGTGGCCAGGGCTCCCACCGTGAAGTCGGCGTAGCCCACGCCTGCCTGATTAGCACCCAAAGCGATGAGGCCACCTGCGGCCATCAACATGAACCGCTTCGTGCGTTCGCCCCGGTTCGGCTCCGCAACCGCGTCGGCGATGGTAAAGGCCAAGAAGGCCAGGATGCTGCCTACCAGCAGCACATGAATAAAGAGATTGATCGCAAGTGTCACTTCTGGCCTCACTGCCCTCGATGAGCGTAGTTGTCGCCTTCGCGGGAAATGTACCGCGACTCGCAGCGGCGGACAGCGAAATGCAGAACAGTAGGCCAGATTTCTGGTTCTTCCTACTTGCGTTGCGGGGTGATGGGATTCGGGGGTCGCACGAGTCAGGCCGGACGGGGAACGGCGGTCGCTGTGGCTGTGGCTGATCCCGAACTCAGCAGGGTCCCGCAACGGCCCCGGAGACGCCGGTGTAGACCCAAGCGTCGGAGACGAAGCCGGTCTGCCCCGCATGGTTGGTGCGGTCCCACAGGGTTGTGGGCCCGTACGGCCCTGTCACGGAGTTCGACTGGGTGGTGCACTCGATCGGGATGATGACCCCTTTGGGGATGCATCCGATGACGGGGCTGGCGTGGCCGGCAGTGGAGTGCAGGTCAAGGCATGGGTCGATTAGAATGGTGCCCTTCGCTGTTGTGGAGGCTGGGGGCGGTGTAGAGACTGGAAGCGGCGCCGGTGCCGGTGGTGCGCTGGCCGGGCAGGGGCCGGCAACGGCCCCGGAGGTGCCGGTGTAGACCCATGCGTCGCTGACGTAGCCGGTGTTGCCGCCAAAACTGGTGCGGTCCCACAGGGTAGTGGTGCCGTAGGTGCCGGTGACCGGGTTGCCTTGTGCCGTGCACTGGATGGTGATGATCGTGTCCTGCGGGATGCAACCGATGACGGGTGCCGTGCGCCCGACTCCGTTGTGCAGGTCCAGGCACGGGGAGATGTAGACCTTGCCCTTGCCGGCTGCCATTGTGCCTGCGCCGGAGGACGGGGTGCTGCTCGTGGGTGGAGAAGTCCCGCCGGTGGTGGAACCGGTCGACTGAGAGCCCGTCAGGGCGGCGGAGAAGGTGTCGCTGCTGCCTTGCGTCATCAGGTTCTGGACTCCGTCCAGGGCCGAGCCAAACGTGAGTTGGAGGACGGGGGCGATGAAGGCGACGAGCGTGAACTGCCGCTGTGCTGCCTTGATTGTGTCGCGCAGCGCCGCGGCGTCAGCCGCGCCGCCGCCGAAGCGGTTCGCGAACGCTGTGACCACCGACGGATGCCTCACCGCGTCCTCGATTCGGCTGCCGACACAGATCAGGAAGTCGGCGAAGGTGCCGGGGTTGAAGTGGTATTGGCTGGTGCTCACTCCCGTATCACACTCAACGAACATGTACGCCGCGAAGGCGTACGCGTTGGTTCCGGCACCCAGGCCGGTGACGTAGTTGAGCGTGTCCTGCGCGATGGTGTGCGCTGTCGCCCTCGCGGTGCGGCCGGTGACTGTGAAGTTGAGGTCCTGGTTTGTGAGCGGGCGGCCGTAGCCGATGGTCATGGTGTCCCCGGCCGGGAGCAAGACGGTGGTGTCGGGATCGTAGTTGAAGGCAATTCCGAGGGCGTGACGCAGCCAGTTCGGTTGGTCTTGGACCCACATGTATTGCGGGGAGCCGGGGCGGTGGATCTCGAGGGTGACGCCACGGTTGGACTTGACCTGCAGTTCGGCGCGGCCGGCGTTGGTGGTCGCACACACGTGGACTTGGTCGCTGGGATTGGACCAGTTGAGCCATTTGGGTTCCCCCGTGCAGGTCAGTGGCGTGGTACGGCCTGCGGCGCCGGATTTGATGTGCTGCCACAGACCGTCAGCCCATGCGGCGGGGTTGATGAAGGCCGGGAAAATGCTAGAGAAGTCCTGGGTCGCGACCTGCAGGCCCCCGCCGGTCATGGCTGCCTTCTTGTACTCCCACTGCCCGTCGTGACGGACGTGGAGGACCACGGGGACGTTGCCGTCCCGGTCCGAGCCGATGTTGCTGAAGGTGAGGGTGAGTGGTTTGGCAAGGGTCGTCCCGGTAACGGCCACATCCATGCCTTCTCCGGCGACGGTGACGCCGCTGGGCAGCGCGGGCGCACCCGCGACCGCGGTCACCTTCATCGTGCCGGATTTGGTGAC
>CAJDTW010000147.1_pt1 | contig 15891 bp, 13 predicted proteins | sample 7389911 | NCBI WGS metagenome assembly CAJDTW01 (sample SAMEA7055652, study PRJEB34461) | soil metagenome | biome: terrestrial ecosystem; feature: Peninsula; material: soil | place: Antarctica | collected 2016 | reverse complement strand
CCCGGATGACGCCCCGGGCGACACGGTCACGGCAGCCACCTGAGAAGTTAGACTGGTCCTTTGCCGGCGTGGGTGATGACCCGCCAAGCCGCCCCGATGGGCGCGAATCCGCCCAGAAGGGCGCGCCGGGTCTGCACACCGATACTCAACAGGAGACCTTTCCATGTCCTTTGACCACAAGGTTGCCGACCTGAGCCTCGCCGAGGCCGGCCGTCACCAACTCCGTCTGGCCGAGCACGAGATGCCCGGCCTGATGTCGATCCGGGCGGAGTTCGCCCCGAGCCAGCCGCTCAAGGGAGCGCGCATCGCCGGCTCCCTGCACATGACCGTCCAGACCGCGGTCCTCATCGAGACCCTCACCGCCCTCGGCGCCGAGGTGCGCTGGGCGTCGTGCAACATCTACTCGACCCAGGACGAGGCGGCCGCGGCCGTCGTCGTCGGCCCGCACGGCACGCCGGAGGACCCCCAGGGCGTCCCCGTCTTCGCCTGGAAGGGCGAGACGCTGCCCGAGTACTGGTGGTGCACCAACCAGATCCTCACCTGGCCCGCCGACGAGAACGGCGTCGCCCAGGGCGCCAACATGATCCTCGACGACGGTGGCGACGCCACCATGCTCGTGCACAAGGGCCGCGAGTGGGAGCAGGCCGGTCAGGTCCCGACGACCGCCGAGGAGGACTCCGAGGAGTTCAGCGTCTTCAAGGACCTGGTCCGCGAGACGATGGCCAGTGACGCGCAGAAGTGGACGACGGTCGCCGCCGGCATCAGGGGCGTCACCGAGGAGACCACGACCGGGGTGCACCGCCTCTACCAGCTCGCCGAGGCCGGTGAGCTGCTCTTCCCCGCCATCAACGTCAACGACTCGGTCACCAAGAGCAAGTTCGACAACATCTACGGCTGCCGCCACTCGCTCATCGACGGCCTCAACCGGGCCACCGACGTCCTCATCGGCGGCAAGGTCGCGGTCGTGGCCGGCTACGGCGACGTCGGCAAGGGCTGCGCCGAGTCGCTGCGCGGCCAGGGCGCCCGCGTCATCGTCACCGAGATCGATCCGATCTGTGCGCTGCAGGCGGCGATGGACGGCTTCCAGGTGGCCCTCCTCGAGGACGTCGTGGACTCCGGCGACATCTTCATCACGACGACGGGCTGCTACGACGTCATCACCGCGGAGCACATGACGCAGATGAAGAACAAGGCCATCGTCGCCAACATCGGCCACTTCGACAACGAGATCGACATGGCCGGTCTCGCCCGCGTCCCCGGGATCCAGAAGACCGAGATCAAGCCGCAGGTCCACGAGTGGACCTTCCCCTCGGGAAGTTCGATCATTGTGCTGTCCGAGGGCCGCCTGATGAACCTCGGCAACGCGACCGGCCACCCCAGCTTCGTGATGAGCAACTCCTTCTCCAACCAGACGATCGCGCAGATCGAGCTCTTCACCAAGCCGGGCGACTACGACACGCAGGTCTACACGCTGCCGAAGATCCTCGACGAGAAGGTGGCGCGGCTGCACCTCGACGCGCTCGGCGTCCGCCTCACCGAGCTGACCAAGGCCCAGGCCGAGTACCTCGGTGTCGACGTGGCGGGCCCGTACAAGCCGGAGCTCTACCGCTACTGAGCCACGCAGGGGGTATGCCGCTCTCCCGCAGGCCGGGAGAGCGGCATACCTTCGCTTCGTCGTCCTTCGCTGGTCCTCAGGTCAGCGTCGGCGACAGGGGGACGTGGCAGGATGGCGACGAGTTGGTGGCCTGTTGCCGTCCGACCGGGCTCGACCGATGTCCACTCACACCGCAGGGAAGTCACCATGAAGAAGCTCTTGTCCGTCGCCGCGGCCGTGTCGTTGGCCTTTCTGGCCACCGGCTGCAGCAAGGACACGACGCCACCGGCGACCCCGACGGTCTCCATCCCGACCTCGACGGTGCCGACCGTGACCACAACATCGGACCTGCCCACGACATCGGACCTGCCCTCGGACCCGACCTCGGAGACACCGTCCACCACCTCGAGCGGCACCACGCCGTCCACGGGCTCGGTGACGCCGTCCGCAGGCGCGACGACGGCGCCGCCCCGCCGCCCGGTCGACCAGTCCACCCCGGAGGCCGCGATGACCGGCTGGCTCAACGCCCTGCTGACCGGTGACAGCGCGAACGTCTGCGCCCTGATGGCCTCTGACGACCAGGCGATCGCCGACATCCCCAACGCCGTGGAGACGTGCGGCACGACGATCGAGCCGATGCTCAAGAACCTCACCCCGCTCAAGGAGATGTTCAAGGACCTGGACATCAAGGGTGCGACGGTCAGCGGTGACACGGCCAACTTTGACAGTGCCACGACGACGCCGGTGATGGCCGCGCAGATCATCAAGCAGTTCAAGGCCGTCAAGCTCAACGGGAAGTGGTTCGTCACGCAGTGACAACGGGGCTGGGGCAGGTGCCGTGTGTGATGATTTGGCACGTGTGGGTCGGGCGCTCGAACGGCGGGCGCCCATGAAGGGGAGTGAGTTGTGAAGGGTCGGGTACTGGTCGTCGATGATGACCTCGCGCTGGCAGAGATGCTCGGCATCGTGCTGCGCAACGAGGGACTCGAGGTGACCCACTGCGCCGACGGCGCTGCTGCGGTGGCCGCTTTCCGCGAGTCCCGTCCGGATCTCGTGCTGCTCGACGTGATGCTCCCGGGCCTGGACGGCATGGAGGTCTGCCGCCGGATCCGGGCCGAGAGCGGCGTGCCGATCGTCATGCTGACGGCCAGGACCGACACGGTCGACGTCGTGGTCGGTCTCGAGTCCGGGGCGGATGACTACGTCGTCAAGCCCTTCAAGCCCCAGGAGTTGATCGCCCGGGTCCGGGTCCGGTTGCGTCGGGGCGACGAGCCCGAGCCGGAGCGGCTGACCATCGGCGACCTCGAGATCGATGTCGCCGGCCACTCGGTGAGCCGGGACGGTGCGGCGCTCAGCCTGACGCCGCTCGAGTTCGACCTGCTCGTGGCGCTGGCCCGCAAGCCGTGGCAGGTCTTCACCCGCGAGGTGTTGCTCGAGCAGGTCTGGGGCTACCGGCACGCCGGGGACACTCGGCTGGTCAATGTCCACGTCCAGCGGTTGCGGTCCAAGATCGAGCACGACCCGGAGCACCCCGAGGTCGTCGTGACGGTCCGTGGTGTCGGCTACAAGGCCGGTCCGGCCTGACGTGTCTGAGCAGCCCGGAGTGACCGGGCCCGCGGCGCGGGTCTGGTCCGTGCTGCGTGCCCGGCTGGGTGCGGTCGCCCACCTGTGGCGGTCGTCGCTCAGCTTCCGGGTCGTGGCCGTCACGATGCTGCTCGGCATCCTGGTCCTGAGCGCGGTCGGGACCTACCTCTACGGCTCGATCGCCCAGGGCCTGGTCGACGGGCGTCAACGGATCGCCGCCGATGACAGCCTGCGTGACGCGAGCGACGCGCAGAAGCAGTTCGATGCCAACGACATGAACGCCACGCAGGCCGAGTTGACCCAGAGCGCCACCTCGATCGTCAACCAGTACCGGCGGGAGGTGGGCAGTGACCGCCGCTACGTCATCTTCATGCGCAATGACAAGAACGACTGGCCGGTCATCATCAGCCCCATCGAGAGCGGCGCGATCGGGGTGCGCTTCATCCCGGACGAGCTGCGCACCGCGGTGTCGACGGAGCCGGCCCGCCAGCACCTGCAGATCGGGTCGATCCAGGACTCGGGTGAGTCGGTGGCGGCCGTCTTCGTGGGCCAGACCATCTCCCTGCCGGTGGCCGGGCCGTATGGCCTCTACTTCGTCTATCCGATGCAGCGCGAGCGCGAGATCATCAACCTCATCGGTCAGACCTTCCTGTTTGGTGGGGTGGCCCTGATCCTGCTGCTCGGGGCCATCGCCTTCGTCGTGACCCGTCTGGTCGCCGACCCGGTCCGGCGCGCCGCGCTGGTCGCCGAGCGGTTCGCCGGAGGCCACCTCAACGAGCGGATGCGGGCCAAGGGTGAGGACGACCTGGCTCGACTCGGGACCTCGTTCAACGCGATGGCGGTCTCGATCCAGCAACAGATCGCGCAGTTGGAGAACCTCTCCCGGGTCCAGCAGCGCTTCGTCTCGGACGTCTCACACGAACTGCGGACCCCCCTGACCACCATCCGGATGGCCGGCGAGTTGATCCACGAGGCGCGTTCGGACTTCGAGCCGACCGTGGCACGCTCGGCCGAGCTCCTGCGGGGAGAACTGGATCGTTTCGAGTCGCTGCTGTCCGACCTGCTCGAGATCTCCCGGTTCGACGCCGGAGCGGCCTCGCTCGAGTTGGAGGCCACCGACCTGCGCTCGTGCGTCGAGCGGGTGGTGGGCTCCCTCACCCCGCTGGCGGCGAGCAAGGGAAGCCAGTTCGTCATCCTCGACGCGACGGAGCCGGTCATCGCGGAGTTCGACTCCCGGCGGATCGAGCGGATCCTGCGCAACCTGGTCTCCAATGCCATCGAGCACGGCGAGGGCCGGCCGATCGAGGTCCGGCTCGGATCCAACGATTCGGCCGTCGCGGTGAGCGTCCGCGACCACGGCGTGGGGCTGCGTCCCGGTCAGGCGGCCCTGGTCTTCACCCGCTTCTGGCGTGCGGACCCGGCCCGGGCCCGCACGACCGGAGGGACCGGCCTGGGGCTGGCGCTCACCCTGCCCAGTCAGGCCGACGGCACGATCACGAGCTCGCCGTTGCCGCTGAGTCCGCTCGTCGGCCAGTCCGTGGCGGCGTCGGACACCGCCGGCGCGGGTGCGTCGGGACCCAAGGGTGCGTCGGGACCCAAGGGTGCGTCGGGACCCAAGGGCACTTCAGGACCGAAGGGTGCGTCGGGACCCACCGACGCGCCAGGCACTGATCGCCCGCGCCCCGATCGCCGTGCGGACCCGTCGGGCCGGGTCCCGGAACGGACGCCATGAGCATCCGTCGACGGCTCGGGACGATCCTGGTCGCAGCGGCGGCCGTGCTCGGTGTGTCCGCCTGCGGCGGGCTGCCGGACCACTCGCCGGTGATCGAGGGCCGTCGCCTCGGGGACCCGGTCATCGACTCCATCCGGGTCATCCCGCAGGGCCCGGCCGACGGCGCCTCGCAGGCCCAGGTGGCCTTGGGGTTCATCCGCGCGGGCGAGGACTACGACGAGACCCACGAGACGGGACGGGCCTACCTGGCGCCGTCCTCCGACGAGTTGTGGCGCTGGTCGGCCGAGCCCATCACCATCTATGACACGTCGGACCGGCTGGTCGTCAAGTCGCTCACCCCCGAGTCCCTGGAGGTCACGACGGTGGCGGTGGCGGAGGTGTCACCCGATGGGCGCTACCGGGAGCTGCCTGCGGAAACACCGGCCACCGTGACCTTCGGGATGACCAAGGTGAGCGGTGAGTGGCGGATCGAGTTGCCCTCCACCGGCTTCGGCCTCTGGCTCGACAGCAACGCGTTCGACCGGCTCTACGTTCCTCGCCAGCTCAACTACGTGACACCGTCGGGGCGGCGGCTGGTCCCGGACGTGCGCTGGTTCCCCAGCGGTTCCAAGCTGGCCACCACCCTCGCCCGGGCCCAGCTGGGCCCGGTCCCCGACTATCTGGCGGGTGCGCTCACGACCGGCGCGCCCCCGGGGACCAAGCTCGCGGTCAACGCTGTGCCGGTCGATGCAGGCAAAGCCACCGTCAACCTCAACGCCGCGGCCCTGGCTGCCGATCCGCAGGAGCGGACCGCGCTGTGGGCCCAGCTCGTCGCGACACTCTCGCAGGTCCCGGGGGTCTCCTCGGTGGCGCTCTCCGTCGAGGGGACCAATCTCGAGCTGCCCGACGGTGGGACGAGTGCCTCGTCCGCGGCCGAGCTGCACTTCGAGTCGGTCGACTACCCGAACCACGAGACGGCCCTGCTGCGCAGCAGCGATGAGCGGATCACCAGGATCGACCCGCGGTACATCCCGGACGACACCCTGAACAAGCTGCGCACGGACCCGACTCGTCGCGGTGACGACCCGATCTCGATCCCCAAGGGATGGCAGTCCCTCGCCCTGTCGGTCGATGGCAAGGAGGTGGCCGCGATCGGTGGCGACCTGCAGGAGTTGTCCCGCTGGCGGGGATCCGAGTTCGTCACGGTGCCCGACTTCGCGACCGAGATGTCAAGGCCGGCCTACGACAACTCGGGCTACCTCTGGGTCGCGGGCACCGACGCGCGTGGCAACAGCCGGATCTGGGTGCTGGGGACCAGCACCATGGACTCGGCCCCGCCTCCGCAGCCGCTCGGGACACCGTGGCTCGCGGGTCGCAAGGTCGTGGCCCTGACCGTGGCCCCCGACGGGGCCAGGCTGCTCGTGGTGACGAGCAAGCCCGACGGGAGTGATGCCCAACTCGGTCTGGCCGGGATCATCCGGGGCCCGAACGGTGCGCCGCAGTCCGTGCTGACCCCCTGGCGGCAGGCCGATGCGTTGACCCTCATCCGAGATGTGACCTGGCTCGAGGCCGATACCTTCGCCGTCCTCGGTCGAATCGACGCCAAGGAGCCAGTTCGCCCGTGGATCGGGCGGATCGGGGCCGGCCTGGACGGAGTCCGTCGGCATGGCGGCGAGAGCCCGGAGGACGCACGACTCGACGCCGTGCCCGAGGCGCGCTTCATCACCTCCGTCGGCGGGCTCCGCCTGGCGCGAGGTGGCCCAGGGCACGGACCTGCTCATTCCCGGCCACTGACGAAGCGTGGTTCGCGTCGCCCTCAGGCCACGAGCCACTGACCAAGCGTGGTTCGCGTGGCCCTCAGGCCACGAGCCACTGACGAGGCGCGGTTGGCGTCGTCCACGGGCCCCGGACCCGCGCCCTGCAGTCCCCTGGGGAGGCAGCGCGCGTGGACCACAGGGTCAGCGCCGGTCACGGGTCATCGGTGAGTGCCACACGCCCTGCTTGATCTCGTCCTGCCGGCCGAGTGCGCCGGGTGTCATCGCGCCGGGAGGACGTGGTGCCGGCGCTGCGACCGGGCGCTGGCGTCCCTCGCCCTGCCCGGCGGCCCGTCGACGGTGCTGCCGGACCCACCGCTCTCGGGGCAGCCGGTGACGGTCGCCTGGGGCCTCTATGGCGACCCGCTCCGGGCTGCCGTCACGGCCTGGAAGGACGAGGGCCGTCGTGACCTGCTGGCCACCTTGGCCCCGCTGCTCGCCGCGGCGGTGGAGGTCGCCTGCGGGTCAGCCGGGTGGACCCGGGGACCGGTCCTCATCGTCCCGGCACCGTCGTCGTCGCGGTCAACGCGGGTCCGTGGGGACACCCCGCTGGTCGATCTCGCCGAAGCTGTCGTCGCAGCCCTCACGGCGCGGACGGGTCTGGCGATGCTGCGCCTGGCGCCGGCGCTGCGCCCGTCCCGGGGCATCCGCGACCAGGCCGGCCTGAGCGCCGCCTCGCGGGCCGTCAACCTGCGTCGCGCCCACGTCGTCGCGTCACCTTGGCTCCCCGTCGTGCAGGGCCGGCGCTGCCTCATCGTCGATGACGTGCTGACCACCGGCACGACCCTCACCGAGTCGGCCCGCGCCCTGGCTCAGGCGGGGGCCCTCGAGGTCCGGGCGGCCACGGTGGCCATGTCCCGGCGCCGGGCGTCGCCGCGATTCACGGCAGCATCGACGAGGTGACGCCGATCCGGCGGCCGGGTCCGAGACACGTGCCGCTCATGCCTTCCGCCCGGGCCGGAGCACAAGTAGGGTCAAGTCAGGAGCCCGGCCCCGGGCGTCGCGGATGCGACGCAGCCACAGAGCGGGCCAGTGTGAGGCGGAAGGGGTGGTGCTGGTGCAGCGCGGGCCTGACCCGGGCCCGAAGGACCTGGCTGAACACATCCCGAGAGCGCCGTGACCGGCGCGATCAAGGAGGAACCGTGGAGATCGTCGTCACTGGACGTCACGTTCAGATTCCAAACCGATTCCGAGAGTTGCTCGATGAGCGACTGGCCAAGGTGGCTTCCCTGGCCCCCAAGGTGCAGCGCATCGATGTCGTCGTCACCCACGAGCGCGTCAGCCGGGGCTCGGAGCGCGTCGAGATCACCTGCCACGCCAAGGGGCCGGTGGTGCGAGCCGAAGCCGCGATGGACGACAAGTTCGCAGCGCTGGATGCCGCCGTCGACAAGCTCATGGAGCGGTTGCGACGGATGCACGACAAGAAGAAGGTCAGCCGGGGACGACGGCAGCCCGAGTCGGTCTCTCAAGCCACCGCACGGATCGCCCCGGCCGGGGCCGACGAGCCGATCGCGCAGGAGTCCGGCGAAGTGGACGACCTCGATCGCTTCGGGGCCATGGGCAACAGCCCCATCGAGGTCCGGGAGAAGGTCCACACGGCCGCGCCGATGACACTCGAGGACGCGATCAACCAGATGGAGTTGGTCGGACACGACGCCGCGGCTGGAGCTACGGCGTCCTGCACCTCGAGACCGACCGCGGGGGCGTGGCGGCGGCCGGCTGAGGCCGCACCACCGCGCTGAACCTCCGCGCTAAGTCACCGCGCTGAGTCACCGCGCTGAGTGAGCCTGAGGGGTGTCCGTGGTCGCCACGGACACCCCTCAGGCCGGTGTCGGCCCCCTTTGCAAGAATGGGCTCGTGCCGGACCTTCCTTCAGCTCGCATCCGAGTCCTCATCGTCGATGATCATGCGCTCTACCGGCGTGGCCTGCACTGCAGACGATGCTGGACACCGAGGACGGCATCGAGGTGGTCGGTGAGGCCGCCGACGGGGTCGAGGCGGCGCTGCGGGCCCAGGAGTTGCTGCCCGACGTCGTCATCATGGACGTCAGCATGCCCAAGCGTGGCGGTGTCGAGGCGTGCCGGGCGATCAAGGCGTCCGTTCCCGAGACCAAGATCCTCATGCTCACCAGCTCCGAGGACGCGACCCACCTGTTCGCGGCCGTCCGGGCCGGCGCCAACGGCTACCTGCTCAAGGACGTCTCCCCGGAGGAGGTCGCTGAGGCGATCCGAGGCGTGCACGAGGGACAGTCGATGCTCTCGCCGATGATGGCCGCCAAGCTGTTGACCGAGTTCGCCACGCTCAGCTCGCCCCCAGCGACCCCAGCGACCACACCGGAGCTGGGCGTGCCCCGCCTGACCGGGCGCGAGCTCGGCATTCTGGCGCTGGTCGCCCGCGGCATGCTCAACCGGGAGATCGCGGCGGAGCTGTTCATCGCCGAGAACACCGTGCGCAACCACATCCGCAACATCCTCGACAAGCTCCAGCTGCATTCGCGGACCGAGGCCGCCCTCTACGCCGTTCGGCAGCGACTCATCGACCCCGACGAATGAGCCCGGACCTGCCCGCCCGGACGCGGCCCTTCCCGCGCGAGCGGGCCCGGCGGGTCGCCATCGCGGCCCAGGGCTTCCTCGACCCCCGTCCGGAGCCGTTCGCCGCGACGATGCGTCACGTCCAACGGGTCATCGACCGGGTCGGCGTCGTGCAGATCGACAGCGTCAACGTCGTGACCCGCAGCCAGTACCTGCCCTTCTTCTCCCGGCTCGGTCCCTACGACACCGGCCTTCTCGATCGGGCGCGGGATCGCGCTCCCCGACGGCTCGTCGAGTACTGGGCGCACGAGGCGTCCCTCATCCCGCCACAGACCTGGCCGCTGCTCGAGCACCGGATGCGTGATGCGGCGCAGCAGGCCTGGGGCTCCGTGCGCCAGATCCTCGCTGAACGGCCCGACTTCGTCGACGAGGTCCTGGCGGAGGTCGAGAGCCGTGGACCGATGACGGCTCGCGAGCTCGAGGCGGCGCTGGCCCAGGACCGTCCCCGGATCCGGGACAGCTGGGGCTGGAACTGGTCGGAGGTCAAGCAGGCCCTCGAGTACCTCTTCTGGGCCGGGCGGATCAGCTCGGTCGGCCGGACGCCCGCCTTCGAGCGGAGGTATGCCGCTCTCGACGTCACGCCGCCAGCAGCCCTTCGCGAGTCGTGGCGCCACCGTCCGGGCGAGGACGCCGACCCAGCCCGGTTCCTCGAGTTGGTCCGGATCGCCGCCCGATCCCACGGGATCGGGACCGAACGCTGCCTCGCCGACTACTTCCGCATCACGCGGGCCCAGGCCCGCCCGGCCATCGCCGCGTTGGTGCGAGGCGGCGAGCTGATCCCCGTCACCGTGCCCGGCTGGGCTCCGGCCTACCTGCACGCCGCCGCGCGGGTCCCACGCCGGGTGCACGTCGAGGCCCTGCTCAGCCCGTTCGACTCGTTGGTCTGGCAGCGGGAGCGCACCCCAGCCCCGCGCCGGGTGCACGGCTACTACGTGCTGCCGTTCCTCTACGGGGACCGGCTCGTGGCCCGCTGCGACCTCAAGGCGGACCGTGCCGCAGGGGTGCTGCGCTGCCACCGGGTGACGTGGGAGCCGGAGCCGCCACCCGGCGCCAGTGCGGCGCTGACCCGCAACCTCGCGTCGATGGCGCGGTGGTTGGGACTGGACGACGTGGTGAGTGCCACGGGCTGCTGACGGCCGGTCAGCGGCATACGGAACCATTGGGTGGCCGTGGCGCGTTGGTCGAGTAGCCGGGGCAACGACTAGCCTAGGTAGGTCCCGCGTATCAGGGCGGGCCAGGTCGTCCGTCCACCGGCGGGCGGCGACACGTTGAGTCGGGAGTGAGATCGCACCATGGTCATCGACAAGCTACTGCGCGTCGGCGAGGGCCGGACCCTGAAACGGCTCCAAGGTCTTGCCAATCAGGTGAACGCGCTCGAGGCCAACTTCGAGAAGCTCACCGACGAGGAGTTGCGCGAGGAGACACCCAACTTCCGCAAGCGGATCGAGGAGGGCGAAAGCCTCGACGACCTGCTGCCGGAAGCCTTCGCGGCGGTCCGGGAGGCGAGCAAGCGCACCCTCGGCAAGCGGCACTTCGACGTCCAGCTGATGGGCGGCGCGGCGCTGCACCAGGGCAACGTCGCCGAGATGAAGACCGGTGAGGGCAAGACCCTCGTCGCCACGCTGCCGTGCTACCTCAACGCCCTGATGGGCCAGGGCGTGCACGTCATCACGGTCAACGACTTCCTCGCGGAGTACCAGTCCGAGTTGATGGGTCGGGTGCACCGTGCCCTCGGGATGGAGACCGGGTGCATCCTCGGCACCATGACGCCCGAGCAGCGCCGCATCGAGTACGCCAAGGACATCACCTACGGCACCAACAACGAGTTCGGCTTCGACTACCTGCGCGACAACATGGCGTGGAGCCCGGACGAACTCGTCCAACGGGGCCACCACTTCTGCATCGTCGACGAGGTCGACTCGATCCTCATCGACGAGGCGCGCACCCCGCTCATCATCTCCGGCCCGGCCGACGCGGCCACCAAGTGGTACGTCGAGTTCGCCAAGCTGGTCCGCCGGTTGAACCGCGGTGAGGACGGCCGCGGCGACTACGAGGTGGACGAGAAGAAGCGCACCGTCGGTGTCCTCGAGACCGGCATCGCCAAGATCGAGGACATGCTCGGGATCGAGAACCTCTACGAGTCGATCAACACGCCGCTCATCGGCTACCTCAACAACTCCATCAAGGCCAAGGAGCTGTTCAAGAAGGACAAGGACTACGTCGTCATGAACGGCGAGATCCTCATCGTCGACGAGCACACCGGACGCATGCTGCCCGGCCGGCGCTACAACGAGGGCATGCACCAGGCCATCGAGGCGAAGGAGGGCGTCGAGATCAAGAACGAGAACCAGACGCTCGCCACCATCACCTTGCAGAACTACTTCCGCATGTACGACAAGCTCTCGGGCATGACCGGCACCGCCCAGACCGAGGCCGCCGAGCTCAACTCGATCTACAAGCTCGGCGTGATCCCGATCCCGACCAACATGCCGATGATCCGCGCCGACCAGCGCGACCTGATCTATCGGACCGAAGCAGCCAAGTTCGAGGCGGTCGTTGATGACATCGCCGCGAAGCACGAGGTCGGCCAGCCCGTCCTGGTCGGCACGGTGTCCGTGGAGAAGAGCGAGTACCTCTCCCAGCAGCTGAAGAAGCGCGGTATCAGGCACGAGGTCCTCAACGCGAAGCACCACGAACGCGAGGCGGTCATCGTCGCGGACGCAGGCCGTCGGTCCGCCGTGACGGTGGCCACCAACATGGCCGGTCGAGGCACTGACATCATGCTCGGCGGCAACTCCGAGTTCCGCGCGGTCGCCGAGCTCAAGCGGCGCGGCCTTGACCCCGAGGAGACGCCGGAGGAGTACGAGGCCGCGTGGGACGAGGCGCTCGCCGCCGCCGAGCGGGCCGTGCAGGCCGAGCACGACGAGGTCACCGAACTCGGCGGCCTCTACGTCCTCGGCACCGAACGCCACGAGTCACGCCGCATCGACAACCAGTTGCGTGGTCGCTCCGGACGTCAGGGTGACCCGGGGGAGTCCCGCTTCTACCTCTCGCTGCAGGACGACCTGATGCGCCTGTTCAACTCCGGCCTCGTGGATCGCTTCATGCAGTCCGCCGGGATGGGCGATGACCAGCCGATCGAGTCCAAGATGGTCACCAACTCGATCCAGAAGGCCCAGGGCGCGGTCGAGGCGCAGAACTACGAGATCCGCAAGAACGTCCTCAAGTACGACGACGTCATGAACCGGCAGCGCCAGGTCATCTATGACGAGCGTCGGGCCGTCCTGCGCGGCAAGGACCTGAACTCGCAGCTGCGGATGTTCGTCAACGACGTCATCGAGTCCTACGTGGCTGCCGCGACGGCCGAGGGCTTCTCCACGGACTGGGACCTCGACCAGTTGTGGCACGCGCTGCGACAGGTCTACCCGGTCCAGGTCACCCTGGACCAGGTCGAGGACCTGGCCGGCGGCCGCCAGAACATCACCCCCGAGTTGCTCACTGAGCAGCTGCTCTCTGACATTCACCACGCCTATGACCTCCGGGAGGAGTCGCTCGGCGAGGAGACGATGCGTGAGGTGGAGCGTCGGGTCGTCCTGTCCGTGCTCGACCGCAAGTGGCGTGAGCACCTCTATGAGATGGACTACCTCCAGGAGGGCATCGGTTTGCGGGCCATGGCCCAGCGCGACCCGCTGATCGAGTACCAGCGCGAGGGTTTCCAGCTCTTCGAGGCGATGATGGATGCCATCAAGGAGGAGTCGATCTCCTACCTGTTCTCCGTCGAGGTCCAGGTCACGCCGACCGCGCCGTCCGCGCCCGTGGGCAGTGGCGTGGCGCCGATGTCCGTCTCCGACATGGTCGGTGGACTGGCGGCGACGAGCGGCGACGGCACGGCGGACCGGACGGGCGCTGCAGCCGCTGGGCGCGAGGACGAACTGGTGCCGGCCGGAGTCGGGGGAGGCGCCAACGGTGGGGGCGCCCGCGAGGCACTGTCCCTGTCGGGTGTCGACCTGGCCACTGAGGGGCCGTCCTCGGCGTTCCGCTACTCGGCCCCTGGCGAGGACGGGAGCGTCGTCGAGTCGGCCGGCCAGCAGCCGGTGGAGCGCACGGCGCCGCGACGTGGCAAGAAGGTCAAGCGCCGCAAGGGCTGAGCCGCGTCGACCCGGGGCCTCTCCGGCTCCGGGTCTCGCCCGGCATCCGGTTGCCTCTGGGTGCGCCCGGCAACCGGTCACGCCTGGCAAACGGTTGCGCCCGGCAACCGGTCACGTCTGGCCCCGGTCCCGAGTTCGAGTGACGGGGTCAGCCGATCGTCAACTGGGTGATGATCCAGCGCCCGTCGAGCCCCTCGACGCGCAGGGCAAGGGCCCGCACCCGGCCAGGTGACACGACGACCGCGCAGGCTTCGATGATCCCGTCGGCGGGTTCGCAGAGCCGGACCCGGCGCACGATGGCGGCCCGGCGCACGCTCTCGGTCTGTCGCCGCGACGAGACGAGGGCGCGGCGGGCCAGGACGGCGTAGATCGGCGGGGTGGTGTGCCGGATCAACTGCGGCGCCGGCCGCTGGCCCAGGACGACCTCGATGATCGCCTGGGCCATCTTGGCGACGAAGGGGTAGGGGTCATCGAGCTGACTGCGCAGGCTGGGTTGGCGATCGAAGTCGCCCTCCAGGTCAGGGGCGAAGAAGTCGAGGGCCAACGCGTCCTGGACGATGTGCGTCGGACGGGACCACGCGTCGTCAGCCGAGATGAGTCCTGGCGCGGCCGCCGGGAGGGTCCGGACGGTCAGCGGTCTGGGGGCCCCGGGCCTGGTGCTCACGCGAGTCGGGCCCACCGGTGTGGTGGTCGCGGTGGTCGCGGTGGTCGCGGTGGTCGCGGTGGTCGCGGTGGTCACGGTCGGGGTCCTTCGGTCGGCGGCTGAAGTTGCTGTCCGGGGATGATCAGGTTGGGGTCCACGCCGATGACCTCACGGTTGGCGGCATACCACTGCGGCCAGGCCCGAGCGATCTCGGCGTCGCTGGTCCCAGCGCCCAGTTGCCGGGCGGCGATGGTCCAGAGCGAGTCGCCGCGACGGACCGTCACGGACTCGATCTCAGCGCTGGTAACCCGGGGAGACGGGGCCAGGAGCCGACTCGAGTCCGGGTCAGCAACCGTGGTCGGCCGGTCCGGCAGCCATCGAGGGTCCGGCGCCGGCTCGGTGCGGATCCTGGTGGAGGGATTCGTGGGAGCGGGGCCAGCCTCGGGGGAGCTTGTCGTAGCCGTGAATCCCGGGTCGGGGGGCGTCGCCGACGTTGCGACTCCTCCGTTGCCCGATGAACGTGAGTCCGTGAATCCGGGACTCGGCTCGGCCGGTGTCGCCTCGCGTCCATCCGTGGCCAGACTTGCTGGCGCGGAGGGGAGGGAGGTGAAAACCCTCACGCCGGGGTGCTGCAGGGACAGGCCCCCGGCACTGCCGGCCGGCAGGGCCACGGTGCCGAGCGAGGCGCTGATGAGGACTGAGACGCCCTTGCGGACCACGGCCGGGGTGATCCGCTTCGAGACTCGCTCGCAGACGTCGCCCGCAGCGCCGGGGGATGCGGCGAGCAGCGCTGCGAGCGTGCCGAGGGAGAGCCACGCAGCGAGGCCGCAGCCGGCCCAGGCGAACAGGCCGGTGAGGACTTCATCGACCGATGCCGGGCCACCCGGGCTGTCGCGTGGCCAACTCTGAGCGGCCACATCGAGCAGCACCCGCACCACGGCAAGGGAGCCGATCAGGACGGCCAGCACACCGACCCAGGCTCGAGTGCGCTGGAGAGACGTGGATGGGATAGTCGTCGTGCTCATGACGACATTTAATGTCGTTTACTTATGTTTAGTCAAGGAGAGATGCGATCGTTGGAGACGGCGGGCCGACCTGGGCATACTGGGTGCGCGCTGCGGAAGGGAGACATGCATGCGGTGGGAACGACTCTTCGAGGACCTCGAGGCCCAACTGAACTCGGATGATGCCCGCGAACGTGACGCCGAGGTCGCCGACAGGACCCGCCGGGAGCGGGCCCTGCTCGAGGTCCAGGCTCGGCTGCTCGCCAATGTCGGGTCCGGCCCGGTGTCGGTCCTGATCGCGGGCGGGGCGTTGTCCGGTCAACTGGTCGGGGTGGGCCCCGACTGGTTGCTCATCGAGGCACGGCCCGATCGCGCGACGCTCGTGCCGATCGCGGCGGTGCAACTCATCACCGGTCTGGGGCCGGGTACTGGCCAGTCCTCAATCGTCGCAAGGAGGTTCGGGCTCGGGGTGGCGTTGCGTGCGATCAGTCGAGACCGCGCAGTCGTCGAAATCACCCTCACCTCCGGGCGAAGCGTCCCCGGGACCATCGACGTCGTCGGCGCCGACTACCTCGAGGTGGCGGACCATCCGCTTGACGAGCCGCGGCGACCCGAGAACATCCGGGCCCTGCACCTCGTCCCCTTCGCCGCGTTGGCGGCGGTGCGTCGGGTCTGACCCGCGATTGCGTAGGGGGCCTGGCGGGGCCGCCTCAGTCGGTCTCGGCGCTGCCCGCTCCGAAGGGGTGGCTCTCGACGAACTCCCGGGTGGAGGTGTAGGCCTTGGCGATGAACTCCTCGAGGG
>CAJDTW010000026.1_pt2 | contig 15915 bp, 11 predicted proteins | sample 7389911 | NCBI WGS metagenome assembly CAJDTW01 (sample SAMEA7055652, study PRJEB34461) | soil metagenome | biome: terrestrial ecosystem; feature: Peninsula; material: soil | place: Antarctica | collected 2016 | reverse complement strand
GACGGCCGACCAGGTGAGCCGGTCCTGGCCCACCGTCGGCTCGTCGGCGAGCACCAGCGCCGGCCCATGGGCCACTGCGGCCGCGACGGCGAGCCGTCGCTGCTCACCACCGGAGAGGTTGCGCGGGTCCACCTGCGCCAGGTGGGCCAACCCGAGCGCCTCGAGGAGGGCATCGACGCGGCGGGCCGCGAGGTCGCGATCAAGCCCCACGGCATACGGCGTCGTGAGCACGTCCTCGCGCACGGTGCGCCCGACGATCGAGGTCGCGGCCCGCTGCGGCACCCAGGCGACCGCCCGGGCCAGGTCGACCGAGGCCCAGTCCTCGGGCGGCGCGTCGCCCTCGGCGGAGATGGCCTCCGCGAGGGTCACGGTGCCGGAGGCCAGTTCGACGAGGCCGCCGAGGGCCGCCATCAGGGTCGACTTCCCGGCCCCGCTCGGCCCGACCAGCGCCACGGTGGCACCGGCCGGCACCGACAGGTCCGTGTCTCGGACCGCGACGGTCGTCCTCGACGGCTCGCCGAGTCGACGGCTGCGGTGCTCCACGGTCACGCCCTTGCCCGTGACGACCGGAGCGTCGCGGGCCACCAGCCCGGCGGTCGACCCGGCCAGGGTCGGCACCTCGAGGGCCAGCGGCGACGGAGCGGGAGCACCCGGCACCCAGATCCCCTGAGCGAGCAGCGACTCCCCCTCTGCGGCGAGGACTCGGCTCGGCTCCCCGTCCGCGACGACGGCGCCGCTGGCGTCGAGCACGATCAGCCGGTCGACGAGATCGACCCAGCCGTCCAGCCGGTGCTCGACGACGACCAGCGTCAGCCCGCGCCGGGCCACGACCGTGTCGACGACTCTGCGGACCGTCGCGGCCGTTCCCGCGTCCAGCATGGCGGTGGGTTCATCGAGCAGCAGCACCCGTGGCGACAGGGCGAGCGCCCCGGCCAGCGCCAGCCGTTGCGACTCCCCGCCACTCAAGGTGGACGGCGAGGCGTCCTGCGCCATCACCAGGCCGACCTCGGCGAGCACCTCGGAGACGACTGGTGGCATCGCCGCTGGTGGCACCCGGACGTTCTCCAGGCCAAAGGCGACGTCCCGCCCGATCCGTGAGGCGACGACCCCCGCCCCCGGATCCTGCAGGACCAGACCCACGGCGCCCGGCAGGTGTTGCGGGTCGTCGCCGTCGACGGCGACCGTCCCGGACAGCTCCCCCGCGTCAGCCGTCAGGAGCAGACCGGCCAGCGCCCGCAGCAACGTCGACTTGCCGGAGCCGCTCGGGCCGGCGAGCAGGACGCGCTCCCCGGGGCGGATCGTCAGGTCGAGGTGCGAGAGGACCGGCTGTTTGCGCCCGAAGGGACGCCAGCTGAGGTCCACGACCTCGACCCCGGCGCCGCCCAGCCCCGCCGAGCGAGCTGGGCCGCCAGGACCGACCTGCGAGGCCTTGCTCGTCGGGCCACCTGCACCCCCAGAGCCGATCACGTCTCCCCCTGCCGCCCGCACCCGCTCAGACAGCGCTCTGCTCCCGGACCTCCTGCCCGGGCGGGAACGGGTTGAGCGCTCCCGCCCGGGCCAGGAGCCGGGTGATCGCGACGGCGAGCAGCGAGCCAAAGATCGCCACCGAGCCGCCGAGCAGGAACAGGTAGGCGAGCTTGTAGCCGAAGCCCCAGTCGGTCCAGTAGGAGTACCACTCGTAGACAGCCTCGAACGCCCCACCGAGGAAGCCGCCGATGAGCAGCGGAGCCCAGCGGAAGACGGCATACCCGAAGAGAGCGAAGCCGATCTCGACACCGAGTCCCTGGACGAGTCCGGACACGAGGGTGGTCAGGCCCCACTGGGTGCCGACGAGGGCCGAGACGATCGCTGCGAGCAACTCGGTGAAGATCGCGGCACCGGGGCGCCGGATGACGAGCATCCCGACGATCCCGGCGACGAGCCAGGGCCAGGCGAAGAGGGCGCTGAGCGGGGGGAACCCGGCCGAGACGGCCTTGGACGGGGCCTCGTAGGCCAGTCCCCAGCCCCAGTAGGCGATCCCGAAGGCGACGCCGAGAAAGGCGCAGGTCAGCAGGTCGATGGTCCGCCAGCGCGTGAGTGGTCCGGATGCGGTGATGCTGGTCATGATGTGGTGCTCCCAAGGGTCCGTGGATGGATGCCTCAGGGAGGTCGCACAGCGGCATACGGACGGTATGTCGTGGTGCGACCTGAGAATTTCCCGACTTCCTTCGCCGGTGCTAACCGGAGCAGGTTCGAGGGTCTGCGGCCCGGCGATCATGCTGCCGGCCGCACTCTCAGCGCGTGGAGCGCTCCCCTGTCGTGACGAGGTGGTGCGTGTCTTCAGTTGTGACGAGAGTGACTTTACCCCGCTGACCGTGGCAGAGTCACAGCATGGGTAAGAAGGACGTGCAGAAGACCAGTGCCGAGCCGGCCGACGAGGAGAAGTACACCGTTGCGGGTGGCCTGGTCTGGAAGGTGCTGAGCGCGGGCGCGATCATCGCCGCCAGCAAGGCCGCCAACACGGTGACCGCCAAGGGGTGGAGTGCCTTCACGGGTCGCTCGGTGCCGCTGAAGTCCAACTGGGACAAGGCCAACGTCAAGGACGTCGTCGCCTATTCAGCGATCTCCGCAGCGCTGCTCACCGGGGCCAAGGTGGCCACGGAGCGCAAGCTCGCCGAGTACTACCGCCAGTCGGCGGGACACCTGCCCAAGGCGATCGCCGACCCCAAGCTGACCAAGGCGGAGAAGAAGGCCGAGAAGGCTGCGAAGAAGCAGTTGAAGAAGTCGGCCGCGTCGGTCGACCAGACCGTCGAGCAGCTGCGTCCCTGACGTCGCTGACGTCGGTCGCGGCTCGCACGTCCAGGGCTCACACGTCCAGGGCGCGCACGAGCGGCACGCCCACGCGGTAGGACAGGTGCAGGTGGCTCGGTCCGTCGATGACCGCGAGCTCGGCGGGCCGCCCCGGGGCCACTCGCCGATCGAGTCCCAGCGAGCGGGCTGACACGGCGGTCGCGGCGTGCAGCGCCTCGGCCGGGGTCAGGCCCATCTCCCGCACTGCGAGCGCGATGGCCAGCGGCATCGACGACGAGTAGCAGGTGCCGGGATTGCAGTCCGAGGCCAACCCGACCTCAACCCCCGCATCGATCAACCGTCGGCCGTCCGGGTAGGGAGAGCGCGTCGAGAACTCGACGCCGGGCAGCAGGGTGGCGACAGTTGTCCCCCGGGCCGCCGCGAGCGCGTCGATGTCCGTGTCGGTCAGGTAGGTGCAGTGGTCGACGCTGGCAGCGCCGAGGTCGCAGGCCAGTTGGACCCCCGGTCCGGGCCCGAGCTGGTTGCCGTGGACCCTCAGCTTGAGGCCCGCCGCGCGCCCGGCCTCGAGGATGGTGCGGGACTCGTCCCCATCGAAGGCGTGCGCGGAGTGCGGCTCGCAGAAGACGTCGATGTAGGCCGCTGGGCTCGCCTCCGCGCCATCGGCCACGAGGGCCTCCAGCATGGGACCAGTGACGAGATCGACGTAGCCAGCCCGGTCCTGGGCGTACTCGGCCGGGACGACATGGGCGCCGAGGAAGGTGGTGTGATCGGTGAACTCGCGGGCGATCCGCAGGGCACGTAGCTCGTCCTTGAGCGTGAGGCCGTAGCCGCTCTTGATCTCGACCGTTGTCGTGCCCTGGGCCCGCATCTCGGCCACCCGATGGGCCACGAGGGCCCGCAGCTGGTCATCGGACGCTGCTCGCGTGGCGGCCACGGACACGGCGATGCCGCCGCCGTCGTAGCGCGCCCCGGTCATCCGGGCCGCGAACTCGGCCGAGCGGTCCCCGGCGAAGACGAGGTGGGAGTGCGAGTCGACGAAGCCCGGGATGAGCGCCCGGCCCTCGAGGTCGAGCCGTTCATCGGCCTCTGGAGCCTCAGCAGCTGCGCCGACCCAGTCGATGACGCCATCTCGGACGATGACGGCGGCGTCCCGCACGATCCCGAGCAGCCGGTCCCCGAGGTCCTGGTGGGCCTCCCCGCGGGCCGGGTCGTTGGTGGTCAGCTCGGCGATCCCGGTGATGAGGACCGCGCGCCCGGGCGTCACTGGGCCCCTCCGTGGACGACGCGCTCGATCGAGGTGGCCAGCAGGTGGCCGACGTCACCGATCCGATGCTGCCCGTCGGACACGATGACCCGGCCACCGACGACGACCGTCGAGACGTCCGAGGCCACCCCGGAGTAGATGATCTGCTCCGGCGCCGAGCCCGCCGTGTTGACCGTGTCGGTCCGCACCGTGATGAAGTCGGCGAGCGCGCCCTTGCTCAGGTGTCCACCGTCGGACCAGTCCAGGGCCCGGTAGCCGTTGAAGGTCGCGGCCAGCAGCAACTCCGAGGGAGCGAAGCGGTCTCGTTCGTTGGTCACGAGCCGCTCGTGCATCTCCAGGCCGCGCAACTCCTCGAAGGGGTCGATGATGACGTGCTGGTCCGAGCCGAGACTGATCGGGGACCCCGCGTCGTGCAGCGCTCGGGCCGGACCGATACCGTCCGCGAGGTCGCGCTCGGTCGTCGGGCAGAAGCAGGCACCGGTCCCGGTCCCGCCGAGCAACTCGATGTCGCCATCAGTCAGGTGCGTCGCGTGGACGCTCGTCAGCCTGGCCCCCAGCGCCCCGGCCTCGTCGAGCAGTTGGGTCGGGGTGCGGCCGTAGTACATCTGGGAGGCGAGGTTCTCGCCGGGCTGCTCGGACAGGTGCACGTGCAGCGGCAGGTCCCCGGCCGCCTCGACGACCTGGGGCAGGTCCTCGCGTCGGACCGCCCGCACCGAGTGGATCGCCGCGCCGAGCCGGACCTGGTCCGTTCCATCGCGCCTCGAGCTCATCCGCTCCGCCCACGCATCGACGGTGCCGTCGCTGAAGCGCCGCTGACCCGGGTGCAACGGGGTGTGGCCGTCCCCGCTCAGGCCTCCTTCGAGGTAGCACGTGTCGAGCAGCGTCAGCCGGATGCCCGCGTCCTCGGCGGCCTGGCGCAGAGCCAGACCCATCGCATTCGGGTCGCCGAACGGCTTGCCACCGGGACGGTGGTGCACGTAGTGGAACTCCCCGACGACGGTGATCCCAGCGAGGGCCATCTCGGCGTAGACCGCCCGGGCCAGCGCCAAGTACGTATCCGGGTTGAGCTGCGCCGCAACGGAATACATCGCCTCACGCCAACTCCAGAAGTTGCCGCCGGCTCCATTGACCCGGCCGCGAAGGGCCCGGTGGAAGGCGTGACTGTGCGCGTTGGCCATCCCGGGCAGCGTGACTCCGGCCAGCCGCACGTCGTCGGGCTCGGGATCGAGGCCGCTGCGCACGTCCTTGATGACCCCGTCGCCCACGACGATGCGGACTCGCCGGGCAAACCCGCCTGTCAGCCAAGCACTTTCGCACCAAAATGCGGTCATCAGTCAGCCTTCTCCCGGCTACAAAGGTCGGTCACGACACGGGCCAGTGCCCTGACTCCGTCGTGGCAATCACTCGCCGCGGCGAACTCGACGGGCGAGTGGGACACCCCGGTCGGGTTGCGGACGAAGAGCATCGCGGTGGGGGTCCCATAGGTGGCGAGGATGCCGGCGTCGTGTCCGGCGCCGGTACCGAGCATCGGGGCGTCGGGCAGTATGCCGCTCAGCCGGGTCGCGAGGTCGGAGTCGAAGCGGGTCGTGGCGGTCCACGACTCCTCCTCCTGCGTGGCGCCGTGTTCGGCTGCGGCACTGAGGACCCCGTCGACCGTGGCCCGAACGGCGCTCTCGTCCGAGCCCCGCGCGTCGAGCCAGGCCGTGACCCGACTCGGGATGGCGTTGACCCCGCCGGGCTCGACCCGGACCTTGCCGACCGTGGCGACGCACCCGTGCTCCGCAGCTGACGCGCGCGCTGCCTGGACGACCTGGGCCAGTCCGAGCATGGCGTCCCGACGGTCCTCGAGGCGCGTCGTGCCGGCATGGTTGGCCTCGCCGGGGATCTCGATCCGCCACCGGCCGTGGGGCCAGATGTCCGTGCCGATGGCGACGGCCCGGGCCGGGTCACTCAGGTCCTCGGAGCCGTCGGGCGCGAGGGCGAGGGCCTTGCCCTGCTCGACGTGCAACTCGACGAAGGCACCGACCCGTCGCAGGGCCTGCTCATCGACCCCCATCGTCGCGGGGTCGCGACCCGCGTCGCGCCAGGCCTGCGCCATCGTGATGCCGTCGGCATCGGTCAGCGCGAGGGCCCGCTCGGCGGGCAGCGCCCCGGTGATGATGCGGGAGCCGGCGCAGGCGATGCCGAAGCGGGCCCCCTCCTCGTCGACGAAATTGACGACCCCGAGGGGGAGGTCGGGGGTGACGCCCTCGGCGCGGAGGGCATCGATGACGGCCAGGGCGCTGACCACGCCGAGGGGCCCGTCGAAGGCCCCGCCGTCGGGCACTGAGTCCAGGTGCGACCCGATGACGACCCCAGGCTCGGTGTCGGGGTCGCCCCACCAGGCCCACTGGTTCCCGGCCCGGTCCTGCACCACGTCAAGGCCCCGAGCGCTGCACTCACCCATGAACCACTCACGCAGATCATGGTCGGTGCGGCTCCACGCATACCGCCGGTAGCCGCCGGTGGACGGCTCACGACCCACCGGCGTGAGGTCTGCCCACATGCGATCAAAGCCGGACAACGCTGTCTTCACCACAACTCCAAACCTAGGCTGTCATTCCATGGCGCACGACCCGAGGGCATCCGATGGCCCCGATCACTCAGCCCCGGCTCCCCCTCATCCTGCTCCTTCCGGGTCGGGCCTGCCCGACCCGGCCGGGGTGACCGGCCCGGCCATCGACGCGGTCCGAGCTGCCGGCATCGGACACCGGGTGACCCGGCACGGCCGGGCCCGGTCGCTGGCCGAGGCCGCGGCCGCGCGTGGGATCCTGCCCCGAGACCTGATCAAGACCCTCGTGGTGCGTCGGTCTGAAGGTGACTATGTCTTCGTTCTGGTGCCCGGCGACCGGACCTTCTCCTGGGCCAAGGTCCGGGCCTTGCTGGGCACCAACCGGATCTCGATGCCCGACGCCGAGACTGCCACCAGGGTGACTGGCTACGAGCGCGGGACGATCACCCCCTTCGGCTCCGCGAACCGGCTGCCCATGATCGCCGACTCGCAGCTCGTGGGCCGGCAGATCTCGCTCGGCGGCGGGGCGCCCGGGGTGGGGCTCACGGTGAACGGCGATGACGTCATCCGCCTGTTCGACGCCACCGTGGCTGACATCTCTGACGAAGAGACCCGCCCCGCCCCCCTCGAGTCGAGTGGCCCCGTCATCCACAGGCCACTCGACTGAACGCGACCCACACCGCACAGACACACGCGCCCCCTCAAGTCGAGTGGCCCCGTCATCCACAGGCCAGCGCCCTCAGCCCTCCTGCATGGGCACGCGGACGCCACGCTCGTGGGCCACCTGGTCGGCGATGTCGTAGCCCGCGTCAACGTGCCGGATGACTCCCATGCCGGGGTCGTTGGTCAGCACGCGGGCCAGCTTCTGCGCAGCGAGGTCGGTGCCATCAGCGAGCGAGACCTGGCCAGCGTGGATCGAGCGGCCGATCCCCACACCACCGCCGTGGTGGATCGAGACCCACGTCGCGCCGGAGCTCGTGTTGACGAGGGCGTTGAGCAGCGGCCAGTCGGCGATCGCGTCGGACCCGTCCACCATGGATTCGGTCTCCCGGTAGGGGGACGCGACGGACCCGGCGTCGAGGTGATCACGGCCGATGACGATCGGCGCCGAGATCTCACCGGTGCGCACCATCTCGTTGAACTTGAGGCCGGCCTTGTCCCGCTCGCCGTAGCCGAGCCAACAGATCCGGGCCGGCAACCCCTGGAACGCAATCCGGTCCTGGGCCCCACGGATCCACTTGTGCAGGCGATCGTTGTCGGGGAAGAGTTCGAGCACCGCCTTGTCGGTGGCGGCGATGTCCTTGGGGTCCCCGGAGAGCGCGGCCCAACGGAAAGGGCCCTTGCCCTCACAGAAGAGGGGGCGGATGTAGGCCGGCACGAAACCCGGGAACTCGAACGCCCGGTCGTATCCCCCGTGACGAGCCTCGTCCCGGATCGAGTTGCCGTAGTCGAAGACCTCGGCCCCTGCGTCCTGGAACTCGACCATCGCCTTGACCTGATTGGCCATCGACGCGCGGGCCCGGTCGGTGAAGTCCTCGGGCTTCTTCTCGGCGTACTCGGCCCAGTCAGCCAGGTCGACTCCCTCCGGGAGGTAGCTCAGCGGGTCGTGCGCGGAGGTCTGGTCGGTGACGATGTCGATCTCGACGCCGCGACGCAGCAACTCGGGGAAGACCTCAGCCGCATTGCCGACGACCCCGACCGACCAGCCACGCCGCTCACGCTTGGCCGCCAGTGCCTTGTCGACGGCGTCATCGAGGTTGTCAGCGACCTCGTCGAGGTAGCGGTGCTCGACACGCCGGTGCAGGCGGGCCGGGTCCACGTCGACGATGAGACAGGCACCCCCGTTCATCGTGACAGCGAGCGGCTGCGCTCCTCCCATGCCGCCGCACCCACCGGTCAGGGTGAGCGTCCCGGCGAGGGTGCCACCGAACTTCTTCTCTGCGATCGCACCGAAGGTCTCATAGGTGCCCTGGATGATGCCCTGGGTGCCGATGTAGATCCACGAGCCGGCCGTCATCTGGCCGTACATCGTCAGGCCGAGGTGCTCGAGGCGCCGGAACTCGGGCCAGTTCGCCCAGTCGGGAACGAGGTTCGAGTTAGCGATCAGCACCCGAGGCGCCCACTCGTGGGTCTGCATGACACCGACCGGACGCCCGGACTGGACGAGCATCGTCTCGTCCTGCTTCAGGGTGGTCAGCGTGCGAACCATCGCATCGAAGGACTTCCAGTCCCGCGCTGCACGACCGGTCCCCCCGTAGACGACCAGGTCGTCGGGCCGCTCCGCGACCTCCGGGTCGAGGTTGTTCATCAGCATCCGCAGCGGGGCCTCCGTGGCCCATGACTGCGCGGTCAACTTCGTCCCGCGTGCTGCGCGGACGGGTCGTGCACCTTCCATGTCACTCTCCTTCGAGTTCACTTGTGCCTTCCCCCGGTCTCTTCCCCTCGCGTTCGATGTCTCTGCGCGTCGCATGTGACGCTCAAATACATCGAATCGGGGAGGGAGTGGGGCAGTTCCAAGGGTCAGTTGTGGGTCGTCAGTTCATGGGATGTTGTGGGTCGTCAGTTCAGGGGTCCGGTCACGGATTCGACCGCATCAAGGGCTCGTCCGGACTGGACCAGGTCGACGGCGAACTGGATCTCCGGGGCGAGGAAGCGGTCGGTACCGACACCCTGGACGTCCTTGCGCAGCTCGGCGATGACGGCCGCGGTGGCCGGCCCCGGATCGATCGGGGCCCGCATCTCGATGCCGCGGGCCGCGGTCAACAACTCGATGGCGAGCACCCGGCCGAGGGCATCGACCGATCGGCGCAGCTTGCGTGCTGCAGACCAGCCCATGGAGACGTGATCCTCCTGCATCGCCGAGCTCGGGATGGAGTCGACGCTGGCCGGGGCCGCGAGCCGCTTCATCTCGGAGACGATCGCGGCCTGGGTGTACTGCGCGATCATGTGCCCGCTGTCGACACCTGGGTCGTCGGCGAGGAACGCGTTCAGCCCGTGGCTGCGGGACTTGTCGAGGAACCGGTCAGTGCGACGCTCGGCCATCGAGGCGACGTCGGCTGCGACGATCGCCAGGAAGTCGAGGACGTAGGCCACGGGTGCACCGTGGAAGTTGCCGTTGGACACGACCCTGCCGTCCGGCGTGACCACCGGGTTGTCGATGGCCGAGGCCAACTCCCAGCCGGCGACCCGAGCCGCATGGTCGACGGTGTCGCGGGCCCCGCCAGCCACCTGTGGGGCGCAGCGCAGCGAGTAGGCGTCCTGGACCCGGGTGTCCTCCACGTTGTCGTGGGAGGCCCGGATCGGGCTGTCCGCCAGCACCTTCACCATGTTGGCCGCCGCGAGAGCCTGCCCCGGCTGGGGACGCAACTCCTGCAGGTCGGGGGCGAAGGGACTGTCCGACCCCATCAGGCCCTCGACGCTCATCGCCGCCGTGACATCGGCGACCGTGAGCAGGTGGCGTAGGTCGGTGATCGCGAGCACGAGCATGCCGAGCATGCCGTCGGTGCCGTTGATCAGAGCCAGCCCCTCCTTCTCGCGCAGGGCCACCGGCTCGATCCCGTTGTCCCGGAGGGCGTCCCCGGCCTGGGCCAGCGTCCCGTCGGCCAACCGGACCGGGCCCTCACCCATGACGGCGAGGGCGCAGTGCGCCAGCGGAGCGAGGTCGCCCGAGCAGCCGAGGGACCCGTACTCGTACACGACGGGGGTGATCCCGGCACTCAGCACAGCGGCATACGCCCGCGCGGTCTCGAGGCGCACGCCCGTGCGGCCGGTGGCGAGAGTCGACAAACGCAGCAGCATGAGCGCGCGGACGACCTCTCGCTCGACCTCGGGGCCAGAGCCGGCGGCGTGGGAGCGGACGAGGGAGCGCTGCAACTGCGCGCGCAACTCCACCGGGATGTGGCGGGTGGCGAGGGCGCCGAAGCCGGTCGAGACGCCGTAGTGCGGCACGGTGTCGGTGGCCAGCGCCTCGATGACCTCCCGGCTGCGACCGATCTCGGCCTCGGACTCAGGCGACAGCGTGACGCCGGCGCCGTGACGGGCAACCGCGACGACGTCCTCGAAGCTCAGTGGCCCGAGGCCGATGGTGACAGTGGTGGATGAGGTCATAGGTCCATGCAACCGCGCTTGCACTGGCGCGTCAGCCCCTTGACGCGCACAATCGTCTCAGATGCGAGACGTTGGGAGGGGTCATGTCGAATGCGCCAGCCGCCACGAACGCCCTCAACGTGCTCGAATACCTCTCGCGCCGGGCCGAGCCCTGCCCGGCGGCCTCGATCGCGCGAGATCTCGCGCTGCCCCGCTCCTCGCTCTACCACCTCCTCACGGTGCTGCAGGGCCGCGGCTATGTCACCCACTACGCGGAGGAGCGGCGCTTCGGTCTCGGGCCGTCCGTCTACGAGCTCGGCTCCGCCTATCAGCGTCAGGCCCCGCTGGCTCGGGTGGCCCGCACGGCGATGCGGCGCCTCGTCGACCAGTCCGGGCGCAACGCCCACTTCGCCACCCTTGAAGGACGCGACGTCATCTACGTGCTCGAGGAACGGGCGCCGGGACAACCAACACTCGTCTCGGATGTCGGCGTCCGTCTCCCCGCCCACCTGACCGCGAGCGGTCTGGCGATGCTCGCGGCCCTTCCGGCGAGCCAGGTGCGGGCGCTCTACCCCGACCGTTCCGCGTTCATCTCACGCAACGAGAACGGCCCACGGTCGCTGCCCGAGCTGCGCGAGCTGCTCGTCCTCGCCCGCGCCGAGGGACACGCCCGCGAGGACGGGACGGTCACGCCCGAGTTGTCGTCCATCGCGGTGGCGATCGTCGACCGCTCCGGCCGCCCGGTCGCCGCGATCGCGGTGACCTTCCGCTCGGAGGAGTCCGACGCGAGACTCGTGGCCGGACTCGTCGCCCGAGCCCGCAAGGCCGCGGACGAGATCGGTCGACGGGTCAGCCCGACCCGCTGAGCACCCCGACCCGCTGGGCACCCCGATCCACTACTGCTACCGATCCGGATCTCCATCGTCAGAGTCCGGCCAGACACCCGACCGACAGCTCGCCCGTCCCGCACTCGATCGTCAGGCTCCAGCCGGTCACTCCCATCCGACCGTGGCCTCGGCGAAGCGCACCAGGCCCTGACGGGCGACCGTCTTGCCCCGCTCGACCATCGCCGCGACCATCACGGCGACGAGGCCGACGGCGGCGATCGCCGCCCAGAGCAGCGGGCCCTCCCACGTGGGCAGGAGCGTCGCCAGGGGGACGGCCACGAGCAGCAGCACGGCGACGAGGACCACCGCCAGACCCGCCCCGAGCCGACGCCTGACCTGCGACACCAGACCCCAGCCGGCGACCGCCAGCCCCAGCACCATGGCCACGCCGGCGTGGACGCTCGTGTCGGTGACCGACCGCACCAGCGACGGCCCGACGAGCAGGGCGATCCCGACCAGTTCGAGCCCGACCACCTCGGGGGTGGCCAACGGCTCGCCGCGCCGCTGCCGGTCCTGACGCCACAGCACCACCGTCGCGAGGCACGCCAGCCCGACCGGAGCGATCACCCACCCTGAATGAGCCTGCAGCGATTCGAGGGCGAAGACGATCCACGCCGCACCGGCCAACGCCGGTGAGAGGAGGCTGAGTTGGGCCCGGCGCAGAGCGACCCCGGCGGCGGCTGCCTGCACCGCTGCCACCGCCAGGGGCGCCGAGAGCAAGCCCGGCACCGGTGAGAGGGCAGCCACGGCCACCGCCCAGCCGAGCAGTGCTGCGCCGACGACGAGAACGGGTCGCCGCCACGGCGCGAGCCGGTCGCCGCGCAGGGCGAGCAGGATCACCGCGGCGGCCGCCCCGACGAGGCACAGGGCTGTGACGAGGGCAGTCGGGGCGAGGCCGACGACCCGCTGCGACACGAGCAGGCCGGCCACCACCAACAGCGCCGCGACCTCCCTCAGCCAGCTGAGGCCGGTCGGGTCGGCCGCCGCCGACATCGCTGCCGCGACGGCCAGCAGGGCGCCCACCACGATCCAGCTGGCAGTGGCACCCGGCGCGAGCAGGGCTGTTCCCATGGCGCTGTCGAGCCCCGCCGCGACGACGAGCGCGACGGATCCGCCGCCCCACGCGAGCATCCATCCGCGGTCGAGTTTCGACCACCGGGCGACACTGGCTGCCAGCACAGCCGCCGCCGCGGCCACCACCGCAGTCACCTCGACACTGACCTGATCCGGCCAGTCGAGCCAGCTGATGGCGGTCCGCCACGCAGCCAGAGCGGCGACCACCCCTCCGCCCTGGAAACCAGGGCGGGCCGGCCCTTCAGTCACGGCGCCCAACACGGTGAGAACCACGGACAGCACGAACAGGGCCAGGGCCAGCCACCCACTCCCGGCCAGAGCCGCGCCCCCGAGTGCCAGCCCCGACCCCACCGCCCCGAGCGTGAGGGCGACCGCGGCCTGCCGCCGGAGCCGGACAGCGACGGCGAGGCACTCGGCGCCGATCGCGACCAGTGTGAGGTTCGCGACGGGGCCGACGCCCGCGAGGGCGACCCCCGTGCCGGCGACCGGGGCGGCAGCGATGAGCAGCGGCAGGTCCCAGCGGGCCCACCAGGGCGCGCGCGGACCGGTCCCGGAGAAGGCCTGCGCCGCCAGGAGCAGGCCCAGTGCGGTCAGTGCCGCGAGCCACGGCCGGAGCTCGAGACTCGCCCCGGCGAGCCGGACGAGTGCCCACCAGGCCACGAGAGCGCTCACTCCAGAGAGGGCTCCGGCCCGTGAGAGGACGGCCGCGGCCAGGACCGCCGCGGCGGCCGTCAGCAGGACCGCGCCAGCCACCGAGCCAGTGGTCACGAACGCAGCCAGGACCAGAGCGCCGGCCACCTCGGCCACACCGACGATGACCGGCGGCACGGCCCAGTCCTGCGCCGGCCGGAGCCTGGGCACCCAGGCCCGACCTCGGAGGTCTGCCGCCGCGGCGCCGACCAGCAGCACCGAGCCGACCGCGACCAAGGTCACGGCAGCCGCAGCCCCGAGCGGCTGGTCGCCGAGCCACGGCCAGGCCACCCTGGCGATCAGCCCCACAGCCGGGGCTGGCGCCAGCCAGGCCACCCAGATCATCACCTGGGTCCTTCGTCCGGCAGGCAGCACGGTGACGGCCAGCGTGAGCGCGGCCAGGCTGGCCGCGAGTGGCAGTCCCTGGCTGGGAGTGGCCGGCGTGACCTGTCCAGCGGCTCCGGCCCAGGCCGTCAGGGACGCCACCAGTCCAGCGGCGAAGCCCGCCCAGGACGTCGCCGCGCCGACCCGGTCGGGCACCCGGAATCGGGCCAGCCCCGCGTAGAGCACTGCCGTGCCAGCCAGCACGGCGACCGCCCAGGGTTTGGCGAGCGCAAGCACGTCGGCGCGGTCGAGGAGCAACGAGACGGTCGCTGGGAGTCCGGCGGCAGCCAAGCCATACGGGACCCAGCGGAGCACCGAACCGACGGCCCCGGCTGGGCGGAGCAGCGAGCTGACGGCCCCGGCTGGGCGGAGCAGCGAGCTGACGGCCCCGGCTGAGCTGAGGGCCGCACCGACCACGGATCGCCCCTGGCTGTCGCGCCACGCGGTGATCCCCCAGGCGATCGTCGCCAGAGCAGTCGTCACGACGAGCGGCCAGCGGGTCGGCAGCGCGAGAGCCACTGCTCCCGTCCCGACCAGGTGGCCGGCCAGCCCGATCCCCGCGGCGTCCGGTCGCTGGGCGACGGTGGCGGCCAGTTGCACCACGGCAACCAGGGCCAGCGCTGCTATGGCCAGGACGGTCAGGCCCGCCAGCGGCGTCAGGTCAAGAGCCTGGCTCGCCGCCAGCCACGCGGCCGATGCCAGCACCACGACAACCACCGGCCGCCACTGCGGCCACCGGCGCGGGATCGGTCCGAGGCCTGCAGCCAGCGCGAGCACGCCAAACGCAATGGCGACGGACCACAGAACGCCGGTCGTCGACACATCTGTGCCGGGGACAGCCGCCCCCAGGGCGCCAGCCCTGCGCGCCTCGGCCCACGACGACAGCGCCAGCAGCGCGACCAGAGTGGTTCCGCCAGCCCACCAGAGCGTCCAGTAAGGCTCTGCCGGTGTCCGGTCCAGCCAGCCACGGCGAGCCGGAACTGAGACGAGCAACACCAGAACGGCTCCGGCGAGCACCCCGGTCGTGAGGGTGGTCGCGGACGCGAGCGCTCCCACCGCGCCGATCGGGAGCAATGCCGCGGCGGCATCGTGCAGTCCCGCAGCCTGTGGGGTCGCGAAAGGTTGCCTCCGGCGCCATCCCGCCCACCCGCTCGCTGCGGTGAAGGCAGCCACGGCCCAGGCCGGCTCGACCCAGGTGGCCAGAAGCGCCAGAGCCAGGCCTCCGGCAGCCAGGGCCCGACTCGGAAGCGGCCGGCGCCTCACCTCCGCCAACTCGAGGATGCCGAGGAAACCCGCTGCTATGAGAAGTGAGCCTGGCCCTCCGGCAAGGCCATCACTACCCGCCAGGAGGGCCAGCCACACGACGGTCCACCAGAGCGGCTCCAAGATTCCGGGCAGGGCTGCGGGCACGCGCCGGTGCAGACACTCGAGCCCGACCAGCAGTGAGAGCCCGGTGAGGAGCACTGCAGCAGGCGACGGGCTGGGCTGCGCCACCCAGGCCAGGGGCGCCAGGACCGCGAGGACGAGCAGCCCAGGGACCGCCGCGACCAAGGTGGGCACAGCCAGCCGAGCCTCGGGCCGAAGCCTCGCCCAGACCGCGCTGGCAGCGATGGCGAGCGCCAGAAAAGCCACCTGGGCGACGCTCGGGGTCGCGACCGCCTTCCCAACGGGCAGGTCCCGCCCCACCCCCAGCGTCGCCATGGCGACCGCGAGCCAGGCGATCGGCGCGACGAGATAACGCAGATGACAACCAGCGGTGCCCCGGTGAGGTCCGGGGGCACCGCGACGCCGTCGATCAAGGACGTGACGAGCATGACCGGCAGGATCAGTCCGCCCGCCAGTTCGAGGGCCCGCCCGACGACATCCGCCTTCCGCCGTCGCAACACGGCCCCGGCCGCGAAGGGCGCGGCCGCGATGACCGCCTCAGCGAGCGGACGCAGGTTGGGCGAGACGTCGCCGAAGGCGAAGGCGACCAAGCCGAAGGCCCCGACGAAGAAGAGCAGGACCCCGAGGTAGGCCAGACCGTGGACGGCCAGGTCCGACCCCAGCCTCGCCCTGGTCCGGGACCACCACTCCACCAGCGCGGTCGCCGGTCGAGCGCCGAGCCGCCCGGCGTGGCTGGCCTGCCCCAGGGTGGCCGAGTCGCCTGGCTCAGAGGCGATTGCCTGCTGCCAGTAGGTGGCGCCGCG
>CAJDTW010000023.1_pt1 | contig 16105 bp, 18 predicted proteins | sample 7389911 | NCBI WGS metagenome assembly CAJDTW01 (sample SAMEA7055652, study PRJEB34461) | soil metagenome | biome: terrestrial ecosystem; feature: Peninsula; material: soil | place: Antarctica | collected 2016 | reverse complement strand
CATCGCCGGTCCAGGCCCAGACGTAGACCTGCGGAGGAGATCCCGGCTCGCCGAGATACTCATGCATCAATCTCGGGCTCGGAACACAGGAACGAACTGCCTCGGCATCGGTGAGCCACACGACCAGCTGTTCGGTCCCGACGTCGACCCACTGCGTGCCACCGTCGATCACCGCCTCCGGGTCGACCCCCAGGGCCGTGGCCACTTCCAACCGGGTGGCGCTGACCTCGCGATAGCGCGGGGCGTTGGCCCGGAGTTGCCAGCCTCCCTCGATCCGCCGGACCGGGATGTCGCCCGCCGGCAGCGTGAGGGTCACCGAGTCCACGGGAGCCACCGCGCCGCTCACCGAGCAGAGGTCGGCCACGACGTGAGCCGTCCCCAGCGTCGGGTGCCCGGCGAACGGCATCTCGTGGTCCGGGGTGAAGATCCGGATGCCCGCCTGCCGCTCTCCCGCCGTCAGCGCCGTGACGAAGGTCGACTCGCTGAGGTTGAACTGGCGCGCCCACGCCTGCATGGCGGCAGCGGACAGCTCCGGGGCCTCGGCGAAGGCTCGATCGAAAACACACAGGGGGTTGCCGGAGAACGAGACCCCGTCGATCGAGAAAACGTTGAGCAGACGGTAGTTCAGGACCATGTCGGCAGTCTGCCCCAGCGCCTCTCTCGATGGGCCCAGGCTGGCAGTAGATTGATCGACATGCCAAGACACGATGGTGTGTTCCCCGGAAGCATCTATCTCTTCCGCCATGGCGAGACCGAGTGGTCGCTGAGTGGCCAGCACACCGGCACGACCGACCTGCCGCTGCTGCCCGCGGGTGAGGAGGCGGCCCGCGAGCTGGCCGACATCATCAAGGACCATCACTTCGAGCAGGTCCTCGTCTCCCCGCTGCAACGCGCCAAGCGGACGGCCGAGCTCGCCGGGCTGGGTGACTTCGTGGTCGAGCCGCTCCTCAGGGAGTGGGACTACGGCGCCTACGAGGGGATCACGACCGTCGAGATCAGCGAGCGGCTGGGCCGGCCCTGGGAGGTCTTCGTCGACGGGGTGGTCCCGGGCGAGACGCCGGGCGAGACGGTGGATCAGGTGGCGCACCGGGCCCAACAGGTCATCGACAAGGTCTGGCCCTCCCTCGAGCACGGCGACGTGGCCCTCTTCGGGCACGGCCACGCGCTGCGGATCCTGACCGCGACCTACCTCAAGGTGGACCCGCGCTTCGCCGCACAGCTGATCCTGGACGCGGGGTCGATGAGCATCCTCACGCACCACCGGAGCACGCGCTGCCTGGGCACGTTCAACCTCTCACCGTGGAAGCTGCTCAAGAACGCTGGCTGAGCCCCGCTCGCCACCCCTGAAGCCGACGTATGCCGCTGAGCGGGCTCAGCGGCATACGTCGGCTGCACAGGGGCTGCTGGTGGCGCACGCGCCCCGGGTCACGCGCTGGGCATCTCCCACGTGTGGACCGGCTCGTTGGAGTGCATGCCGTCGATGTAGAGGCGCAGCATCTCGCGCAGGGCCTTGTCCCGGGGCAGCCCGCGCGCCTCGAAGGCGGCGACGCAGTTGCTCTGCCACGACGCCCCGTTGACGCCACGGAGGCAGCGCTGCTCGATGATCGACAGGTAGCGGTCGCGGACGGCGTGGGACACGCCCCAGCGCTCGAGTCCCTCGTGGGCCATCGGGAGCAACCGGCGCAGGACAAGCTCCGTCGCCGGCAGCTCCCCGAAGCCCGGCCAGTAGACGTCAGCGTCGATGCCGAGGCGGGCGCACTGCTCGAAGTTCTCCTCGGCGGCCGAGAAGCTCATCTTGGTCCAGACCGGCCGGTCCTCCTCGGCGAGGTAGCGCAGCGCGCCGTAGTAGAACGCGGCGTTGGCCAGCACGTCGGCGATGGTGGGACCGGCGGGCAGGACGCGGTTCTCGACCCGCAGGTGGGGCTTGCCGCCGACGCTGTCGAAGATGGGGCGGTTCCACCGGTAGACCGTGCCGTTGTGCAGGCGCAGCTCCTTGAGGTCCGGCACCTGGCCGCTCTCGAAGACGTCCTCGGGCTCCTCCTCCGACAGCTCGGGAAGCAGTGCTGGGAAGTAGCGGACGTTCTCCTCGAAGAGGTCGAAGATCGAGGTGATCCAGCGCTCGCCGAACCAGACCCGGGGCCGGACACCCTGGTTCTTCAGCTCGATCGGGCGGGTGTCGGTGGCCTGGGCGAAGAGCGGGATCCGGGTCTCTGCCCAGAGGTGCTGGCCGAGGAAGAAGGGTGAGTTGGCACCGACGGCCAGTTGTGGGCCGGCGAGCACCTGGGCAGCGTTCCAGTGGTCGGCGAAGTGGTCCGGGTGCACCTGCAGGTGCAACTGGATGGAGGTGCAGGCGGACTCGGGGGCCAGCGAGTCCGAGTAGCGGGCGATGCGCTCCCCGCTGGGGCCCTCGATCTCGAGCCAGACGTCCTCACCGCGGGCGTCGAGGACAGCATTGTTGAGGGCTGCGTAGCGGATGTTCTCGCTGATCCAGTCGCCCTCGAAGTGCTCCGGCATCACGGTCGGCAGGATGCCGATGGCCACGATCCCGGCGCCCAGCTCGGCGGCACGCTCCGTCGCCTTGTTGAGCGACGTGCGCAGCAGCTCCTCGAGCTCGAGGGCCGAGTCCCCCGGCAGCGGGCGGGGGTCGACGTTGAGCTCGATGTTGTAGCGCGCGAGCTCGGTCTGGTAGTCAGGATCGGCGATCTGCTCGAGGACGGACTTGTTGTCGAGCTTGGGCCCGAGATCGCTGTTGACCAGGTTGAGCTCGATCTCGAGCCCCGTCATCGGCTTCTCGAACTCGAACTGGCTGTGCCCCAGCATGCGCTCGAACACGTCGAGGTCGCGGCGCACCTTCTCTCGGTACTCCTGCCGCTGCTGGCGCGAATATCTGGCTTGCTCTACGTCGGCTCCCACGAGGTGAGACAACCACATCCCGCCCCGTTGCGCGAGGCCTCGCGCCGAATCAGTCTCAGTCCTCGAACTCCTCCGGGGCCGGGCACGAGCAGACCAGGTTGCGATCGCCGAAGGCGCCGTCGATCCGGCTCACCGGGGGCCAGTACTTGTCGGCGGCATCGACCCCGGCCGGGAAGGCGGCTTCGGTCCGCTCGTAGGGGTGGCTCCACTCCCCGGCAGCGATGGCGCTCGCCGTGTGGGGGGCGTGGCGCAGCATGCTGTCCGTGACGGCCACATCGCCCTTGTGGATCGCCTCGATCTCGTCACGGATGGCGATCATGGCGTCACAGAACCGGTCGAGTTCGTAGCGGTTCTCAGACTCGGTCGGCTCCACCATGAGGGTGCCCGCGACCGGGAAGGACATGGTCGGGGCGTGGAAGCCGTAGTCGACCAGGCGCTTGGCGACGTCGTCGACCGTGACGCCGGTATCCGCGGTGATCTGGCGCAGGTCGAGGATGCACTCGTGGGCGACCAGGTCGTCGTGCCCGGAATAGAGGACGGGATAGTGCTGCCGCAGCCGGGTGGCGACGTAGTTGGCGGCCAGGACCGCCATCTGGGTCGAGTGCTTGAGCCCGGCCCCACCCACGAGCCGGATGTAGGCCCAGGAGATCGGCAGGATGCTGGCCGAGCCGTAGGGCGCACCCGAGATGGGACCGACCCCCGACTCCGGCCCGCACTCGGGGGCGAGGGGGTGGTTGGGCAGGTGCGGGGCGAGGTGCGCGCGGACGGCGACCGGGCCGACGCCCGGGCCACCGCCGCCGTGCGGGATGCAGAAGGTCTTGTGCAGGTTGAGGTGCGAGACGTCGGCGCCGAACTTGCCCGGTTGAGCCAGGCCCATGAGCGCGTTGAGGTTGGCTCCGTCGACGTAGACCTGGCCGCCGGCGTCGTGGACCAGCTCGCACAACTCGGTGATGGTGTCCTCGTAGACGCCGTGCGTCGAGGGGTAGGTCACCATGATCGCGGCCAGGTTGTCGCGGTGCTGCTCGACCTTGGCCCGCAGGTCATCGAGGTCGATGCTCCCGCCCGGCGCCGTCTTGACGACGACGACCTTGAGGCCGGCCATCACCGCCGAGGCGGCATTGGTGCCGTGGGCGCTGGCCGGGATGAGGCAGACCCGGCGGTGCCCCTCCCCGCGGGCCTCGTGGTAGGCGTGGATGGCGAGCAGTCCGGCGAACTCGCCCTGGGACCCGGCGTTCGGCTGCAGGGACACGGCGTCGTAGCCGGTGATCTCACAGAGCCAGGAGGACAGGTCGTCGATCAGGGCGCGGATCCCGCTCGTCTGGTCGGTCGGGGCGAAGGGGTGCAGGTTGGCGAACTCGGGCCAGCTGATCGCCTCCATCTCCGTCGTCGCGTTGAGCTTCATCGTGCAGGAGCCCAACGGGATCATGCCCCGGTCGAGGGCGTAGTCGCGGTCGGACAGCTTGCGGATGTAGCGCAGCATCGCCGTCTCGGAGTGGTGGGCGTGGAACACCGGGTGGGTCAGGAAGTCCGAGGTCCGGGCCAGGGCGGCGGGCAGGTCGGGGGCGCTCTGCCGGCTGCTGCCCACGTGGGCGTGAATCACCGACTCGGCGGCGCCGAAACCCTCGAGGAGCGAGCTGAGGTCCGCGGTGGTGGTCGTCTCGTCGAGGCTGACCGCGATCCGGTCGCCGTCGACACGCCGCACGTTGATGCCGCGGGCGACGAAGCCGCGGACGAGGTCGTCGGCCCGCTCGGGGACCGAGACCGTGAGCGTGTCAAAGAACGTGTCGCCCTCCACCGGGTGGCCGGTCTCGATCAGGGCCTCGCGCAGCCCGGCGGTCTGGGTCCGGATCCGGCGGGCGATCTCGGTCAGCCCGGCGGGTCCGTGCCACACGGCATACATGCTGGCCATGACGGCGAGCAGCACCTGGGCGGTGCAGATGTTGGAGGTCGCCTTCTCGCGGCGGATGTGCTGCTCGCGGGTCTGCAGCGCGAGCCGGTAGGCGCGGCGGCCGTCCGCGTCGACCGACACCCCGACGAGCCGGCCGGGCAGCTGGCGCTCGAGGCCCCGGTGCACCGACATGTAGCCGGCGTGCGGGCCACCGAACCCCATCGGGACGCCGAGGCGCTGGGCGCTACCGACAGCGATGTCCGCGCCCCACTCCCCGGGTGGGGTGATCAGGGTCAGGGCGAGCAGGTCGGCGCAGGCCGTGACGAGCCCGCCGGCCTCGTGGGTGGCCGCGGCGAGCGGTGCCCAGTCGGTGATGGTGCCCGAGGACCCCGGGTACTGGACGATGACTCCGGCCAGCGGCGCCCCGTCGGTTGCCGCAGTCAGGGCATCGGCGGAGGTGATGTCGCGCAGCGAGGTGACGACCAGCGGCAGGCCGATCGCGCGGGCGCGGGTCTGCATCACCCCGATGGTCTGCGGGAAGACCTCTTGATCGACGAGGACGACCGCGTCGGGCCCCTTCCGACCGGCCCGGTGCATCAGCGACATGGCCTCCGCGGCGGCGGTCGACTCGTCGAGCAGGGACGAGCCGGCGATGGCCAGGCCGGTGAGGTCGCTGATCACGGTCTGGAAGTTGAGCAGCGCCTCGAGTCGGCCCTGGGAGATCTCGGGCTGGTAGGGCGTGTAGGCCGTGTACCAGCCCGGGTTCTCCAGCACTCGGCGGCGCACCACGGGCGGGGTGACCGTCCCGTAGTAGCCGAGCCCGATCATGGAGGTCAGGACGGTGTTGCGCGAGGCGAAGCCGCGCAACTCCTCGAGCACGGCGACCTCGCTCGGGGCCGCCTCGACCCGCAGGTCACCGGAGGACCGGATCGCGGCCGGGATGGCGACATCGCACATCGCGTCCAGGCTCGGCTGCCCGATCACCTCCAGCATGACCTCGAGGTCAGCGGCGTCCGGGCCGACGTGCCGGCTGACGAAGTCGGCGAAGGACGGCTCGGGCCGGCTGGTCGCGGCGGGGGTGGGGTTCGGGCGATCGGACACGGTGACTCCTTGACGGTCGAGCGGCACAGACACGCTCCCCGTCTGTCGGACGCGACGGCGCGGCCTCCAGAGTTGCCTGGCCCGCGTGGTCCTGGCGCCTGAGAGGTTCCGGGGATGTTGCCCCTTCGGCGCCTCGCAGGTGCACGCACCCCGAGGACTCTCCCACGCGGGGTCGTTCGGCAGCAGCAATCTATCAGTCGGGCCGGTGGCTGGGCTCAGGCATGAGCAGGGCCCGACCGGAGCACCGGTCGGGCCCTGCTGACTGCGATGGGGTTGCGCGTGGCTCAGGCCATCTTGCGGGCGTGGCGCCGGGCGGTGAGCTCGTCGCCCGGGTGATCCTGCGGCGCCTCTTCGACGGCGCGCTCGCTGGGCAACTGAGCCAGCTCTCCCTCGACCTCGCGCCAGACCCGTCCGACCGCGATACCGAAGACGCCCTGGCCGCCCTGGACGAGGTCGATGACCTCGTCTGCGGAGGTGCACTCGTAGACGGACGCGCCGTCGCTCATCAAGGTGATCTGGGCCAGGTCCTCCACGCCGCGCTCACGCAGGTGGGCGATGGCGACGCGGATCTGCTGGAGGGAGACGCCGGTGTCGAGCAGCCGCTTGACGACCTTGAGGACGAGGATGTCGCGGAACCCGTAGAGGCGCTGGGTGCCTGATCCGCCGGCGCTGCGCACCGAGGGCTCGACGATGCCGGTGCGGGCCCAGTAATCGAGTTGGCGGTAGGTGATGCCGGCGGCTCGGCAGGCGGTCGGACCGCGGTAGCCGATGTCGTCGTCCAGCTCCGGCAGGTCGTCAGAGAACAGCATCCCCTGCGCGGCGATGGGCACACGCTGGCCAGCACGTGGTGAATCTTCGATGGCGGCCATCGCCGTCCTCCCTCACTGCTTCACGGACCTACTACTTGACGGACCTGCTGCTTCATGGATCTTGGTGCGGCCCTGAACCGACCGCTCGTGTTACCGGAAAACCACCTGCTCTGTCTCCCGTGCCCACCGCTGGGCCCACCTCTGGGCCCACCTCTGAGCCCACCTTCGGGCCGACTGCTGGAACCAAACTACAGGCACGTTGTTCGTTGACGCTAGATCCACCACCCGGCACGGTCAACCACCGGTCGAGGTGCAGTCTCGGCGTGTCGCCGTTGAGCGTGCAAACCTTAAACATCAACCTTAAGATTAAGACTGTTCGCCGGGTTCGACGGAGGGACCGGCCTCGGGGCCAGGCTCAGGGCCCTCGAAGTCCTCGGCCGACACATGGTCGAGGAACTCCTTGAAGCGCTCGACCTCGTCGTCCTCATCGTCGGTGACGATGATGGCGGCCTCGTCGAGGATCGAGGCCTCGACCAGCACCTTGGCGCCCGTGCGCAGAGCCAGAGCGATCCCGTCCGACGCCCGGGCGCTCACCTCGGTCGTCCCGTCGATGACCAGTGATGCGTGGAAGACCGAGTCCTTGAGGGCGACGATCCGCACCTCGGTCAACTCGTGCCCGAGCACCGCGAGCAGGTCGCGCATCAGATCGTGCGTCAGGGGTCGTGGCGGGACGATGCCCTGCTGGGCGTAGGTGATGGCGGCGGCTTCTGCTGCGCCGATCCAGATGGGCAGGTAGCGGCGGCCACCATCATGCTCTCGGAGCAGGACGATGGGCTGGTTCGTGGGCATCTCGACCCGGACGCCTAGGACGTCTACCTCTCTCACCAGTCCACCGTACCCCGGCGAGCCCGCCAAGACACGACACCATCGGCGAGCCCTGCGCCCTCATGGGTCAGCGGGCAAGCCCGGACTTGACGAGAGCGACGTGCAGGCCGATGCACGCGGTGAGGATCTCGGCTGCGCGCTCCTCCCGGGATCCGTCGCGCCGGGTGGCCAGGACCTGCTCCACCAGACCGATCTCCCGGTCGGCCGCGGTCCGGAACGGACGCAGGTGCCGAGCTTCGAGGCCGTGCTCGGCGAGTGCCCGGGCAGCAGCTGCGATCGCCACCGCGGACCCGTCGAAGTGGCCGGACTCCCCCGGCTGGAGCAACCCGAAGGTCTGCAGCGCCGCGAAGGTCTCCTTGTCGAGCCCGGTCGAAGCCCGCAGTTCGGGCCCGGTGAGGCGGACCGAGTCGGCGGCCCGCAGGGTCTGCGGGGTCGGGACGTCCGGGTCGCTGACCGGCGCCGGCGGCTGAGGCAGGCCCCCGGCTGCGCCCGGGTCGGCCAGCCCCCGGTCGATCGCATCGAGCGCGTCACGGATCACCTTGAGCGGCCAGTAGCGCTCCCGCTGGGCCACCAGGACGTAGCGCAGCCGAGACACGTCGGCCTCGGAGTAGGTCCGGTAGCCGGCCGAGGTGCGCTCGGGGGTGATCAGGCCCTCCGCCTCGAGGAAGCGGATCTTTGACGGTGAGATGTCCGGGAAGTCAGGTCGCAGCCGTGCCAACACCTTGCCGATGGTCAGCCGTGGCGACGACTGGGCACGCTCACGGGCGGGGGCAGCAGACATCGGGCCCCGGTCAGGCGCCGAAGTAGACCAGACGGAACTTGCCGATCTGGACCTCGTCCCCGGTCCGGAGGGCGGCCTCGTCGATGCGCTCCCGGTTGACGTAGGTGCCGTTGAGGGACCCCGCGTCCCGGACGGTGTAGCCCGCGTCGGTGCGCATGAAGAGGGCGTGCTTGCGGGAGACGGTGACGTCGTCGAGGAAGATGTCCGAGTCGGGGTGACGCCCAGAACTCACCTCGGTGTCATCGAGCAGGAACCGAGCGCCGGTGTTGGGGCCTCGTTGCACCATGAGCAGAGCCGTCCCGGGCCGCAGGGCAGCGATCGTGGCCTGGTCCTCGGCGCTGACTCCCCGAACGCTGACGTCACGGGTCTCGGCGTGCTCGTCCGGAGCGGGCACCCCGTGGAACCGCATGGTGCGGGGGTCCTCGTCGAACTGGCCCTGATCGTCCTGGTCGCTCACGATGCAAACCTCCTCAAGTCGCGTTCGGCATCACTGGGAATGCCTAACGATAGTTCACGGTCCTTCGGGGAGTGCTGCCCCGGTCTGCCCACGCCCCGCAGGGAGCCGGAGCGTGGGTCAGGACAGGCTTGCCTCGTAGGCCGCCGCGTCCATGAAAGCGTCCGTTGCCGCGGGATTGCTGGCCCGCACCTCAAACATCCAGCCGGCCCCGTAGGGGTCGGAGTTGACCAGCTCGGGGGTGGCGTCAAGAGCGTCATTGACGGTCGTCACCTCGCCGTCGAAGGGGGCGTAGATGTCGCTGACCGACTTGGTCGACTCAACTTCACCGCACGCGTCTCCGGCGCTGACCGAGTCACCGACGGCAGGCAGGGACACGTAGACCACGTCTCCCAGAGCGTCCTGGGCGAACGCGGTGATGCCGATCCGGATGATGCTGTCCTCGCCTGCGCGAGTCCACTCGTGATCGCTGGTGTAACGGAGGTCTGAGGGGTACTCAAGGTCGCTCATGGAGACTCCTGCTCTGTGCTGGTGATGATGGTGGGCCCGACACCCGAGGCGGCGGCGGGAACGACACGTTGAGAGGATGTCACGGACTGGGCCGCAATGCACCGAGTGGCGCCAATCGCGACTGCTGGCCGCGCGGCCGGGCCCGCCGGGTTGCGCCACCGGTGGCATCGAGCGTCATTCGGCCGGCCTGGCGTGGGTGAACGGCGCCATCGTGTGCAAGGAGGTGATCTCGATGCTGTCGAGCTCGGTGACGGTGGTGGAGGCGCCCTTCTGACGCACGGTCTCGATGATGCCGCCGGGGATCGTCATCGCGGAGGACATCGTCTTGGAGTCCCCGATCGCCTTGACCAGGATCGGGCGTTTGACCGGGGTGCCGTCGATCATCATCGAGTCGGCGCCGTCCACGACGAACGAGGAGGCCACGATGCGGATCCCACCCACCTCGATGGCTTCTGCTCCGGCGTCGCGCAACTCCTGGATGAGGTCCAGGATGATCGGAGCAGTCACCTGACGATCGGGGTCGCTGATCGTCAGAGTGATGCCCGGCCCCTTGGCGCCCAGCGTGCCGGCCAGGATTCCCATGGTGTCGAGGCGTTTCTGGGCCTGGGTCAGCGCCTCGCCCGTGGTGTCGATGCCGCTCCGGAGTCGGTCGCGGGTGGCCTCGAGCTCCCGCAACTGGGCGTCGAGTCGGGACGATCGCAACGACACGTCATCGAGGACCCGGATGAGGTCGCTCTGACTCAACTCGTTGAGGCCACGCTCCTGGGTGAGCTGCACCTGGGTCGCGATCCCCACCCCGAGCAGGACGGCGAGGAGGGTGACGAGCACGTTGGCCTTGGTCGCCCGGGGGCTGGCGACTCGGAGAAGTCGTCGCCACGCCCCTCGACCGGGAGCTCGACCGGGAGCTGCCGGGCTGTCTGCCTTCTGCGGTTGGGCCACGTTTCAGGCCTTGAAGAGGTGGCGCCGGATCGATGCCACGTTGGAGAAGATCCGGACCCCCAGCACGACCACGACGCCAGTAGACAGCTGGGCGCCAGCGCCCAACTGGTCGCCGAGGAAGACGATGAAGGCGGCGACCACGACATTGGACAGGAACGAGATGACGAACACCTTGTCATTGAAGATCCCGTCCAGCACCGCCCGCACGCCACCAAAAACGGCGTCCAGGGCCGCGATGATGGCGATGGGCAGGTAGGGCTGGACCCACACGGGCACCGCGGGGTCCAGGACGAGCCCGATCACGAGTCCGATGAGCAGGCCGATGGCTGGGATCACAGGGCTACCCTTCGACGCTTGATGATGACGTGGTCGGTGACGGTCGCGCTCATCGTGTCGCCCCCGTGGGCGGCGCCCCGCCCTCGCTCGAGCCGGCGCCAGTCGGTGAGCCTACGTTGCCGGGCAGTGGTTGCGCGAGTGCAACGTGCAGTGAAGAGCTGCCCGGAACCCGCAATGACTGCGAGCTGGTCCAGGTGGCCGGGATCGCGAACTGCTCGGTGAGCTGCTGGAGGTAGAGCCCGGCGAAGGACGGGTCGAACGCCGAGCGGATCTGGTCCGGATCACCCAACGCGGTGATCACGTAGGGCCGCGCCAGCGGACGGAAGTCGACGATGATCGCCTGCCCGGCGAAGCGGATCGCCGCCATGGAGGTCAGCCGGTGCCCGTTGATCGAGATGGCCTCGGCTCCTGAGGCCCACAGACCGTTGACGATGATCTGCAGGTCGGCCGACGCGACGCGTCCGGAGGTGAAGCCGCTGCTCGGGCGGGAGCCGGCATCCGCGTCGCCCTTCGGAGCCGGTGCATCATCAAGGGTCAGGGTCAGGCCCGTGCCGACGAGAGGCTGGGCCCCTGCGGCGATCGAGAGCGTCTTGAGGCGATCCGTGATGCCGCTCAGCCCCGACTGCTCAAGGGCGAGTGCCTCGAGGTCGCGGACCTCCTTGCCGACCGCCTCGAGTTTGGCTTCCTGCTGCGTCCCAAGGGTCTGCAGGTCCTCGATCCGCTGGACCAGGTCCGCTTTGACGGCGACCGTGGCCGTGGGTTTGGTGCGCAGCGACCTGGCCCCAAGGGCGAAGAGGAAGCCCGTCAGAAGGAGCATGACGATGACGACCACGGTCGTGGTCGAGGTGGCGCGCGGCAGCCCCGCGGCGGTGCGTCGGTCGGCTGCCTCCTGGTAGCCCGGATCGAGCGGTCGCTCCAACATCTGGGTGATCAGCGTCATCGAGGCGTCGAGACGGCGGGCCGGCGTCCCGGACCCTGGGTCTGGGTGGCTGCTCATTTAGCGGTGGCCGGTAACCGCGAGAGGACGAACCGTGCCTGGAGCGCGTAGAGGATCGCCGCGAACCAGTAGAGGACGATCCCCCACCAGGCGAAGCCCCAGCCGACCGGTCGGGCCAGGTCGCCGATCCAGTCGCTCCGGTCGGCGAGCAGGAGCAGTGGGAAGGCGTAGAGGAGGTTGAAGGTGGCCGCCTTGCCCACGAAATGCACGGGCAGGCCGATCTGGCCGCGTCGGCGCAGATAGAGCAGCATCAGCGTCATGACCACCTCGCGGGAGACCAGGACGAGGAGCAGCCACAGCGGGATGATGCCGCGCCACGCCAGCCCGACCAGGGTGGTGAAGATGTAGAGGCGATCTGCCAGTGGGTCGAGGTATTCGCCGAGCTTGGACTCCATCTTGAAGGTCCGGGCGATCTTGCCGTCGAGGTAGTCCGTGATGCCCGAGGCCATGAGCACGATGACGGCCAGGACGTCGTGGTGCTCGGCGAGGGCCCAGATGAAGAGCGGGACCCCGGCCAGCCGGATGATCGACAGGACGTTGGGCAGCGTGAGGAACCGATCCGACACGGGATCGTCGCCCTGCACCCCCACTTCCTCGTCCACGGGCAAGAGCCTAACCTCACCCGCACCACGGTCAGACCCGGGCGCGCGGGGACACGAGTACGCTCTGGCTTCATGGCAACACCGACGCTGCCCGTCAGTCTGGATGACGTCCTCGCGGCCCAGCGGCTGCTCGAGGGAGTGGTCCGCCCAACCCCGCTCGAGTACAGCCGCGGCATCAGTGAGCGGGTCGGGTCCAAGACCTATCTCAAGTGCGAGAACCTGCAACGGGCCGGCTCCTTCAAGATCCGTGGCGCCTACAACCGGATGGCCCGGCTCACCGACGAGGAGAAGGCGCGCGGGGTGGTGTGCGCGAGCGCCGGCAACCATGCCCAGGGGGTGGCGCTGGCCGCCCAACTCCTCGGCCTCGAGTCGACCGTCTTCATGCCGCTCGGTGCGCCGCTGCCCAAGCTGGTGGCCACCCGCGGCTACGGCGCCCGGGTCGAGCAGCTCGGCACGACCATCGACGAGTGCCTGATCCGCGCCAAGGAGTTCGAGCAGGAGACCGGGGCCGTCCTGATCCACCCGTTCGACCACGCCCACATCGTTGCTGGTGCCGGCACCTGCGGCCTGGAGATCCTCGACCAGTGCCCGGACGTGCGCACCATCGTCGTCGGCGTCGGTGGTGGTGGCCTGCTCGCGGGCATCTCGACGGCCGTCAAGGCACTCAAGCCCGACGTCACGATCATCGGCGTCCAGGCGGAGCAGGCCGCGTCCTATCCGGCCTCGTTGCGGGCCGGGCACCCGGTGGCGCTGGCCCGGATGTCGACGATGGCTGACGGGATCGCGGTGGGGTGCCCCGGTGAGGTGCCCTACTCGATCATCGAGCACCTGGTCGACGGCTTCCGGACGGTGACGGAGGACCAGCTGTCGCGATCGGTCCTCTACCTCCTCGAGCGGGCCAAGCTCGTCGTCGAGCCGGCCGGGGCAGCCAGCACCGCCGCGCTCCTCGACACCAGCGACACCATCGAGGGCCCCGTGGTGGCGGTGCTCTCCGGAGGCAACATCGACCCGCTGCTGCTGCTGCGGATCATCCGTCATGGCCTCACGGCCGGAGGTCGCTACCTGCAGTTCCGGGTGCGGGTGCTGGACCGACCCGGCTACCTCGCTGCCCTGCTCGACCACCTGGCGGCAGCCGAGGCGAATGTCCTCGAGATCGAGCACGTTCGCACCGCTCTCCCGCTCGGCATCGATGAGGTCGAGATCGGGGTCCGGGTGGAGACGAAGGGCGCCGAGCACGCCGCTGCGGTCATCGCCGACCTCCAACAACGGGGCTACCACCCACGAGTGGACTGACGCGCAGCCCCGCTCCTCCCGGCACGACGACAAGCCCAGCCCGTATGCCGCTGAGCTGGCGAGCGCTCGCCAGCCCAGCGGCATACGGGATCAGGGCTGCGAGAAGGCCTGTGCGCCGGCGCGCCAGGTGCGCGTCAGGTCCGAGGAGCCCATGAAGCGCCCCTCGATCTCGAGGATCGCCATGCCGTGCGCGAAGGCCCACAGGGCCTGGGCCACGTGCGGGTCCCCCGTCACGAGGAAGAAGGGCTCCCCCGACCACGCCTCGAGCCCGGGGCTCAGCAGGTCGCGCGGCAGGTCAGGCCCGGTCGCGAGCCGATAGCCGTGCGGGCTCGCGAGGGCTGCCTTGCGATAGGCGGCCAGGAGGGCTGCCACGGGGGTGCGCCGGCCAGGCCGCGCGACCGCCCGGTGGAGGGTCGCACCCATCTCGGAGAAGGCGTCGTCGACGAGCGCCGCCTCGACGTGCCGCTTGCCGGGAAAGTGCTTGTAGAGCGAGGGTGCCCGCATCCCCACGTCGTCACCGATCCGGCGCATCGTCAGCGCGTCGGGTCCGTCCGTCTCGAGGACCCGACGTGCGGTCGCGACGATCTGCGCCTCCCGCTCCGAGCGCGCCGCCCTGGCCGGGGCGGCACTCTCCGCACTCGGGGCCGTCACGGCGCTGACAGTCGGAAGACGGGGTGCCGCGGCGCGATCCGGTGCACCTCGTCATCGCTCGAGTCGGCATCGACGCCGTCAAAGAACGCGCCGACCTCCGCCTTCCAGCGCCGCAGGTAGGCCCGCAGGATGTCGGCCTTCTCCCCGTCCGGCAACTCCGTCGCGACCCGGTGCTCACGGGAGCTCCCGAGGAGCAGGTCGAGGTGTCCCCCGGCGGCCCGGACGTTGCGCACCCACTCGGCGTTGCCGCGCGGCGCGACCAGATAGTGCGTCTCGTCGATCGTCAGGAGGTTGACCGGCACCTGTCGGGGCAGCCCGCTGCGACGGCCCGCCACCTCGAGGACGCGACTCCCCCAGACGCTGAATCCTCGCCGGGTGAGCCAGGCGACCAACCGGTTCATGACCTGCCTGGTGAACCAGCCCGGACGCCGGTAGTGCTTCGTCTCGTGTGTGGTCATCCTCTTCCCCTCTCCTCGTCTTGCCCATGGCTAACGTTGTTAGCCTTAAAAGACGATAGCATTTGCGGCTGGACCGTGGAGCCCACTTTCGCGTCGAGGATGTCACCATGACAATGCGCAACGTCACCCTGCAGGTCGATCGCGTCTCGCACGGCATCACCCGGGTGCTGGCAGCGGAATTGCCGGCACTGGCTGATGGCCAGGTGCGTTTTCGGGTCGAGCGTCTTGCCCTCACCGCGAACACGGTCACCTACGCGACGGTCGGCGACACGCTGGGCTACTGGGACTTCTTCCCGACCGGCGACCCGGGCTGGGGTTGTGTGCCGGCCATGGGATGGGCGGAGGTGATCGAGTCACGCCACCCTGACGTCCCGACCGGTGGCCGCTACTACGGCTGGTACCCGATGGCACGCTACGTCGACCTGACCGTGACGCCGACGACGGATGGACTGCGTGACGAAGGTGCGCACCGAGCCGCTCACGCTGACGTGTACCGCGCGCACACCGCGACGACCCGCGACGCGCTCTACCAGGCAGGGACCGACGCGGAGGATCGCCATGCACTGTTGCGCGGGCTGTTCGTCACCGGTTGGCTCGCCGAGGACTACTTCGCCGACCAGGACTGGTTCGGCGCGCGGCGGGTGCTGGTGCTGTCTGCATCGAGCAAGACGGCGATCGGCTTCGCGCGCTGCGCAGCCGCCCGTGCCGGGATCGACGTCATCGGCGTGACCTCGTCGCGCAACCTGGCGTTCACGCGGGCGCTCGGGTGCTACGACGAAGTGGTCACCTATGACGAGGTGGCGGCTATTGATCCGAGCACGCCGACCGTGTCGATCGACATGGCCGGCAGCGGACCCGTGCTGGCCTCGGTCCACACGCACTTCGGCGACCAACTGCGCCACTCGATGGCCATTGGCCGCAGCCATCACGATGCTCCCGCGACCGTGTCGGGGATGCCCGGGCCCAAGCCGGCGTTCTTCTTCGCGCCCACCCAGGTCAAGAAGCGCGTGCAGGACTGGGGTCCGCACGGCTATCAGGAGCGGGTCGGCGCCGCTCTGCGGGACTTCATCGCGTGGAGCCCTGACTGGTTGCACGTGCAGCAGTCGCGCGGCGCCGCGGCCACGGCGGCGGCGTGGAGCGAGGTCCATGCCGGTCGGGTGGCACCCGACCTGGGGCACATGATCTCGCTCTGGGACTGACTCACCCCGGCCCGGAGATCAGGACGTTTCCCGCCCGCCATGGAGGGCGGGTGCGGCGCCGTCGAGCAGGAGACGGGTCCAGGCGTCGGTGAGCCAGTCGGCGAATTGCTCTGGTGTCCAAGACCGTTCGTGCACGAGCAGCACCCAATACTCCGCGGCATTCATGCTCCAGATGATGTCGGCGACCTGCTGGTTGCTCAGGTCCCCGCGTAGCTCCCCGGTGCCGCGCAGGTCTGCCGCGAAGAGCAGCATGTTGCGGGACCGGCGTTCGGCGATCTCGCTCCACAGC
>CAJDTW010000043.1_pt1 | contig 16122 bp, 11 predicted proteins | sample 7389911 | NCBI WGS metagenome assembly CAJDTW01 (sample SAMEA7055652, study PRJEB34461) | soil metagenome | biome: terrestrial ecosystem; feature: Peninsula; material: soil | place: Antarctica | collected 2016 | reverse complement strand
GTGGCGAGCTCGTCGACGATCCGGTCCCGCTGGGCCTTGATCACCTCGACGGTGCCGAGCATCAGCTCGGCATGGGCGAGGGCGACCCGCGCGATCGTCTGGGTCTGCGTTGAGAGGTGATAGGGCAGCCGGACCAGCCGCAGCGCGTCGATCACCTCGGCCGCAGCCACGAGGTAGCCGAGGCGTCCTCCGGCGAAGGCGAAGGCCTTGCTCATCGTCCGCGTCACGATGAGCCGGCGGTGCTGCGCCACCAGGGTGAGAGCGCTGGCGGTCCCCGGACGGGCGAACTCCGCGTAGGCCTCGTCGACCACGACGACCGCGTTGGGCGCGGCCTCGAGGACAGCGCCGATGACCTCGAAGGGCAGGGCGGTGCCGGTCGGGTTGTTGGGCGAGCAGAGGAAGACGATGGCCGGGTCGTGCTCCTGGGCCTGCTGCGCGGCAGAGGTGGCCGTGAGGTCGAAGGTCTCGGCGCCGCGGAGCCCGTCGACCCACGTGCTCCCCAGGGTCTCGCTGATGATCGGGTGCATCGAGTAGCTCGGGGTGAAGCCGAGCACGGTGCGTCCGGGGCCACCGAAGGCCTGCACGACGTGCGACAGCACCTCGTTGGAGCCGTTGCCGGCCCAGACCTGCTCCGGGGTGAAACTCACGCCCGACTGGGTCTCGAGGTAGTCCGTCAGTGCCTGACGCAGGTCGAGGAACTCACGGTCCGGATAACGGTTGAGGCCGGCGAGGTCTCCTTCGAGCGCCTCGAGGATGGCTCGGACCACGACCGCTGGCACGGGGTAGGAGCTCTCGTTCGTGTTGAGGCACACCGGCACGTCGAGTTGCGGGGCGCCGTAGGCAGTGCGGCCACGCAGGTCCGGTCTCAGCAGTCGCTGGATCTCGCTCACGAGGGCACCTCGTCGCCGAAGCGCGCGGTCACGGCCTCTGCGTGGGCCGGCAGGTCCTCGGCCTCGGCCAGGGTGACGACGTGGTGGGCCACCTCGCGCAGCGCCGCCTCGTCGTACTCGACCACGTGGATGCCCCGCAGGAACGACTGCACCGACAGCCCGCTCGAGTGGCAGGCGCACCCGGCCGTCGGGAGCACGTGGTTGGAGCCCGCCGCGTAGTCGCCGAGGCTGACGGGGCTGTGCGGCCCGACGAAGACCGCGCCCGCGTTGCGGACCCGGGAGGCCACCGCAGCGGCGTCGCGCGTCTGGATCTCGAGGTGCTCAGCGGCATACGCGTTGACGACGTGGAGCCCCGCCTCGAGGTCGTCGACCAGGACGATGCGCGATTGGGTCCCGGCCAGCGATGTCGCGACGCGTTCGGCGTGCTTCGTCGCGGGCACCCGCCGGGCCAGCGCGAGGCGGGTCGCGTCGGCCAGCGCCGCACTGTCGGTGACCAGGACCGAGGCTGCGAGCGGGTCATGCTCGGCCTGGCTGATCAGGTCGGCCGCCACGTGCTCGGGGTCGGCGGAGTCATCGGCGAGGATGGCGATCTCGGTGGGGCCCGCCTCGGCATCGATGCCGATGAGGCCCTTGAGGAGGCGTTTGGCCGCGACCACCCAGATGTTGCCGGGGCCGGTGACCATCGAGACCGGCTCGCACACCACCCGTTCAGCGTTGTCAGTGTCCCCGGCGTCCCCGGCGTCCTCGAAACCGTAGGCGAACATGGCGATCGCCTGCGCGCCGCCGACCGCATAGACCTCGTCGACGCCCAACAGGGCGCAGGTGGCCAGGATGGTCGGGTTGGGGTAGCCGGTGAAGTCGCCGACGTTCTCGCGCTGCGGCGGCGAGCTGACCGCGAGGGAGCCGACCCCGGCCAGTTGGGCCGGGACGACGTTCATGATGACGCTGCTCGGATAGACCGCGAGCCCGCCGGGCACGTAGAGACCGACCCGGTCGACCGGCACCCACCGCTCGGTGACGGTGCCTCCGGGCACGACCTGCGTCGTCACGTCGCTGCGCCGTTGCGCGGCATGCACGATCCGCACCCGGCGGATCGCCTCCTCCAGGGCGGCTCGCAGCTCGGGGGCGAGGTGGTCGAGGGCCTGCGCCAGCACCGCCGCCGGCACCCGCACGTGGGTGGGACGCACTCCGTCAAAGCGCTCGCCCAGGTCCCGCAGTGCGCTCGCCCCGCGATGCTCGACCTCCGCCACGATCGGTCGCACCTGCTCGAGGGCGGCCGTGACGTCGAATTCGGCTCGGGGCAGGGCTCCGCGCAGGTAGCGCACGTCGCGCACGTCGAGGGCGCGCCCACGGAGATCGAGGCTGGACATCATGGGCGCCAGTCTAGGATCCGTCCACCTGACGGGACGCCACGTCTCAGGCCGCGGTCGCTGGGCCACGTGTCGCGCGGCTGCGAAGTCACCGGGCGACGGTCGGCTCTCGCCACGGCGTCCTGAAACCCTGGCCGAACAGCTCGTCCCAGGCCCGCAGGATCTGTCGGAACCCGGCAGCGGCCTCGTCCGAGAGGGTGTTCGCCGGACCGGAGGCGACGGCCAGCAGGCCGTAGTGGAACAGTTGGGAGGTTTGGGCCTCCGGCGCCTCCTTCTGGATCTCGAGTTCACCAACTATGGCCGGCACGAGCCGGTTGATCAGCTGGATCAGGCCTTGGTTGCCGCGCCCGGCGAAGTCATGCGCCCCCCGGACGAACGACTCACGGGCCACGAGCAGCTCGCCGGCCGCGGCCGGGCTCTCCTCGGGTCGGTAGTGCGCCGAGTTGACGACAGCGCCGAGCAGCAGGCTGACGACGTGACTGGCGTGCTCAATGGTGTAGGGCTCCTCCAGCGGGCCGGACCCCATGAGGTAGGCGGCGAGGTCATCGAGGAACAACACCTCCAGCGAGGGCATCGCCTCGAGCGTCAGGACAGCCAAGCCGTGCAGGCTCGGATCCTGCCAGTTGGGGGCTGCAGGGACGGGGTCCAGAGGGGTGGCACGGGTGGGCATCAAGGTCTCCTCGCTGATGGTGTGCTCATCCGAGACGGTTGCCCGCCGGTGCCGACGGCGCACCGGGGTCCAGCCCGACCCAGTGTTCTCAGCGAACACCAGTGCGGGGGAGCGAGCCGTGTCAATCTGAGACACCCCGTTGGCGAGAAGCAGCCAAGACGGCACGACGCTGCACAAGGCACCGTGCCGAAGGGGCCGTCTGAGACCGGCTCTGCACAGTAGTTCGGTGAGAGACAGCAATTCGGTGAAAGCGCTCTTCGCCTGATCGGCAACTGCGTACGATACGACGACTGACGAGCCGCTCCGGAAGCCGAAACCATGCCACCAGCCGAATCCACGCGCCGCTTTCGAGACGGTCCTGTCACGAGTCGTCGGGTTCGCTGGGCTGTTCGCCGTGCTGCCTCTGGCGCAGCAGATCTCCGGACGGGTCTACGTCCACCTCGTCGACCAGCGGACGCTCGACCCGCTGAGTGGCGCCCTCGCGCCGGGCGAGGGCGGGACCTCGGCCCTCCCGGTCCTGCTCCTCACCGTGCTCCCGCGGCTCGGGATCGGCGGGTTCCTGACGGTGCGTCGAGTCCGGGGCCGAATGAGCCGGAAATTCGTCGAGGCGCCGCCGTGTCGGGCCACTACGACGCGGCCCGCTCCCGCGTCCTGCGACTCACGACGATCGCCTGGGCGGTGCTGGTCCTGGGTCTGGCAGGCGGTCTTGGGATCGCCCTGCTCATGCCCAGGACGGCGATGGACGCTGACCAGCGCGAGCTCGTTGATCTCGCCGGCTCGTGGCAGGGAGGCCTGCTCGGACTGCTTGCGGTCCTGCTGGCTGCAGGGGTACAGGGCTGGGCGTTCCAGCGGCGACACGAGGTGGAGCCGCTGGTGTAGCAGGGGGTCCTGGTCCACGCGATGGAGGTCAAGGCATCGACACAACCAGCAGTGCGCGGATTCCTGCTGGGCCTGCGCGTGTTCCTCGCCAAGCTCTGGATCAGCGGACTGTTCCTGCTCGCGGGTTGGCTCCAGGCGACGATCGACGGTCGGCGACCCCCCACCGAGACCATGCTGTTCGACACAGCGGTCAACATCGTGGCCTTCCCTATAGCCGTGGTGATCGCCCTGGCGATCATGCTCTGGTTGAGTCCGTTGCGCTGGACGGTGCGAGCCTGCTTGGCCGACCCGACCTCGCGGGTCGGCCTGGGCTGTTGGTCGGTGGCAGTCTTGGCGTCCTCGTGGCGAGGGAGCACTGGTTGCCCGCGAGCGCAGCCCGCCTGGGGATGCTGGTGATCGCGGTCACCATGCTCCGAATCATGGACCTCGGACCGCCGCCCGTGGCTCGGACTGGTGTTCCTGCTCCTCGCGTGGTGGTTCGGCGCGTCCTACGAGCCCGACAATCGGCAGAACGTCCTACCACTCGTGCCGGCCGGATTCCTCGGCTGGGGGGCCGCCGTGGTCACCCTCGCCATCCTGGTCCGCGAGGTCCGCGTGCACTGGCGGCTGGTCTACGCGACGGCAGACGTCGAACCCGAGTAAGTCCTCCGCCCCGCTGGCGGCGCGAACACCGACGTCCCACGCCTGCTCGATCACCGTGAGGGGCTGTGGCGGGGGGTCTGAGGTCAACTCGTCTGGTCGATCAGGACGGCCGTCTCCGTCTGGTCGATCAGGACGGCCGTCTCCCAGGCCCACTGGCGCCAGGTGTCATAGCGCCCCGACTGACCGCCGTGGCCAGCAGCCATCTCGGTCCGGAAGAGGATCGGCGCTGCGTCGGCCCGATCACGGGTCTCGTGACGCAGGGCCGCGACCCACTTGGCCGGCTCGGTGACGTAGACCCGGGTGTCGTGCAGCGAGGTGGTGACGAGCAGGGCCGGGTAGTGCTGGTCGGTGACGTTCTCGTAGGGCGTGTAGGACTTCATCCGCGCGTAGGCGTCCGAATCCTCGAGCGGGTTGCCCCACTCCTCCCACTCGATGACCGTGAGCGGCATCGACGGGTCGAGGATCGTGGTCAGCGGGTCGACGAAGGGCACCGAGGCGTGGATGAAGCGGAACCGGTCGGGGGCGAGGTTGGCGACCGCACCCATGAGCAGCCCGCCGGCCGAGCCGCCCTCGGCCGCGAGCCGGTCCGTGGCGACGATGCCGGTGGCGCGCAGGTGGTCGGCGCACGCGATGAAGTCGGTGAACGTGTGCTGCTTGCGCTCCAGTTTCCCGTCGTCGTACCACTGCCGGCCCATCTCGGAGCCGCCCCGGACGTGCGCGATGGCAAAGACCCAGCCCCGCTCGAGCAGGGAGAGCCGCAACACGGAGAACCACGGGTCGCTCGGGATCCCGTAGGCGCCGTAGGCGTGCAGCAGGCCCGGTGCGGTGCCGTCCGCCACGACGTCGTGACGGTGCACGATCGAGATCGGGACCCGGGTCCCATCAGGCGCGACCGCCCACTCCCGGCGCTGGCGGTACTGGGCCGGGTCGTGCCTGCCGCGGACCTCCTGTCGCTTGAGCAGGGTGAAGGTCCGGGTCCGCACGTCGTAGTCCTCAACCGTCCGTGGGGTCACGAGGGACTCGTGGATGAGCTGGATCGTCGGCGTCGCGGACTCGGGGTTGGCACCGACGTGGAGCGTGCCGATCGGCTCACCGATGCTGACGTCGTGCCGCTCCCCCAGCCCGTCTCGCCCTGCCGGGTCGCGCAGCACCACGCGGACCCCGGTGCCGCCGTCACGACGCAGGCCGATGACGATGAAGTCGTCGAACCCGTCGACGCCGATGACGTATTCGTCCTCACTGGTGAGGTCGAGCGGGCGCCAGTCGCCGGGGGAGCTCGAGGTCAGGGGCGCGACCGCGACCTCGAAGTTGACCCGGCGGGCGTTGTGCACGATGAGCAGCTGGTCGCCGACCGGCTCGATGTCGTACTCGACGCCCTGCCGGCGTTCCGCCACGATCCGCGGTGCGCCCAGCGGCTCGGCGGCATCGATGAGGCGAAACTCGTTCGTCGTCTTGGACCCGATTCCGATGACGATGAGCCGGTCGTCCCGGGAGTTGCCGACCCCGACGAAGAAGCGCTCGTCCGTCTCGTCGTGGACCAGGACGTCAGCCTCCTGTGGGGTGCCGACTTCGTGGCGCCACACCTGGTGGGGTCGCCACGCATCATCGACGCGGGTGTAGAAGAGGTGGTTCCCGTCGAGGGACCAGGCGAGCGAGCCACCCATCTGACGGATCGCGTCGTCCAGCACCTCGCCGGTCTCGATCCGCCGCACCCGCACGTCGGACCGTTCGTCGCCCGCGAGGTCAACGGCATACGCGATGAGGTCTCCGGTCGGTGACACCTCGCTGGCCGTCACGGCAAAGAACTCGTGGCCCCGGGCCTCGGCGTTCTGGTCGAGCAGGACTTCCTCGCCCACCGGAGGGCGCCCACCGTCCAGGGCCGGGCGGCCCGGGTGGTCGGCGATCCGGACCCGCGCATCGACTCGGTACTGCTCACCCTCGATGGTCCTGGAGTAGTACCACCACCGGTCGTGACGGACCGGGACGGACAGGTCGGTCTCGTTGATCCGGGCGCGGAACTCCGCGTAGATCGTGTCCGCAAGATCCGTGACGTGCGATGTCTGCTCGTCGGTCCACGCGTTCTCCGCAGCAAGGAGGTCGAGGAACTCGGCGGACCCCCGATCAGCCATCCACGCGTAGGGGTCCTCGAAGGTGTCACCGTGGTGGGTACGGGGAGCCGGGTCACGTCGCGCCACAGGAGGTTGCTGCATCCCGCGAGTCTAGGTCGCGCGTGGCTACCCTGTGGTCGTGCCCGGAGACCACCTGACCCCAGCCACCGACCACGACCCGACCAGCCCGTATGCCGCTGGGCTGGCTGCTGCGGCCCGCATCGCCGAGCTCACCGGGCGTCCGCACCACGACGCCCTCGTGGTGCTCGGGTCAGGGTGGGGACCGGCCGCGGACGCCTTCGGTCCGCCGCTGGTCGACGTCGCGATGACCGACGTCCCCGGCTTCCTGCCACCGGTCGCCGAAGGTCATGCCGGCCGGATCCGCTCGGTCGAGGCCGGGGGCATCGCGACCCTCATCTTCTCCGGTCGCACCCACCTCTACGAGGGACACGGCACCGCCCCGGTCGTCCACGGCATCCGGGCTGCTGCCGCCTGTGGCGTGCGCGTGGCGATCCTCACCAACGCCAACGGTTCACTGCGGGAGGACTGGCAGGTGGGTCAGCCCATCCTGATCAGCGATCACCTCAACCTCAGCGCCACCTCCCCCCTGGTCGGGCCACGTTTCGTCGACCTGACCGATGCCTGGTCCGGGCGTCTGCGCCATCTCGCGCAGACGCTTGATCCTTCCCTTGCCGAGGGCGTCTACGCGATGCTGCCCGGGCCGCACTACGAGACCTGGGCCGAGGCCCTCGCGGTCCGGGCGGTCGGCGGCGACCTGATCGGGATGTCGACCGTCCTCGAGGCGATCGCGGCCCGTGAGGCCGGCATCGAGCTGCTTGGTCTCTCGACGGTCACGGCCATCGAGGGCCAGCCCTCCGGCATCGACCCCTCCGAGGTGGTGGCTGTCGCCGAGCGCACGGCGGCACGCCTGGGGCCGCTGCTCGCCGACCTGATCCACCGGGCCCTGCCCGTGCGCGCCTGAACCGCACGGGCACCCCGAAACACCCGCCACCCCCGCGCACCCCGCGCTACACCCCTGGCACCCCACTTCGCCAGTGACTCGAGGGAGGGCGTCGACGAGTTCGGTCGCGCCGTTACTGCCAATCCGGGCTCGCAGGGGCCACGATGGGGCCATGAGTGACTCCACCCTGACCGAGACCCGCCGGCTCGGCGTCGAGACGACCGGCATCGAGATCATCGACGAGGCCGAGCGCACCGCCAAACCCTCCGACCTCTTCTGGCCGTGGTTCGCGGCCAACGTGTCCGTCTTCGGGATCAGCTACGGCTCCTACGTCCTCGGCTTCGGGATCTCCTTCTGGCAGTCGGTCTTCGTCACCATCGCCGGCGTCATCGTCTCGTTCCTGCTGTGCGGCATCATCGCGATCGCCGGCAAGCGGGGCTCGGCCCCGACGATGATCCTGAGCCGGGCGGCCTTCGGGGTCACCGGGCAGAAGGTTCCCGGCGTCATCTCCTGGCTCGTCTCGATCGGCTGGGAGACCTTCCTGGCGATCATGGCGACCCTCGCGACGGCGACGATCTTCCACCAGCTCGGGTGGGGCGGCGGGACGACCACCAAGATCATCGCCACCCTCGTCATCGCCACCCTCATCGTCGTGGCGTCGGTCGCCGGCTACCACATCATCATGCGGGTCCAGTCCTACCTCACGTGGATCACGGGGATCGCGACGATCATCTACATCGCGCTCACCCTGCACAAGATCGACCTGGACAAGGTGCTCGCCATCCCGGCCGGCTCCAACCAGGCGGTCGTGGGCGCGCTCGTCATGGTGATGACCGGCTTCGGCCTCGGCTGGATCAACATCGCCGCGGACTGGTCCCGCTACCAGCGCCGTGACGCCAAGGGCGGCGCGATCGTGGCCTGGAACACCTTCGGCGGCGCCCTCGCCCCCACGCTGCTGGTCATCTACGGTCTGACTCTGGCCGGCTCCGATGACACTCTCAAGGCGGGCATCGCCAACGACCCCATCGGGACGCTGGGCACCATCTTGCCGACCTGGTTCCTGGTGCCGTTCCTCGTCGCATCCGTCCTCGCCCTCGTGAGCGGCGCCGTGCTGGGCATCTACTCCTCCGGGTTGACGCTGCTCTCGCTCGGCGTCAGGATCGCCCGGCCGAAGGCCGCCTTCGTCGACGGGGTGATCCTCACCCTGGGCACGATCTACGTCGTCTTCTTCGCGGAGTCGTTCCTCGGCCCGTTCCAGAGCTTCCTCATCACGCTCGGGGTGCCGCTCGGCGCCTGGGCGGGGATCATGATCGCCGACATTCTCCTGCGCAAGCGTGACTACGACGACGAGGCCCTCTTCACGACCAGCGGCCGCTACGGCGCCTTCGACTGGACCTCGATCGGCACCATGGTCATCATGTCGGTCATCGGCTGGGGCCTGGTCGTCAACAGCTTCGCGGCTGACGCAGCGTGGAACAACTGGCAGGGATACCTGCTCGAGCCACTCGGTCTCGGGACCTACGTCAACGACGCGGCCGGCCCGTACTGGGAGGGCAACTGGGCCTACGCGAACCTCGGCGTGATTGCAGCCCTGGTCCTGTCGTTCGTCATCACTCTGATCCTGCGCCGGGGCACCGTGGCTCGTCAGGAGAACCGCTGACTACCTCGTCCGGCCTGGCCACCTCCTACCCAGCGGGCCAGGCCTGCAACTGCCGCCGCGTCTCGAAGCGGCGCCGGGTCCCGTCGATCGGGTCGTCGAACTCCAGGACCGCGGCGAGCAGTTGCAGCGGGTCGCTGAAGTCGTCGGGCGCGACGTCCCGCTCCACGGGATAGAGCGGGTCGCCGACGATCGGGATGCCGAGCCCCGCCAACTGGCACCGCAGTTGGTGGGTCCGCCCGGTCCGCGGGGTGAGTCGGTAGAGCCCGAGGTCGCCCCTGGGTCCCGACCGACGCGCGTCGAGGTGCACGAGCGTCTCCGCGTTCGGCGGGGCGTCGGGGACCTCGCGGGCCTGGTGGTGACCGTGCTCCTTGACCAGATGCGTCCGTCGGACCAGCGGCAGGGCCAGCTCGCTGCGGATCGGCGCGACGGCCAGGTATTCCTTGTGGGCTCCACCGCTGGCGAAGACCTGCTGGTAGGCGCCGCGCCAGCGCTGCTCGGTCGTGAACATGAGCACGCCGGCCGTCGGCCGGTCGAGCCGGTGCGCCGGCGTGAGCCGCGCCAGTCCGGTCAGCACCCGGGTCCGCGCCAGTGCGCTCTGCACGACGTGCGTGCCTCGGGGCATCGTCGCCAGGAAGTGCGGCTTGTCGATGATGACGAGGCGCTCGTCCTGGTGCAGCACCTCGATGGCGAAGGGCACCTCGACCTCGTCGAGCAACTCGCGATGGGTCCAGACCACGTCGCGCGGGACGAAGGGAGCGTCGATCGGGACCGGTTCACCACTGGCGTAGACGAATTCGCCCGTGCGCAGCTTGCGATCGAGCTCCTCAGCAGACAGGCCCACGGCGAGCCGCTCGACGAGGTGGTCCCGCAAGGAGGTCCACGGCCCCTCCTGCGGCATCCGGATCCGTTGCGCGTCCACACCGTGGCGCGGCGCGAGCGGGGATCCCGGGATCGCGCCCCGCGCCACTCAGCCCACCTCGAGTCGCAGGTCGACGTCGGCGCCGATGAAGGTGCCGTAGGACGCTGCCGCCCGGTCAATCCCGCGCCGCTGGCTCGCGTTCAGCGCGGAGAACGCCCGCACGTCGATCCGAGTCCGACCACCTGACTGGGCCCGCTTCCAGACCCCGGCGACCTCTCCGTCGATGACGAGGGTCGGCTGAAAGACCATGTTGCGGCCGGGTACCACTGCGCTCAGGTGCTCGTCGGGCAGCGTGACGTCACGGGAGCCGTAGCCGAGCAGGAACTCGTCCCACTGCGGGAGCAGGTGCACGCCGAGCGGTCCGGATGGCGGCTGGCGGGCAGCGACATGGGTCAGCCAGGTCCGGCCGTCGACCCCCTCCGAAGTGATGCGGTCGGAGATCAGGGCCAGCGCCTCCCGGACGAAGCCCAGCGTGCCACCGATCCAACCGGCGACATCCTTCTCGGTGACCGGGCCGTGGCTGCGCACGTACCGCTCGATGACGATCGACATGGCCTCCTCACGCAGTGGTTGGAGCGACCCGGCGACCCACGCATCGATGAGGACGAAGCTCGCCTGCTTGCCGAGGATCGGGCCCTGGCAGAGCAGTCCCGTCATGCAGTGGTGTCCGAGCACGTGGATGCCGCGCTGCCCCGAGGGGTCGATCCCGGCCGCGGCGAGCAGCGCCATCACGTCGGGCCGGCTCATCGGCTCGGTCAGGTGAGCCTCGAACAACTCTCCGGCCCGGGCCAGTTGCGCCTGCGTGATGCCCAGTTGTCGATGTCGGGCACCCGCCGAGCGCAGGGCGCGTCCGGCGAGCAGCTCACACATCCAGCGGGCGTCCTGGGCTGCGACCCAGTGGATCGTGCCGCGCATCGGCCAGGTCCGCACGATCGTCCGGTCGAGGACGGCCTGCTCGATCTGCGCCAGGGTCAGGCCCGAGCGGACCCCGAGTGACCAGGCACCACTTCGGTAGTCCTGGGCCTGCAGCGCGCCGAGCTCGCGGGCGATGTCCACGGCCGGGAGCGGCGACGTAGCAGAGCCCAGGGCTGGGGCGAGGCCGAGCGCGGCCATCCGTGCCCGACGCAGCCGTCTGCGGTCGGCACCCTTCATCGGGGACCGCGCTGAGCGGCATACGGCGGCATCGGTGCGGCTCTACCCGAGGACGCCCGCGCCGAACTGCGCCTTGATGTCGGCGAAGAGGGCAGCGGTGGCGTTGACCCGGAGCTGGTCATCGAGCGACATGAGCACCGACCGACCCGGCTGGGTCAGCTTGACGTGGACCTCGGTGGCACCGGGATGCTCCCGCAGGATCTCGCGGAGGCGCTCGGCGCGCGCCGACGTCACCTGGCCGAGCGGCATCGTCAGCACGACCGGACCGCGCGGTCCCTCCTTGATGTCCGGGATCAGCAACTCTTGGGCAAAGATCGAGATCGAGTCGTCCCGGGCGGAGACTCGCCCCTTGACCGCGCACACGGTGTCCTGCGCCAGCATCGTCGAGTAGGTCAGGTAGGACGAGGGGAAGAAGAGGCACTCGATCGCGCCGTCGAGGTCCTCGACCATGGCGATGGCCCAGAGGTCGCCCTTCTTGGTGCGCTTCAGCTGCAGGCTGGTGATCAGGCCCGCGACCGTGACCGTCGTGCCGTCGGGTTTGCCCTCGTCCCCCATGAGCGAGGCGATCGTGGTGTCCGCGTGCGAGGCCAAGATGTGCTCGATGCCGTAGAGCGGGTGGTCGCTGACATAGAGGCCGAGCATCTCGCGCTCGAAGGACAGCAGGGTCGCCTTGTCCCACTCGCCGGTCGGCACCGGCGGGAGCCCGTCGAAGGCGTCCGCCCCGCTGGTCTCACCGTTGTCCGCGTCTCCAGCGCCGCCGAAGGAGCCGAAGAGGCTGTCCTGCCCGATCGCCTCCTGCTTCTTGACCTCGACGAGCGCATCGATGTAGCGCTCGTGCACCTCCACCTGACCACGACGGCTCTCACCGAGCGAGTCGAAGGCGCCCCCCTTGATGAGGGACTCGATCGTGCGCTTGTTGCAGACGACGGCCGGCACCTTGGACAGGAAGTCCTTGAACGATGAGAAGGCGCCCTTGTCGTCACGCGCCTTGATGATCGCCTCGACGACGGGCAGCCCGACGTTGCGGATCGCGGCCAGGCCGAAGCGGATGTCGGTGCCGACCGCAGCGAAGTTGGCGATCGACTCGTTGACGTCGGGCGGCAGGACCTTGATGCCCATCCGGCGGCACTCGTTGAGGTAGAGCGCCGACTTGTCCTTGTCATCGCGCACGCTCGTCAGCAGGGCCGCCATGTACTCGGCCGGGTAGTTGGCCTTGAGGTAGCCGGTCCAGTAGGACACCAGCCCGTAGGCGGCGGTGTGCGCCTTGTTGAAGGCGTAGTCGGAGAACGGGACGAGGACTTCCCAGAGGGCCTTGACGGAGGCCGCGTTGAAGCCCTTGGACGTCATGCCCTCGCTGAAGGGGACGTACTCGGCGTCGAGGACCTCCTTCTTCTTCTTGCCCATGGCCCGGCGCAGCAGGTCGGCGTTGCCCAGCGTGTAGCCGGCCAGCTTCTGGGCGATCTCCATGACCTGCTCCTGGTAGATGACCAGGCCGTAGGTCATCCCGAGGATGGGGTCGAGCGCTGCGATCATCTCGGGCTGGAGCTTGCCCTCCAGCTTCGGGTCGAGCGGGGTCAGCGCCTGCTTGCCGTTCTTGCGCAGCGCGAAGTTGGTGTGCGCGTTGACGCCCATCGGGCCGGGGCGATAGAGGGCGAGGGCCGCCGAGATGTCCTCGAAGTTGTCCGGCTGCATGAGACGCAGCAGCGAGCGCATCCCGCCACCGTCGAGCTGGAAGACCCCGAGCGTGTCGCCGCGGCCGAGCAGCTCGTAGGTCGCCGGGTCGGTCATGTCCTTGGAAAGGGCGTCGAGGTCGATGTCCTCGTCCCTGTTGAGCTTGATGTTGTCGATCGCGTCGTCGAGGATCGTCAGGTTGCGCAGCCCGAGGAAGTCCATCTTGACCAGCCCGAGCGACTCGCAGCTCGGGTAGTCGAACTGGGTGATGATCTGCCCGTCCTGCAGCCGTCGCATGATCGGGATGACGTCGATGAGCGGCTCGCTGCTCATGATGACGCCGGCCGCGTGCACGCCCCACTGGCGCTTCAGCCCCTCGAGCCCGAGTGCCGTCGCGACGACCTCTTGCGCGGCCGGGTCCTCATCGTGCACGGCCCGGAAGTCGCCGGCCTCGTTGTAGCGCTTGGCCTCGGGGTTGAAGATGTCCTTGAGCGGGACGTCCTTGCCCATGACCGCCGGCGGCATCGCCTTGGTGAGCTTCTCCCCCATGGAGAACGGATGCCCCAGCACGCGGGAGGCGTCCTTGACGGCCTGCTTGGCCTTGATCGTCCCGTAGGTGACGATCTGGGCCACCCGCTCCTCGCCGTACTTCTGCGTGACGTAGCGGATCACCTCACCGCGGCGGCGCTCGTCGAAGTCGACGTCGAAGTCGGGCATCGACATGCGCTCGGGGTTGAGGAACCGCTCGAAGATCAGGCCGTGCGGGACCGGGTCGAGGTCGGTGATCCCCATCGCGTAGGCGCACATCGAGCCGGCACCCGAGCCACGGCCGGGCCCGACCCGGATGCGGTTGTCCTTGGCCCAGTTGATGAAGTCCGCCACGACGAGGAAGTAGCCGGGGTAGCCCTTGGAGACGATGACGTCCTCTTCGTAGGCCGCCTGCTTGCGGGCGTAGTCCGGCACCCCGTCGGGGAAGCGACGGACCAGGCCGGCCGCGACCTCCTTGATGAACCAGGAGGTTTCGTTCTCACCCTCGGGGCAGGGGAAGCGCGGCATGTAGCGCCCCTCACCCTCGGTGAAGGAGACCTCGCACCGCTCGGCGATGAGCAGCGTGTTGTCGCAGGCCTCGGGCAGCTCCCGCCACACGTGCCGCATCTCCTGCGCGGACTTGAGGTAGAACTCGTCGGCGTCGAACTTGAACCGGTTGGGGTCCATCAGCGTCGAGCCGGACTGGACACAGAGCAGGGCGGCGTGCGCCTTGGCGTCCTCGGCCCGCGTGTAGTGCAGGTCGTTGGTCGCCAGCAGTGGCAGCTTCAGGTCCCGGGCCAGTCGTAGCAGGTCCTTCTGGACGCGGCGCTCGATGTCGAGCCCGTGGTCCATCAGCTCGCAGAAGACGTTGTCAGCGCCGAACATGTCCCGCAGGTCGCTGGCGGCCTGCCGGGCCTGGTCGTACTGCCCGAGCCGGAGCCGGGTCTGGATCTCGCTGGACGGGCACCCTGTGGTGACGATCAGGCCCTTGCCGTAGGTGGAGAGCAGCTCCTGGTCGATGCGTGGCCACTTGGTGTAGACCTGATCGAGCGAGGCGAGAGAGCTCATCCGGAAGAGGTTGTGCATGCCCTCGTTGTTCTCGGCGAGCATCGTCATGTGCGTGTAGGCGCCACCGCCCGAGACGTCCTCGCGTCCGCCGTCGCCCCACTTGACCTTGGTCCGGTCGGTGCGGTGGGTGCCGGGTGTGATGTAGGCCTCGACCCCGATGATCGGCTTGACGCCGGTGCCCTGGGACTTCTTCCAGAACTCGTACGCGCCGAAGACGTAGCCGTGGTCGGTGGTCGCGACTGCCGGCATCCCCATCCGGGCCGCCTCGGCGAACAGGTCGCTGATGCGTGCGGCACCGTCGAGCATCGAGTACTCCGTGTGCACGTGCAGGTGCACGAAGTTCTGATCTCTGCTGATCGGCGAAGGCGGGGCTGGGGTGGACATCGCTGAGAGTCTACGTCCGTCCGCAGACACTCCCGCGCGTGTCGCCCGCGCCGCCGCGCGGGTGTCGCCCGGGCCGCTGCGAACGTGTCACCGGCGGGTCTGCACCACGCGTGTGTATGCCGCTCAGCGGGCTCCCTGGGGGCGCTGCGGCCTCGATCCCGGGGCAGCGTCGAATCGGGGCAGCCGACTGGCTACAGCTCCGTCACCGTGCCAGCCGCCACGTGCCAGCGCCGGTCGAGGCGCACCGTGTCGAGGAGCCGACGATCATGGGTGACGAGCAACAGCGCACCCTCGTAGGAGTCCAGCGCCTCTTCGAGCTGCTCGATCGCCGGGAGGTCCAGGTGGTTGGTCGGCTCGTCGAGGACGAGCAGGTTGACACCCCGGGCCTGGAGCAGCGCCAGGGCCGCGCGGGTCCGTTCGCCGGGCGAGAGCTGCGCGACGGTGGAGCCCACCTGCTGGGCCCGGAGCCCGAACTTGGCCAGCAGGGTGCGGGCCTGCCCCGGGGTGAGCTCAGGCAGCGCAGCACCGAAGGCTTCCCCGAGGGGCTGGTCCGGGGGCAACGTCGTGCGCAGCTGGTCGATGGTTCCGATCGCGACACTGGCTCCGAGGCTGGCCGTGCCTGCATCCGGCTCGCGCTCCCCGAGCAGGAGCCGCAGCAACGTCGTCTTGCCCGCCCCGTTGGGCCCGGTGATGCCGATGCGGTCACCGGCTCCGACCTGCAACGACACCGGGCCGAGGGTGAATCCGTCCCCACCACCACCGGTGGCCACGACCGAGCTCGAGCGGGGCGCCGCCGCGATCCTGAAGTTGAGCACCCACTCCTTGCGCGGTTCGGGCACCTCCTCGAGGCGGGAGATCCGGGACTCCATCTGACGCACCTTCTGGGCCTGCTTCTCCGAGGACTCCTGGCTGGCGCGGCGCCGGATCTTGTCGTTGTCCGGGTTCTTCTTCATCGCGTTGCGGACCCCCTGGGAGCTCCACTCGCGTTGGGTCCTCGCTCGGGCCACCAGGTCGCCCTTCTGGTCCGCGAACTCGTCGTAGGCCTCGCGGGCGTGCCGCCTCGCGACGGCCCGCTCCTCGAGGTAGGACTCGTAGCCGCCGTCGTAGACTGTGACCGTGTTCTGGGCGAGGTCGAGGTCCACGATCGTGGTGACGACCCGGGCCAGGAACTCACGATCGTGCGAGACGAGGACGACGGCGCTGCGCAGGTCCCGCACGAA
>CAJDTW010000179.1_pt2 | contig 16207 bp, 12 predicted proteins | sample 7389911 | NCBI WGS metagenome assembly CAJDTW01 (sample SAMEA7055652, study PRJEB34461) | soil metagenome | biome: terrestrial ecosystem; feature: Peninsula; material: soil | place: Antarctica | collected 2016 | reverse complement strand
TCCCGCACCCCGTGCGCCCCCGGGAAGCTCGGCAGCAACGCCGGGTGCGTGTTGACGATGGTCTGATCCGAGAGCAGGTCGGCACCGATGAGCCGCATGAAGCCGGCGGTGACGACGAAGGCCGGCGCCTGGGCCCGGACCCCGGCAGCCAGCGCCGTGTCCCACTCCGCGCGGGACGCGAAGCTCGCTGGGCGGCATACGAACGTGGGAATCCCGGCCCGCTCCGCCCGCTGCAGCCCCTCGCACGGGCGGTCGGCACCGACGGCGGCGATCCGGACCCCGTAGGTCGGGTCCGTGGCGGCGTCGATCAGCGCCTGCAGGAGCGTGCCGGACCCCGAGACGAGGACGACGACAGCAACGGCCTCAGTCAGAGGGGCGGCAGCGGGACGCGCTTCGGTCACGGGCGCGAGTGTAGCGGCCACTGCTGGACCATCGACTGACCCAGTTCGCCACGGCGCCTCCCGATGGGCGACGATAAGCCCGTGAAGCAGCCCCCCACCCCAGATGTCGCCTTTGCCCGGGAGAAGGCGAAGCGGTCGCTGCCCATCTCGCTCTTCGTCCTGCTCGGGATCATCGCGATGTACCTGCCGCTCCCCCGCCGCTTCATCGCGTTCCTCCCGCTCGCCATCGCCGTGGTCCTGTCGATCCAGCTGCTGCGCTTCCTGCGAGGACGACCGGGCCGCGACAAGGTCTGGCCGATCATCACCCTCGTGCTGATCGGCTTCATCGGGGTGTCACTGGGCGTGCAGGGCGTGTTCTATCCCAGCTTGCGCGCCTACGAGAAATGTCTGGCGTCGGCGCAGACCCAGCAGGCGGCTGCCGCCTGCGAGCCGTTGCGTCAGCAGAGCCTGCTCAGCGGCTTCACCTTGAACTGAGCGGCGCCGGCAGGGACACCGGTCCGGACGCTGCGACGGTCAGTCGGCGTCGGACGAGCCTGCGCCGGACGACTCGGTGTCGGACGACTCGGTGTCGGACGACTCGGTGTCGGACGACTCGGTCACGCCGCCGGCTCGGACCCACCGCCCGATCGGACCCCGATGCTGCTCCAGCATCCGGAAACCGATCCAGGCCGTGGCACCGATGAGGGTCTCGACGAGCAGCGCCCCGACCACGGGCCCCACCGAGGGCCCGATGTCGCTGAGCCGCTCACCACCGATCGAGCCGTTGCCGAGGGCGATGAGGACCCCGACCACGGTGACGGCGATGGCACACGCAACCGCCGCGGCCAGGAAGCGGTCCCGCGAGGGTGTCTCGTCGGCGTCCCGGTCGACCCACCGGGCGATGGCCGCCCCGGCCAGGACCGGCACGATGAGGACCAGCCACATCATCCACGGATAGGTCGCCTCGTCGGGCAACCCGCCCAGCACGGGAATGAGAGGCATCATCCCGGGGTGCGCGGCGGCCGGTGAGATCGTGGCCCCGACCGCGACCGAGAAGCCGGGGCCGGCGAGGAACGACAGTCCCCAGGTGGCCAGGTTGCCGAAGAAGGCCAACTGGGTCAGAACCAGAGCGAACCCGGCGACCGGATCGAGGTCGTACTGACCGTGGATGTCCAGCACGGGGCCGAGCATCCCGAGGAGGCGCAGGACGACGAGTCCCAGCCCGAGCCCCAGGAGGAGCCAGGCGCCCCGCCAACCAATGCTCCAGGCGCGCGCCAGCCACTCCGGCCCGCGCTCGAAGAGCCGGCGCACCGGCTCCCACGGATCCATGATGCCGGGGCGCAGCAGGCAGGCGCCGAGACCCGCGAGCGGCACGATGAGGGAGCCGAGCACCGCTGCTGCGCCGGGTCCCACGGGGCCGCCGAGCGTGAAGAGGGCCGCCACGGAGGCCACCGCGAGGTAGCCGAGGGTGAAGCCCGGCACGATGTTGCGCACGATGACCGGGCCCCAGTCGGCCGCCCGCACCTGCGCCCGCTCGGTCGCGAGCAACCTCCGAGCGGTGCGACGAGCCAGCAGCACGAAGATCAGCAGCAGGAGGATCGGCGCCACCGAGATCGAGAGAGTCGGTCCGCCGATCGACTGGGCATGTCCGAGGAACCAGATCGCGCTGCCGACCGACACCGCGGAGAACCACCCCACCGTGCTCTCCGGCGAGCTGACCCACCCGATCAGGGCCGGGACCACGACGATCGCCCACGTCCCGATGGCCGCGAGCGCGCCCGCACGCAGGGATCGGGTCATGGCGCGGGGCAGCCCGGAGGCTGACGGCGCAGAGGCGGGACGGGTCGGGCTGGACAGCGTGTTCACTCCTGATGGCATGGGTTCCTGGGGTGTCGGCGCGGTCGGGAAGACGTGTGACTCGCCGACCACGGTGATCCCGACCCGGCTGCCGAGCGGCGGCACGTCGGTGCCGAGCGTGCGAGCGTGCAGCTGCGCCACGCAGCCCAGGCCCGGGCCGGCCCCGCCGGTCAGGCTCGGGTCCAGCAGTCGCAGCTCGACGAGCGCGTCATGGCCGAAGAACGAGGTGCCGATGACCTCGGCCACCGGGCAGGGGAAGCCCGTGGGACAGGTGACGAGCCGGATCTGCTCCGGGCGAATGAGCACATCCACCGCGCCGTCGTGGCCGCTCGGGTTGGCCGTGGCCAGGCTCCCGAGCGCGCAGGTGACGACCTGGCCGTGCACCTTCCCGGGGACGAAGGAGGCCTCGCCCAGGAAGCTCGCGGAGCGACGGTCGGCCGGAACGCGGTAGACGGTGGTCGGCGGCCCCACCTGAGTGAAGTGGCCCTCGTGCATGATCGCCACCTGGTCCGCGAAGGAGAGGGCCTCGCCCTGGTCATGGGTGACCAGCACCACCGTGGCCTGTTCGTGGGCCAACGCGGCGGCCACGGCCTCGCGGGTCGAGATCCGCAACTCGGGATCCAGCGCGGAGAACGGCTCGTCGAGCAGGACCACCTCGGGCCGCCGGGCCAGGGCCCGGGCCAGCGCCACCCGCTGCTGCTGCCCGCCGGAGAGCTGGTCCGGACGTCGGTCGGTCAGGTCCGGGCTCAGTCCCACGAGCTCGAGGAGCTCGGTGACCCGGGCGCGGCCGCGACGCTCCCGCCGGGGCATCCCGTAGGTGATGTTCGCGGCGATGCTGAGGTGCGGAAAGAGGTTGCCCTCCTGCGAGACATAGCCCAGGCCACGACGCTCGGGCGCGGCCCAGACACCGGGACCGACGACGATCTCATCGCCCACCCGGACCTCCCCGCTGTCGGGCGCGATGAAGCCGGCGATGACGCGCAGCAGGGTCGTCTTGCCGCATCCCGACGGGCCGAGGACCGCCGTGGTCGAGCCCGCCGGCACGGTCAAGTCAAGCCCCCGCAGGACCGGCTGGTGGTGGTGCGATGCCGTGATGTTCGTGATCTGCAACGATTTCACGTCTGTGGCTCCTCACGTTTGGTGTTGAGAAGGAGGAAGGTCAGCGGCGCCGACAGCAGCACCATCGCCGCTGCGTAGGGCGCTGCCCCCGCGTAGTCGAGTGAAGCGCTCGCGCTCCAGAAGGCCGTTGCGAGGGTCTGCGTGCCCGTCGGGGCAAGGATGAGGGTGGCGGTCAACTCCGTCGTGACGGCGATGAACACGAAGGCGAATCCGGCGAGCGTGCCGCGCAGGGTCAGGGGCAGCTGGACCCGCAGGAAGGTGCGCACCGGTCCGTCCCCGAGGACCCGGGCCGCCTCGGCCAGCTCAGGCGGCGCCTGGGCGATCGAGGCCCGGATCGTGACCATCGCACGCGGGATGAACAGGATCGAATAGACCACGATCAGCACCGTACTCGTCTGGTAGAGCGGTCGTGCATACGAGATGGTCAACGTCACCAGGGCCAGCGCCACGACGATGCCCGGCAGGGAGGAGGCGACGTAGGTGGTGCGCTCGATCGCGACCGCCAGCCAGGTGCGACCACGCGCCAGGTACCACGCGACCGGGAAGGCGGCCACGATCGTCAAGGTGGCGGCGGCGAAGCCGAGCCACAGGGTGCCCAACAGGGTCGGCAGCAGCCCGGAACTTGCGACTGACGCGTCGCCCGCCGAGGTCAGCCACCGGATCAGCGCCACGGCCGGGACCCCGAGGGCGAGTGCCGTCAACGTGCCGAGACCGAGCAGCGCCAGGGGCGTGGCCCGCCCCAGTCGGGCCGGGACCGCACGTCGAGCCGTGCCGCCGCCCACGCGGGCCTGACGGGTGGTCCCGCGCAGCAGCAACTCGACGGTGAGCAGGGTCAGCGCCAGGCTGATCAGGACGACGGCGAGCAAGGAGCCCGAGGTGTTGTCGAAGGCGACCTCGAACTGGTCGAGGATCGCCGTGGTGAACGTCGGATAGCGCAGCATCGCCAGCGCGCCGAACTCGGCCAGCAGGTGCAGGCACACGAGCAACAGCCCGCCGAGGATCGCCGGGCGGATCTGGGCGAGCACGACGCGCGTGAAGGTGCGCCACGGCCCGAGACCCAGGGAGCGGGCTGCGTCCTCGAGACCCTGGTCGATGCCTCGGAGGACGGCCGCCACCGGCAGGAACACGAAGGGGAAGTAGGACAGCGAGGTGACCAGGACCGCGCCGGTCCGCCCCTCCAGGCCGGGCAGGAGCGAGGACCAGGCGAAACTGTTGACGAAGGCCGGCACCGCCAAGGGCGCCACCAGTGCGACCCTCCAGAAGGCCGCGCCGGGGAGCACGGTGCGCTCCACGAGCCAGGCACTGCCGACCCCGACGACCCCGGTGATGGTTCCGGTGAGCAGCACCAACCACACGGTGTTGCTGAGCAGCTCACCGACTCGCGGTCGCCAGAGCAGGGCCAGCGCCTCGGACGGGCCGGCGCCGAACGCCTTGAGCACGACGACCACCACGGGCAGGACGCAGACGAGGGCAACCAGCAGCGCGGTCGCGGCCAGAGGGGCCGCGCCGCGGGCCGAGCGGCCGGGGTGCGCTCGCGTCGTGGGTTGCGTGGTCGTCGTGGTCACGTCAGAGGATGCCCGCCTTCGTCATCAGCTCGATGACCTTGGGGCCGTTGAGGGTGTAGGGGTCGATGTCCGGGGCCTGGAGCGAGTCGAGCGTCGGCAGGGCCGGGTCGGAGGGCACCCCGACGCCGACGGCATACTCCTTGGCGTCGCTCGAGGACAGGATCTCCTGGCCCGCCTTGCTCGTGATGAAGGCGAGCAACTTCTGGGCGTCGGCGGTGTGCTTGCTCGACGAGAGGACCGCGCCGCCGGAGAGGCTGACGAAGGCACCCGGGTCCTGGTTCTTGAAGTAGTGCAGCTGGGTGTTGCCGCTGCTCTCCTTGCTCAGGGCCTGGTCGCGATACCAGTAGTAGTGGTAGATGATCCCCATCGGGATCTGGCCGGCGTTGACAGCCTTCATCGTCGCGATGTTGTTCTGGTAGATCTGGGCGCCCGACTTGAGCCCGGCGAGCCAGGTCGCCGTGGCCGCCTCGCCCTTCTCCGCGAGGATCGCCGAGACGATGGCCTGGAAGTCGGCCCCGCCGGCTGCCGCGCCCCACCTGCCGGCCCACTGGGGCTTCTCGAGGTCCATGATCGACTTCGGCAGGTCGGCCTCACTGATCTTGCTCGGGTTGTAGACCAGCACCGTCGCGCGGGCGGCGATGCCGACCCAGTCGTGACTCGACGGGGCGTACCGCGGCCCGACCTGCTTGATCGTCGACTCATCGACCTTGGTGAGCAACCCGGCGTTCTGCACCGTCGTCATGGCCGGCGAGTTCTCGGTGAGGAAGACGTCTGCCGGTGACTTGTCGCCCTCCTGGACGATCTGGGCGCCCATCGACGAGTCATTGCCGTAGCGGATCTGGATCTGGACCCCGGTCTTGTCCTGGAACGCCTGGGCCCACGCCTCGGTGAGGTTCTGGTGCTGCGCGCTGTAGACGGTCAGCTTCTGCGGGTCCAGGGTGCCCGTCGCCTCGAGACTGCTCCCGCAGGCCGACAGCACCAGCCCCGCGATGACCGCGGTGGCGGCGGCGATGAGCGCTGGTCGTCTGAGAGTCACGAGGAGTCCTCCGGAGGGTGCTTCTGTGGTTGCTTCTGCGGTTGGTTCTGTAGTTGCTTCTAGGGTCGCACTGGTCAGCCTAAATCGGACCCCACCGCTTGACTTAGGCATGCCTAACCTTATTGACTGCGGGACGTGACCGTCACCCCCGCTGCCACCTCGACCCGGCTCGCCGCCGGGCTGCCGTGGCTCGCGTCGCTGGGCGAGCACGGCGATCAGGCCGCCCTCATCACGGCGAGCGGGGTGCTGAGTCATGCGGACCTGGCCGGACGCGTCGACGACGTCACCGAGCGCCTCGCCGGCCCCCGGCGGCTCGTCCTGCTCGAGGGCACCAACACGGTCACCACCGTCGTCACCTACCTGGCCGCTCTCACCGCCGGACACGTCGTGCTGCTGGCTGCCGCGGGAGCCAGTGGGCCCAGCGAGGCGCTGCGGGCGGCCTACGACCCCGACATCGTCGTGGGCGCCGACGCGGCGATCGAGGTCGTGCGCGCCGAGTCGGCCCACGACCTGCACCCTGACCTGGCCCTGCTGCTCAGCACGAGCGGCTCGACCGGCTCGGCCAAACTCGTGCGGCTGTCCTGGGACAACCTCGCCGCCAACACCGACCAGATCGCCGAGTACCTCGGGATCCGCCCGGACGACTGCGCGGCGACCACGCTGCCGCTGACCTATTGCTATGGCCTCTCGGTGCTGCACAGCCACCTCAGCCGCGGCGCCGCCGTCCTGCTCACCGACCTGTCCGTGGTCGACCCGTGCTTCTGGACGCTCTTCCGCGAGGCGCGCGCGACGACCTTCGCCGCGGTGCCGCACACGTTCGAGATGCTGGAGCGGATCGACTTCGAGCACCTCGACCTGCCGCACCTGCGCTACGTCACCCAGGCAGGCGGGCGGATGGACCCGGACCACGTCCGCCACTGGGCCGGCATCGGACGGACCCACGGCTGGGACCTGTTCGTCATGTACGGCCAGACAGAGGCCACCGCGCGGATGGCCTACCTCCCGCCCCAACTCGCCCTCGAGCACCCCACGGCGGTCGGCCTCGCCGTCCCCGGAGGGTCGATCGAGATCGAGGACGGCGAGATCGTCTATCGCGGGCCGAACGTCATGCTCGGCTATGCCGAGTCGCCAGCGGACCTGGCGCGCGGTCGGACCGTCGCGGCGCTGCACACGGGCGACCTGGGCCGGATCACCAAGGCCGGCTTGCTCGAGGTCACTGGCCGAAAGTCCCGCTTCGTCAAGGTCCTGGGCCACCGCGTCGACCTCGACACCCTCGAGACCCGGCTGCGCGCCGAGGGAGTCGACGCCCGCTGCACCGGACGTGACGGCTGCGTCGTCGTGAGCGCCTGCGGAATCGGGGGGACCTCGACCGCACGTGATGCCTTGACCTGCAAGGCTGCCCGGGCCTGCGGCGCCCCACGCAACGCGGTCCGGGTCGCTGAGGTCGACGAGCACCCGACGTTGAGGACGGGGAAGACGGACTACGCGAGCATCCTCGAGCTCGGTGACCGCACCAGCCGAGACCGTGCGCACCGCGACCCGCTCGACGGCGGCCCCACCAGCTGCGACCCCGCGGAGAGCCAGCCGGTCGACGGCACGCCCGTGGTGGGCGCGAGGTGCGGCGTGACGCAGTTGTATGCCGCCCTCCTGCACCACACGGAGGTGGCCCCCGACGCGACCTTCTCCTCCCTCGGGGGCGACTCGCTCTCCTACGTCGAGGTGTCCATCCGCCTCGAGGAGCAACTGGGCCGGCTCCCCGCCGGTTGGCACCTGATGACGGTGGCCGAGCTCGACGACCTGCTCCCCGCCACCGCGCCGCAGGCGACCTGCGGGGTGGTCAACAAGCGGGCCCGGCGGCGCTGGCGGACGATGGAGACCAGCGTGTGGCTGCGCGCCCTCGCCATCGTCCTCATCGTCGGCACCCACGCGGACCTCTTCTCCCTGCAGGGCACGGCGAACGCGCTGCTGATCATCGCCGGCTACCAGCTCGTGCGCTTCCAGTTCGCCGACCCGTCCCGCCGGCAGCGGGTGCGTGGCATCCTGCGCGGCCTCACCCGGGTCGTCGTGCCGAGCCTGGTCGTCATCGTCACCGCCCACCTCGTCGGCGGCTACTACGAGACACGCAACCTCTTCCTCGCCAACTGGGTCTTCGGGGCGGCCGAGCTCGGCCCGCCGTGGCGATTCTGGTTCATCGAGGCGCTAGCCGTGGCCCTGGTCGTCACCGCCGCCCTGGTCGCCGTCCCGGTCGTGAGCCGGCTCGAGCAGCGCCACCAGTTCGGCCTGCCCCTCGCCCTGACCGGCGTCGCCTTCCTCCTGCGTCTGCCCCTGTTCGAGTTGCCGGTGCCGCGGATGCAGGGGTCAGCACTGGTCGTGCTCTACCTCTTCCTGCTCGGCTGGACCCTCGCCCGCGTCGAGACCCGTCGGCAGCGGATCCTCATGACGGTCGTCGTGCTCGGCACGGTGGGCACCTTCTCGTTCAACCCGGTCCGCGACGGGCTCACGATCCTCTTCGTGCTGCTCATGCTGTGGAAGCCGATCACCCCCGTCCCCGCCGTGGCGATCCCCGCGATCCGGGTACTCGCCGCGGCCTCCCTCTACATCTACGTCATCCACTGGCAGGCCCTCGAATTCCTCTGGGGCCGACCGGTGCTCGCCTTCATCGGGTCGCTGACGGTCGGCGTCGCCTACTGGTGGTGCTGGACGCACCTCACTCCCGTCGTGACCGCCGCGTGGGCGGGGCTGCTGCGGCGGACGGTGCCAGCTCAGCGGCATACGGCATCAGCGGTGTTACCCAACGCGAGCGGGCGGCCACCCGCAGGTGACCGCCCGTCTGAAAGTACCTGCGGCGCAGGCTAGCTCGCCAAGCCCCGCATGATCTCGCGCATCAGCTCCGCGGTCGCGGACGGCGTCTTGCCGACTTTGACCCCGACCGCTTCGAGGGCTTCCTTCTTGCCCTGCGCGGTGCCGGACGAGCCGGAGACGATCGCGCCGGCGTGGCCCATCGTCTTGCCCTCAGGCGCCGTGAAGCCGGCGACGTAGCCGACGACCGGCTTGGTCACGTGCTCCTTGATGTAGGCCGCGGCCCGCTCCTCCGCGTCGCCCCCGATCTCGCCGATCATGACGATCGCATCAGTGTCGGGGTCGTTCTGGAACGCCTCGAGCGCGTCGATGTGCGTCGTGCCGATGATCGGGTCGCCGCCGATGCCGATGGCCGTCGAGAAGCCGAAGTCCCGCAGCTCGTACATCATCTGGTAGGTCAACGTGCCCGACTTCGACACCAGGCCGACCCGGCCCGCGCCGGAGATGTTGGACGGGATGATGCCCGCGTTGGACACCCCGGGCGAAATGACGCCGGGGCAGTTCGGACCGATGATCCGGGTCGTGCCGGCCGACTGCGCGTAGGTGAAGAACTCGGCCGTGTCCCGGACCGCGACACCCTCGGTGATGACGATGGCGAGCGGGATCTTGGCGTCGACGGCCTCGATGACCGCGGCCTTGGTGAAGGCCGGCGGCACGAAGACCACCGACACGTTGGCACCGGTGGCCTCCATGGCCTCCTGGACCGTCCCGAAGACCGGCACGGAGACGCCGCCCTCGAAGTCGGCGGACTGGCCGGCCTTCCTGGGGTTGACCCCGCCGACGATGGTGGTGCCGGACTTGAGCATGAGCTGGGTGTGCTTCATGCCCTCGGACCCGGTCATGCCCTGGACGATGACCTTCGAGTCAGCGTTCAAAAAGATTGCCATGGCTGTATGCGTCTCTCTCGTTCGTCTCGGGGTCAGTTCGCGGCTGCGGCCAGCTGGGCGGCCTTGCGGGCAGCGCCGTCCATGGTCGCTTCGATCGTCACGAGGGGGTGGTTGCGCTCGGCGAGGATCCGCCGGCCCTCCTCGACGTTGTTGCCATCGAGGCGCACGACCAGCTGCTTGGTGGCGCTGTCGCCGAGCGCATCGAGGGCGCCGACGATGCCGTTGGCGACCGCGTCGCACGCCGTGATCCCGCCGAAGACGTTGACGAACACGCTCTTGACCTGCTCATCGCCGAGGATGATGTTGAGCCCGTTGGTCATCACCTCGGCGCTGGCGCCGCCACCGATGTCGAGGAAGTTCGCGGGCAGTTGCCCACCGAACTCCTCACCGGCGTAAGCGACGACGTCGAGCGTGCTCATGACCAGTCCCGCACCGTTGCCGATGATGCCGACCGAACCGTCCAGCTTGACGTAGTTGAGGCCCTTCTCCTTGGCGGCCGCCTCGAGCGGGTCAGCCGCGGCCACGTCCTCGAGGGTCGCATGGTCCGGGTGGCGGAAGTCGGCGTTGGCGTCGAGCGTGACCTTGCCGTCGAGGGCGATGATGTCGCCGTCCTCGGTCTTGACGAGCGGGTTGACCTCGACGAGCGCGATCTTGGCGCCGGTCTCGGCGTCGAAGCCAGCGGCGTCGACGATCTCCTGCGCCTTGGCGTCATCGATGCCGACGTTGGGGTCGACGGCCACCTTGGCCAGGGCCTCCGGCCGCTCGACGGCCAGCTGCTCGATCTCCACGCCGCCCTCCTTGGAGCACATGGCGAGGTAGCTGCGGTTGGCCCGGTCGAGCAGGACGGAGAAGTAGTACTCCTCGGCGATCCGCGCGCCCTGGGCGATCATCACGGTGCCGACCGTGTGGCCCTTGATGTCCATGCCGAGGATCGCGGTCGCCGCCTCGAAGGCCTCGTCCGGGCTCTTGGTGACCTTGACGCCGCCGGCCTTGCCGCGCCCGCCGACCTTGACTTGCGCCTTGACGACGGTGACGCCGCCGGAGTGGGCCCCGACGGACTCCGCAGCAGAGCGGGCCTCCTCGGGGGTGGTAGCGATCGCGCCGGCCAAAACCGGGACGCCGTGCGCCTCGAACATGTCGCGCGCTTGGTACTCGAAGAGATCCACGGGGGGTCCGTCCTCATCGTCGAATCGAACAGGCTGTCCCCCGGATGCTAGTGCCCCGGGGCGCCTGAGCCAGACGTGGGCGGCCGAACAGACGCAAATCACATGCCGCCGACCCTGAGATCACGATTGGGCCGTCGATGCGAAACGCTGGGGCGCATTGCCGCCAGGGAGCGGCTACTCGGGGTAGCGTCAATATCGTGGCTGTTGAACGATGTACGGCATTGGCGCCGCAAAAGGGCCGATCAGGGGCTGACGAAGACCAGGCACGCACGGGATTCCGGGCGACCACGTGGGACATCGCACGCTCCCTGCTCACCCCGACCGGGCTCACCGGCGCGGCGCTCGAGGCCTCCTGGTGCGGGCTGCACCTGGGGCTCTATCCCCTCGGGCTGCTGGGCGCCAGGGCCACCGACCGGCGGGCCGGCTACGGGCTGGGTCACCTCCCGCCCACCCAGCGCGGCTTGCTCGTGCAGGACGTCGAAGCCGCCGAGACCCCGATCCTGCTCATTCACGGCCTCATCGACAACCGGTCGATCTTCACGATCCTGCGCCGGGGGCTGCGGCACCGCGGCTTCGGCCGGCTCGAGACGATCAACTACTCGATCCTCACCGGCGACATCCGCACCGCCGCCGCCAACCTGGGGGCCGAGGTGGAGCGCCTCGTCAGGGAGACGGGCTACGAGCGCATCCACGTCATCGGCCACTCGATGGGCGGCACCATCGCCCGCTACTACGTCACCCGGCTCGGGGGCGACCGCCACGTCCACACCCTCGTCACGCTCGGCACCCCGCACGCCGGGACCTACTCCGCCTACGGGATCGCGACCCGGCTGACTCGGCAGCTCCGGCCGGGCAGCAGCCTGATGCAGGAGATGGATCAGCCCGTCAAGGACTGCCAGACCCGCTTCATCGTCTACTGGTCGGACCTGGACCAGGTCGTGATGCCCCCGCGCAACGCCGCCATGCACCACGAGGACCTCAACGTCCACAACATCGAGTTGCACGGGGTCGGGCACATGAGCCTGCCGATCACTTCGAGCGTGGTTCGTGGCATCTCCGATGCCCTGGCCCACCTCGACACCAGCGGCGCGACCGTGACTCCGGGTGTCAGTGAGATCAGCACCCGCCGCCCGGTCGAGACGCGCAGTCGCCGGTCCCGTCCAGCGGCCGTCCGTCCAACAGCTGGCGCCGGGCGACCGGCGCGCTCCCACGCTTCCCGCGCTGGTCGCCCAGACGCTGGCGGGTCCCAGACCGTCGTCGACTGACCCGCGGGGCGTCTGGCGGTGGCGACCACAGCGGCCCCCACGGGCCGGCGCGGGGCCGGCGCGGGTGTGATCTGTGTCATGGCCGGTGGGCCGATCGACGGCTCCACCTGCACCGGAGCGCAGCCGCGGCCCTCGTGCGCGGTCTGGGTGCGGAGCCCACTTCACACCGATTTCAAGATAACGGAACGATCACGGTAGGCTGCGCCAACAGTAAAGAACCACCCTCCCCCCGTCGTCATCCGAAGGTTCCTTCCTCGTGCCCCGTGCTCCTTACACCGGTCGTCACCGTCCGGAGTCCAAGCCCTCACGCAGTCATCGGTTCATCGTGCCGGTCGCCCTGTTCTCCTCGACCCGCCGGCCTGACGGCTGCTGCGGGAGCCGAGCAGGCGCAGGTCGACCGGGGCAGCGTCGAGCGCCCGTCGCGGGGCTCGGCACGAGCCGACATGGCCGCCAGCGCTGCCACCACGACGACGGTCAAGGCGACGGAGAAGGCCCAGTCCGAGGCGGTTGCCGCCGCCCAGACGGTCACCGCCCAGGCCACAGCAGCCGCCAAGAAGCAGGCCGCCGCCAAGAAGCAGGCTGCCGAGAAGCAGGCTGTCGGAGGCGGGACGGGTGACACCTCCGGCGACAACGCGGCGGTCGGCGCCATCACCGGGGAGCGGCGCTGGGTCGCCCCCATGGCCGGCTACACCCTGACCTCCGGCTATGGCTACCGCTGGGGTCGCATGCACCCCGCGCAGGACCTCGCCACGCCGCCCGGCACTCCCGTCCGGGCCCTCTCGAGCGGACAGGTCACGTCCGCCGGCTGGTCCAACCAGGGCTACGGCTACCTCGTCAAGATCGAGTACTGGGACGGCACCGTGTCCTGGTACGCCCACAACAGCCGCCTCATCGTGCGGCAGGGCCAGAAGGTCACCCCGGGACAGACCGTGTCCTACAGCGGCAACACGGGTCAGTCGACCGGCCCGCACCTGCACCTCGAGATCCACCCACGCGGCCAGGGATCCACCCCGCCGCGCACGTGGCTCGCCGGCAAGGGCATCTACCTCTGACGGCTCGTCACAGCACGGCGACCTGCTCGAGTCGCAGGGTGTAGGTGGCGCTCTCGTCATCGGCGACCCCCACCGTCTCGAAGAGGGTCCGGGCCAGCTCGACGTGGCCGGCCGCCCCCGGGTGGGACGCATCGTCGAACCACGTGTCGTTCGCGGACTCCGACCAGCGAGCCTGGTGGTCGACGAGGATCACGCCGAGGTCACGAGCGAGGTCACGGACCTCAGCGGCATACCGGGCGATCACCTCGTGCCCCTCGCTGCCGGCCACGGTCGGTGGGGTCTGGAGCACCACCGTGGCGCCCAGGTCCCGCGAGCGCTGCACGATCTGGTCCAGCGCGTAGCGGAAGGACCGCACGCCGTCCGTGCCCTGCCCCGCGTCATTGGTGCCGAACATGACGAAGACCACGTCGGGGGCGAATCGACCCACCCGCCAATGGAACTCAGACAGCACGTCCTCGGCCGTCGAGCCGGCCACGCCCGTGTTGATGACCGCGTCACCGAGCCGGCCCAGCTCACCGCGAACCCGCTCGGTGAAGTGCTCGACGAAGCCGCGCCGCCCTCGCGTGTTCAACACGGCCTGGGTGATGCTGTCCCCGAGGAAGAGCCAGGTGACGGGCGGCCCGGCGAGGACCTCCCGGAGGCGTCCGGCGTCGCGGCGGGCGTACTCGTCAGCAGTGAAGTCCATCCAGCGAACCTAACAAGGCAGGGCGCCGCAGCGATCCCCGGCGACCACCTGATGGACACCTGGGACGTGACGCCAGCCCAGGTCAGCGTCGGGTCAACCGAGGAGTTCGCGGACGTCGTCGAACTCCGTCACGTCGTACCACAACAGATCGTCGGCCTCGCCCTCGCCCACGGCCTCACCCGCGGCCCCGCTCGCGCCCGCATCCTCATCGATGTGGAAGGAGGCGATCCGGGCCAGCGGCAGGTCCGCCATCAGCACCACCCGCGTCACCGGCTCGCCCTCGCGCGGGACCACCCACTCCGGCGCCGCGTCAGCCGAGACGACCACCCGGCGGTCGCTCGGAGTCGACCGGCGACGGCCGGACGCGGCCACCGCGTCGCTGAAGGCGGCGTACTCGAGGTCATCGAGGTCGTGGCCCACCGCGGATTCCTCGAGCCCGGAGGTGACCGCATAGCCCTCACGCGGGGTGCCGGGCCCCGCAGCGAGCACCCCCGACGCCACCAGGTGCTCCAGGTCGTCACGACCGACGGGAACGTAGACCCGCACCACGGGCATCAGGACTCCCGCCCGCTCTTCAGCTCGCGCAACGAGTCGACGATCGACTGGGCCAGCACGTCGACGTCCGGCATCGCGTCGCGGTCGGCGTTGAGTCCGTAGTAGACGCCGCCGTTGTAGGAGGTGACCCCGATCGAGAGTCCCTGGCCCTTGGCGAGCGGGGTCACCGGATAGGTCGACAGCATCTTGGCCTCTCCGGCGTAGAGCGGTGACTGCGGCCCGGGGACGTTGGTGATCATGACGTTGTAGAGCCGGCGCGACATGGCCGAGCCGAGGCGGGCACCGAGCGCGTGCAGGGTCGGGGGCGCGAAGCCGGCGAGGTTGGCCAGCGAGGTCGCCCCGACCGCCTGCCCACCCTCCATCTGCTGGCGCATCGCGAAGGCGATCTGGTGCAGCCGCATCGAGGCACCCGGCTCCCCGACCGGGAGGTTGACGACGCAGGCCATCACCTCGTTGGCATACATGCCGCTCGGGTCATCGCCGTAGATGCTGACCGGAACCATGGCCCGCACCACCCTCGAGCCGTGCACCGGCTCCCCGCGTCCGAGGAGCCACCCCCGGAAGCCTCCCGCGATCGTCGCGAGCACGACGTCGTTGATCGACACGTCCTCGGCGTAGGCGCCCAGGGCGAGGCGGCTGCGCACCGTGCGGTAGTCCTCGAGGTCGGTCGGGATCATGACGACGCGTCGCGCCGTGCCGATCACCGCGTTGAGGGGCAGGTCGGGTGCGGGTCGGGCCGCCGTCCGGGCGACCGTTGACAGCAACGTGCCCGCCGACTCCGCGATGCCCATCCCCAGGTGGACGGCCTCGTTGACTCCCCCGCGCACGAGGTCGACCACGTGGGCCGGACGTCGGACGACGTCGAGCAGCGACTCCACCACGAGCTCCGGACCGGACGGCGCACGCTCTGGCACCCAGGCAGAGACCTCCTCGTCCTCGGGCACGCCGGTCGGCACCGAGTCGACCAGGACGTGGGCGATGTCCAGGGCATTCACGCCGTCGATCAGCGCGTAGTGCGTCTTGGTGACGAGCGCGAACCTCCCGCCCTGCAGCCCCTCGACGAGATAGACCTCCCACAGCGGCCGGGTGCGGTCCAGGCGCCTCGGTTGCACCCGCGAGACGAAGTCCTGCAGTTGCCGATCCGTCCCGGGCCGCGGCAGGCCAGCGCGACGCACGTGATAGCTCATGTCGAAGTTCTCATCGTCGACCCAGACCGGGTTGCCGACCCGCCCCGGCACGTCGCGCACCTTCTGGCGCAGGCGTGGGATCGAGTCGATCCGGTGCTCGATGATGCGCAGCAACCGGTCGTAGTCAAAGCCGGCCTCGGGTGGTTGGAACACCATCACCGATCCGACGTGCATCGCTGTCGTCGACTCCTCGAGGTAGAGGAAGGACGCGTCAAGGGAGGTGAGCCGATCCGACATGATCACACTCTGCCAGACCCGCCCGCATGGCACCGACGCCATCCTTGTGACTCTTCTCCCGCCATCTGCCGCGGTATGCCGCTGGGCTCGTCGCGCTGGCCTGGCACAGCGGCATACGACCGCCGTTCCCTACCAAGGTCGAGTGGCCCCGATCCGTGCGCGAGCACCGTCAGCCACGTCGAGTGGCCGTGATCCCCGTGCGTGAGCATCGTCAACCACGTCGAGTGGCCCCGATCAGGTGGCGCTCGAGGGCCGCGGACGACGGCGCCAGCCACCGCGCGCCCGCGCCTGCTTGCGGGTCGCCGGGACGAACGAGGTAGCGAGGGCGGCCACCGCCACCCGCAACGGGGAGTCGGG
>CAJDTW010000033.1_pt1 | contig 16375 bp, 14 predicted proteins | sample 7389911 | NCBI WGS metagenome assembly CAJDTW01 (sample SAMEA7055652, study PRJEB34461) | soil metagenome | biome: terrestrial ecosystem; feature: Peninsula; material: soil | place: Antarctica | collected 2016 | reverse complement strand
GTGGCCACCCAGTCGAGGAACCCCGCAGTCGAGTGGCCAGCCGGGCGCTCACACGCGACGGGACGCCCCGACCGCCTCCCGGACCAGTTCGCACGCACTGGGGATCGGCTCGATGATCGGCACCACACCGAGGGCGGCAATCCGTCGAGCGGTCGCAGTGAGGGGGCCTCCGGCGATGATGACCGACGAGATGCTGTCAGCACTGAGCCCCACCTCTGACCTCACCGCATCGACGACGTGGCGCGCCGACTCGGCCAGCGCGACCGGCCCGACGATCATCGACCCAGGGCACTCATCATCGCCGTCGTGGCGGCGTTGGTGTTGGGGTTGACGAGCAGGACCGGCGCGATCTGTGTCGCTGGCAAGCGGATCGTCCTCCTCCGGGGTCTGGCCACCGCGCCCCGTCGCGCTCCGACAGGGGCGCGGCCGGACCAGCTCAGCGGCATACGAAACAGTTCGTATGCCGCTGAGCAGCGTTGGGAGCGAAGTGCTCAGGCCTTCTTCGCGGCCCGCTTCGCCGGCGCCTTCTTGGCCGCCGCCTTCTTCGTGGTCTTCTTGGCCGTCTTCTTCACGGCGCGCTTGCGGGTCGTGGGGCCCTTGGCGCGCTTCTCGACCAGCAACTCGAAGCCCCGCTCGGGGGTGATCGTCTCCGGGTCGTCGTCCTTGCGCAGGGTCGCGTTGGTCTCCCCGTCGGTGACGTAGGGGCCGAAGCGGCCGTCCTTGACGACGACGGGCTTGCCGCTGACGGGGTCGTCGCCGAGCTCCTTGAGCGGCGCTGCGGCGGCCCGCCCGCGCTGCTTGGGCTGGGCGTAGATCGCGAGCGCCTCCTCGAGCGTGATGTCGAAGAGCTGCTGCTCGGTCGTCAGCGAGCGGGAGTCGGTGCCCTTCTTGAGGTAGGGACCGTAGCGGCCGTTCTGAGCGGTGATCTCCTCGCCATCGGCGTCCGCCCCGACGACCCTCGGGAGGCTGAGTAACCTGAGCGCGGTCTCCAGGTCGATGCTCGACAGCTCCATGTCCTTGAAGAGCGATGCGGTGCGGGGCTTGACCTTGGCTGAGCTCTTGGCCTTCTTGGCCTTCTTGGCCGGCCCGGCCTCCTCGGTCGGCGAGGCCTCCTCGGTCGTGGCCGGCTCATCGTCCTCGAGCAGCTCGGTGACGTAGGGGCCGTAGCGGCCGGCCTTGGCCACGATGCTCCGACCGGTGCTCGGGTCCTGTCCGAGCACCTTGCCGTCATCGGCCGCGGCCTCGAGCAGCTCGCGGGCCAGGGCCGGCGTCATCTCGTCGGGGGCGATGTCCTCGGTGATCGTCGCCCGGCGCGGCGTGGCGCCCGGCTCGGGGACCTCTGGCGCCTCAAAACCCTCGGGCACCTCGCCGGTGCGGAGGTCGACCCCGGACGGGGCGACCTCCTCGACGTAGGGGCCGTAGCGGCCGACCCGCACGACCATGCCGTCACCGATCGGGATGGTCGAGATCTCGCGGGCATCGATCTCACCGAGGTCATCGACGAGGGACTTGAGGCCGCCGCCGGTGGTCGCCTCGTCACCGAAGTAGAAGCGCTTGAGCCACGCGACCCGGCCCTCCTCACCGTTGGCGATCCGGTCGAGGTCCTCCTCCATCGAGGCGGTGAACTCGTAGTCGACCAACTCGGTGAAGTGCTCCTCGAGCAGCCGGGTCACGGCGAACGCGAGCCAGGTCGGCACGAGCGCCTGGCCCTTGGTGAAGACGTAGCCGCGGTCCTGGATGGTCCCGATCGTCGACGCGTAGGTCGACGGACGGCCGATCCCCTTCTCCTCCATGGCCTTGACGAGGGTGGCCTCGGTGTAGCGGGCCCTTCTCCTCCATGGCCTTGACGAGGGTGGCCTCGGTGTAGCGGGCCGGCGGGCTCGTCTCGTGGCCGTTGGCCTCGGCCCGGACCACCTCGAGGGCGACGCCGACCCCGAGCTTGGGCAGGCGGCGCTCCTCGGCGGCCTCGTCGGCAGCGCGGCCCCGCTCGACGTCGCGGCCCTCCTCGTAGGCGGCGAGGAACCCGCGGAAGGTGATCACCGTGCCGCTGGCGCTGAACTCGACCGCCGCAGCACCGTGCGACCTGGGCGGGCGTCCGGAAGCGGTCACCCGCCGGGCGGATCGCCTCGTGCGCCTCCTGGGCGTTCTTGACCTGCTTCTGGTAGCGGCGCGGGCTGTCCGGGACGTACTCGGCGCCATACATGTCACGGGCCTGGCTGCGGGCCGCGGTGAGCGCAGCGTCCGACAGGGTCGTGGAGTCGGTTCGCATGTAGGTGATGTAGCCGCCCTCGTAGAGCCGCTGGGCCACCCGCATCGCGTTCTTGGAGCTGAGTCGCAGCTTGCGGGAGGCCTCCTGCTGGAGGGTCGAGGTGGTGAAGGGCGCCGAGGGACGGCGGGTGTAGGGCTTCTCCTGCACGTCGGTGACCCGGGCGTTGGTCGCCAGGCACGCCTCGGCGATCCGGTGCGCCAGACCAGAGTCGACGTGGATGACGTTCTTGCCGGTCAGGCGCCCGTCGTCGGCGAAGTCGCGGCCGGTCGCCACGCGGGCCCCGTCGACCTGGCTGAGCCGCGCGGTGAACTGCTGGGCCCCGCCGCTCGGGGTGAAGTCCCCCTCGACGTCCCAGTAGCCGGCCTTGACGAAGGCCATCCGCTCACGTTCGCGCTCGACGACGATGCGGGTGGCCACGGACTGGACCCGGCCGGCCGACAGGCCCTGGCGGACCTTGCGCCAGAGGACCGGGCTGACCTCGTAGCCATAGAGGCGGTCGAGGATGCGCCGGGTCTCCTGCGCGTCGACCAGCGCGGTGTCGATCTCACGGGTCTCATTGACCGCCCGCTGCAACGCTTCCTTGGTGATCTCGTGGAAGACCATCCGGTGCACGGGGACCCGCGGGGCCAGCGCCTCGAGCAGGTGCCACGCGATGGCCTCGCCCTCGCGGTCCTCATCGGTGGCGAGGTAGAGCTCGCTGGCGTCCTTGAGCTTGCGCTTGAGCTCGGCGACCTTCTTCTTCTTGTCCGCGTCGACGACGTAGTAGGGCTCGAAGTCATTGAGCACGTCGACGGCGAACTTGCCGAAGGGCCCCTTCTTCATCTCGGCCGGCATCTCCGAGGGAGTCGGCAGGTCCCGGATGTGCCCGATCGAGGCCTCGACGTCGTAGTCCGCCCCGAGATAACTGGCGATCGTCTTCACCTTGCCAGGCGACTCGACGATGACGAGCTTGCGACCTTTACCTGCGGCCATGGCAACACCTCACAACTTCCTGGCTCTCACGTGCAGCGGAATCGTCGCTGCATGGACGTGGAACGCGCCATGACCGTAACAGCAGTGATCGAGAATGCCGGGACCGACCCGGGCGCTGCCAGCCGCTGCCCCCACCGCCACACCGAGCCCAGCGGTATGATTTAGCCTTCAACCAACCAAGGAGTCAAGGTGAGTGCGATGCAGGCACCGGTGCTCTACCTCAGCCATGGCGCACCGCCCCTGGCCGACGACGAGCGCTGGACCGGTGAGCTCGCTGCCTGGTCCGCCGAGCTGCCCCGGCCCGAGAGCATCCTCATCGTCAGCGCCCACTGGGAGGACGCCCCGACGACGCTGGCGAGCTCCACCTCGGTCCACCGCGACGAGGCCCGCGGCCTCGACCACGGCGCCTACGTGCCGCTCAAGGAGATGTTCCCCGAGGCGGACCTCCCCGTCCTGCAGATGTCGATGTCGACGCTCGACCCCCGCGGCCTCTTCGAGATCGGCCGCAGGCTCGCCCCGCTCCGGGACCAGGGCACCCTCATCGTCGGCTCCGGCTTCACCACGCACAACCTGCGCTGGTTCAACCCGGGGGCCGGCGCCGACGCAACCCCACCGCAGGCGAGCGTCGAGTTCGACCAGTGGGCCCAGGAGGCGATGCGGGCCCAGGACGTCGACAGCCTGCTCGACTTCCTGGCCAAGGCGCCCGCCGCCCACGAGGCCCACCCGCGGACCGAGCACTTCGCCCCGCTCTTCGTCAGCCTCGGCGCCGCCTACGGATCCGGCGGGCTCGACAACACGAGCGCCATCGACGGCTTCTGGTTCGGTTTGTCCAAACGGTCGTGGCAGTTCTCCTGACTCTCCTGATCGCTGCCCTCCCCCGACCGGTCGGGTGCGACCCACCGGCAGCGACCGATCTCGCCGCTCGGGAACTCCGGGGACGCGCCCATCCGTTCACCTCCTGAGGCGTTCCTCCCCGATGGTGGCTGGATCCGGCCCTCCCCCCAGATCTGGGTTCGGCCTGCGGGCGAGGAACGTCTTCGGTGGGGCATCCGTCGCAGCGTCGCGGCACCGTAGAGTGGCCGTGGGAACACGTGGGCCGTATGCCGCTCACTCATCGTTGAGACGCCGACCCCCGCGCGCGCGGGGCCGGCACCTGGGGAAGGACGAGTACGACATGACTGACCAGCCTGTTGCCGCTTCAGCCGCGGCCGCCGCGGCCGAAGCACCTGCACCACTGGCCCCACCCGAGGCGACCGAGAACGCTTTTGCCCTGACCGTGCCGGCTCCCGCTGGCGCCGTGGGCCAGACCGCTGCCCCCAAGATGGCCCCGGCCGTCCCGGAGGCGGTCCTGCCCGAGCTCGACTCCAAGGTCGATTCCTACTTGTCCTCGCTCATGACGGCCGCCGCCAAGTCACCCGAGTGGGAGGCCAAGGCCGCCGATGTCCGCTCGATGGGCAATGACGAGGTGCGCTTTGCCGCCGAGTCGTCCAACCGGATGCTCCAGATGCCGGTCAAGGCGATGAACGAGGGATCGCTGTCCAAGGGGTCGAAGGTCGGCAAGACGCTGCTCGACCTGCGCCGCACCGTCGAGGACCTCGACCCGTCGCAGGCCACCGGCGCCAAGAAGATCCTCGGCATGATCCCCTTCGGGGACAAGGTCACCGACTACTTCCGCAAGTACCAGTCCTCACAGAGCCAGCTCAACGGTATCCTCCACTCGCTCCAGTCCGGGCAGGACGAGTTGCAGAAGGACAACGTCGCGCTCGGCCTCGAGAAGCGCTCGCTGTGGGACTCGATGGGCCGGCTCAACCAGTACGTCTACGTCGCCGAGCGGCTGGACGCCAGGCTCGCGGCTCAGATCGCCACCCTAGAGGCGAGCGACCCGGAGCGGGCCAAGGCGATCCGTGAGGACGTGCTCTTCTACGTCCGACAGAAGCACCAGGACCTGCTGACCCAGCTCGCGGTCTCGATCCAGAACTACCTCGCGATCGACATCATCATCAAGAACAACATCGAGCTGATCAAGGGCGTCGACCGGGCCACGACCACGACCGTCTCGGCGCTGCGCACGGCGGTCATCGTCGCCCAGGCGCTCAACAACCAGCAGCTCGTCCTGGACCAGATCACCGCCCTCAACGTGACGACCTCCGGGCTCATCGAGCGCACGTCCGAGCTGCTCAAGTCCAACTCGGCCCGCATCCAGGAGCAGTCGGCGAGCGCCACGATCGGGATCGAGTCCCTGCAGAAGGCCTTCGCCAACATCTACGAGACGATGGATGCGATCGATGCCTTCAAGGTCCGGGCCCTCGACACCATGGCGGTGACGATCGGCTCGCTCGAGACCGAGGTCGCCAAGTCCCGCACCTATCTCAACCGGGTCGCGGCCCACGACGCGCGCCAGATCTCCGGCGCGGCTCCCGGCATGCTCGACATCGGCTCCGGCCACCGCTGAGACGTTCGAAGGGACAACGCCTGTGGGGATCCGATCGTGGCTCGGGCTCGGGAGGCCCGTGGCACCGGAGGATCCCGGGCCGGTGGGGCCGCCCACGACCGATCAACTGCTCGCTGCCCTCGACTCGATCGAGGCCACCGCCCGGGAGGGAAAGGTCCCCGGCGTGGTGCTGTCCCGACTGTTGCGGGTGACCCGGATCGTGCGCCAGACCCTGCCACGCCTGGAGACTCTCGGGATCGGGAGCGCCCAGGGCTACAGCGTCATGGCCACGGCGACCGACTACCTCCCCGTCGCGCTCGGCAACTACCTGCGCCTGCCCCGGGACTGGGCGGACACCCGACCGATCGCCGCCGGCAAGAGCTCGGTGATGCTGCTCGTCGACCAACTCGACCTGCTCGGGTCGACGATGGACAAGGTCTATGACGCCGTCTGCCGGGCCGACGCGCAGGCCATCATCGTCCACGGCGCGTTCCTCGAGCAGAAGTTCGGACACGCCTCCGACGGCGGGGCCCTCGGCCTGACCGGACCCATCGGCCAACTGGCCCCACCGGAGTGAATCCATGACTGCAACCACATCCCTCGCACAGGGCCTCGACCGGCTCGCTGCCGTCGCCGCCCGGGCCGGCCTCGACCCGGCCGCGGCCCGGGACGAGGGGCTGCGGGTGGCCGCTGCCCTCGCCGAGCCCGTGCCCGGCGCCGCCGCGGACTGGGCCGCGGCCGCGGGCCTGCAGCCCGACGACCTCGAGGCCGCCAACACCGCGTTCTTCCAGGCCGCGTCGCGCGGGCGCCGCTGGAGGTCCGCCCCCACCGACCTGCTCGAGCGCCTCGCCGGGGCCAATCACGCCCGGGCGATCGACTATGCCGAGGCGTTGCACGAGGTCGCTGCGGCCGCCGTCACGCTCGGCACCGCCCCGAGCTGGGTCATCCTCAACGCGACCACCACGAGCGCCATCTACCTCGCCGCTGCCCGGGTGCCGGTTGCCCCGGGGTCGGGTCGCGCGTCAGGCCCCGGCGGCGCGGCCCCCTCGCTCGGCCCCGACGGGACCGTCGCGGGCGACGGTGGCCAGCTCAGCGGCATACCGGCAGGGGGTGGTCCAGCGGTGGCTCAGGCCACGGCGCCCGAGGACGTCACCCCGGCCGAGCCCGCCGAGCCGGAGAAGTCCGTCGAGGAGCTGCTCGCCGAGCTCGACTCGTTGATCGGGCTCGATCGGGTCAAGAAGGAGATCCACCGGCAGGTCGCGCTGCTCACCGTCGAGAAGATGCGGCTCGAGGCCGGGCTCAAGCCCAACAAGCTGAGCCGACACCTGATCTTCGTCGGCAACCCCGGCACCGGCAAGACGACCGTCGCCCGGCTCATCGGCGCGATCTATCGGGCCCTGGGGCTGCTCGAGGGAGGGCAGCTCATCGAGGTGGACCGGTCCGAGCTGGTCGCCGGTTACGTCGGGCAGACCGCGATGAAGACGGCCGAGGTCTGCGCGTCGGCGATCGGCGGGGTGCTGTTCATCGACGAGGCCTACGCCCTGACCGGGGACCAGTACGCGCAGGAGTCGGTGAACACGCTCGTCAAGGAGATGGAGGACCACCGCGAGGACCTCGTCGTCATCGTGGCCGGCTATCCGGATCCGATGGTCGCCTTCATCGCCCAGAACCCGGGTCTGGCCAGCCGCTTCACCACGACGATCGAGTTCGACGACTACACCGACGACGAGCTCATCGCGATCCTGCGCAGCATCGCGGCCGGCGCCGACTACGACCTGAGCGAGGACGCCGAGCGGCGGGTGCGGATGACGCTCGAGGCGACCCCGCGCACCCCCGCGTTCGGCAACGGGCGCTTCTCCCGCAACCTCTTCGAGCACTCGATCGGTCGGCACGCCTGGCGCCTCAAGGATGCGACGGATCCAACCGTCGACGAACTGCGTCTACTCACCGTCGATGACGTCACCGAGGCGCTCGACCAGCCTGAAGAGCCCGACCAGCCTGAAGAGAGCGATCGACCCGACGCGCCCGATCAACCCGACGCGCACGACGTGCCCCAGGGGCCAGAGCACAGCACGACGAGCGAGGAGCCGGCATGACGAGCGCACCACGGACGAACATCCCGGTGTCGATCCCGGCCGGGCAGGGGCCCACCCCGGCGCTCCCAGCCACCGCGACCCTGCCCCCGCCCACCGGATCGCCGGTCTGGAGCGTCCCCTCCCGGTCCGTCATGATCCAGATGCTGCACGGGACGCCCGGCAGGATGCGCCTGCTCGGCGCCCTCGCGGCCCTCGCGGCCCTCCTCCTCGGAGCCATGAGCGTCAACTCACTGCTCTCCTCCAAGGCCGCCGTCGACCGGGCCGCCAGCAACACGGCGCAGGTGATCCGGATCCAGTCGCTGCACGTCGAGTTGCTGCGCGCCGACGCCCTGGCCACCAACGCCTTCCTCGTCGGTGGCCTCGAGCCGCCGGAGCAGCGCACCACGTATGACGCGGCCCTGAGTTCCGTGGCCGCCGGGATCACCGAGGCCGCGGCGGCCCAGCCGGCCGATGCGGCGGCGCTCGCGGCGTTGTCCGACCAGGTGCAGACCTACGCCGGGCTCGTCCAGCAGGCCCGGACCAACAACCGGCAGGGCCTGCCCGTCGGGGCGCAGTACCTCAAGCAGGCGAGCGCGGGACTGCGCTCTGACGCCATCCCGATCGTCACCGCCATCGTCAAGGCCAACGAGGGTCGGGCCTCGGCCGAGCTCGACCGCGCCGACTCCAGGGCGTGGCTCCTCGTCGGGGGCCTCGCGCTGGCCGGGATGATCCTCGTCGCGGTCTGGTTGGCCCGCCGCACCCGGCGCTACCTCAACCCATCGGTGACCGGCGCCATCGTGCTGTCGCTCGTCACATTGTTCGTCGCCGCTGCAGCGATCAACTCGATCGCCGCCACGACGGCGCGAGTCGCGGCCAACGACTACCGCGACGCAGTCGCCCTGGCGGACGTCAGCACCGCCGCCAACGATGCCCGCGCCAACGAGAGCCTCACCCTGATCGCCCGGGGGTCCGGGGCCGCGAACGAGAAGGCGTGGCAAGCCGACGCCACGGCCATTGACGCCGCGCTGCCCCAACTTCGCCAGATCGACCAGGGCAACTGGGTGGCCTACCGGACCGCTCACGCCGCGATCCGCAAGGCCGACGACTCGGGCAACTGGGACGAGGCCGTGACGTTGTCGACGGCCACGAAGGCCGGGAGTGCGGGTGCCACGTTCAGCGCCTTCGACTCCGAAGTGACCCAGGCCCGCGACGCCGCCGGGCAGCAGGCCGTCTCCGACCTCAACGGCGTGGGTGGCACCACCCCCCTCATCGCCGTGCTCATCGCCCTCGCCGCGCTCGTCGCGGTCTGGCTCATCATCCGAGGCATCACCCAGCGGCTCCGGGAGTACGCATGACCATTTCGCTACGCCGCTCGCCCCTGACCGCGGTCCTGGCCGCGTCCACCCTCCTCGCGCTGGCCGGCTGCACGGGGGTCACCTATGCCGAGACGCAGGTCCCCAGGCCACCGAGCCCGACCGTCGCCGCCCCTGGCACCGCGAGCCCGCCGACGTGCACCAACGCGACCCAGTCCTTCGACCCGCTGCCGAGCCTCCCGGCCAGCGGTGCCATCACCGACCCCCGGACCCGAGCCATCATCAAGCGCGGCCACCTGGTCGTCGGGGTCTCGTCCGACTCCTACCTGCTCGGCGCCCGCAACCCGTTCACCGGGAAGATCGAGGGCTTCGACATCGACATCGCCAAGGCGGTGGCCAAGAGCCTGTTCGGTGACGAGAACAAGGTCCAGCTACGGGTCATCACGGCAGCTGACCGGCTCCCACTGCTCGAGGACGACTCGGTCGACATGGTGGCCCGCAACATGACGATGACGTGCGACCGCTGGGAGCGGATCAACTTCTCGGCCGAGTACTACGCCTCCGGCCAGAAGGTCCTCGTGACCAAGACGTCGACGGCGCAGACGCTGCAGGACCTCAAGGGGCAGCGGGTCTGCGCGCCGGTCGCCACCACGACGCTGGCCAAACTCGAGTCCGTCGGCGGCACCATCCCGGTCACCGCCAACAACCACACCGGCTGCCTCGTCCTCTTCCAGCAGGGCAAGGCCGACGCCATCACCGGCGACGACACCGTGCTGGCGGGCCTCGTGGCCCAGGACCCCTACGCCAAGGTGACGAAGGCCCCGGCGATCACCGCCGAGCCCTACGGCCTCGGGTTCAACCAGGACGCCGTCTACCTGACGAGATACGCCAACACGGTCCTGGACAACCTCAAGGCCGACGGGCAGTGGAAGAAGATCTACAACACGTGGTTCGCCGGGCCCCTCGGGCCGGCCCCCGCCCCACCCAAGTCGGTGTACGGACGCCCATGAGCCTGCCCCCACCCCAGCCGATGATGGGTGCCGGCCCCACTGCCGGCGCTGGCTCCACTGCCGGCACCGACCCCGAGCTGGTCCTCGTCGCCCCGCCCGCGCCGGGCTCGCTCGGTGTCCCGGTCGATCCCGCTGCGGCCCAGACCTACCTGTGGGCCTTGCGCGAGTGGGTCGCCCAGCGCCGGTCCGACCTGGCCGCCGTCGATGCGGCGGTCCTCAAGTTGCCGCCTGCTGAACAGGCCTCGATCACCACGGACCTCACCGTCGCGCTGACCTTCTGGAAGGCGATCAGCGACCGCTTCGTCCTGCTCGAGACGACCTTTGACGGTGGACGAGTCGGCGCCAAGGAGGCCGAGCGGCTCTCCACCCTGATTCACGGCCGACTCGACTCCACGACCGCCGAGAGCCTGTCGCTGCCATCGAGCGGGACGCTCGCCGTCACCCTGCCCGAAGCGTGCCGCCTGCTCGACTCGCTGAGCCGCACCCTGCTGGCCCGCGCGTCCCTGATGCCGGGAGCCGCCGAGTCCAGCCATCGGATCACGATGGTGCGAGCCTCGGTGGAGCGGACCCGGGACCAGCTGCCCCTCGTGCCGGCCGGATCCGAGCGGACGGCCGCCGAGGGTCGGTTGTCCCAGCTCGACCGCCGGGTCACTGAGCTCATCGAGCGGGCCCGGCGCGGGGCCGACATCGGCGGGCTGATCGGTCCCGTCGAGATCGACGTCGCCATCCTCGAGCGCGACCTCATCGTGGCTGCGGCCGAGCGAGCCCAGGCCGCCCGGGGGCGGGTGCGCACCACCGCGCACGTCGCCGAGCTCGAGGCCCGCGCCGAGGCGATCACGGCCCTGGAGGAGGCGTGCGTCGCGGCGATCTCCCCGGCCCCACGGCTGGCCATCCCCAACGTCAACGCGCTCGGCCCCGTCCCGCACTCGACGGGCGACCTCGCGGACTACGACCGCAAGCTCGAGCGGGTGTCACGGGCCCTCGACCTGGCTCACGAGACCTATGCCGGGGCCCTCGCCGAGCGCGACGAGATCATCGGCCTCGTCGGCGCCTTCGGCTCCATGCTGGCCGGCCTGGAGCTCCCACCCGCGGCCGAGGCCGACCTGAAAGACCTGCGCGCCCGACTCGACGAGGTGCTGGCCTCGCCCCCGATCCTGATCCTGCGAGCGCGCGCCCTCGCCGCCGCGCACCAGTCCTACGTCGACACGTTGACCCGCGCCCTGCGCGGAGCCCGAAAGGCCACCCGATGAGCGATGTGAAGTGCAGGCAGCCCGGATGCTCGGGCACGATCGTCGACGGCTACTGCGACATCTGTGGCCTCCCCGGCACCGCGGCCCCGGCCGCCACCTCCGCCGCCTCAGCTGCTGGCTCAACTGCTGGCTCAGCTCCGGCATCGACCGTGGGCCCCGGCTTCGCAACTCCCCCGACTCCCCCAGCTGCCCATCCCAGCTCGGCGGCCGGACCGGAGATCAGTCAGGCCACCCGACCCAGCGCCCCGCCGGTCGTGACGGTCATGGACGGCACACCGTGCGCCCAGCCCGGCTGCCCGGGCAAGACGGACGACGGCTACTGCGACGTCTGCGGCACCCCGGCGAGCCTGCCGGGCGACATCAGCACCGTCACCGCGCCGGTGGCTGCGGGAGAGGTCGCCGGGGTCGGCGCCGAGCTGTCCACCCGCTCAGCCGCCTCGAGCAACCTGGCGGCAACCGCCCTGGGCTCGCGGCGCGCCCGGGAGTCCGGGACGGCCGCCACCCGACGCACGAGCGGGTCCCAGCGGTTGCGCAGCGCCCGCCTGGGTGGCGGGATCACGACGGTTCGCCCCGCTCCACAGATCGACGCCGAGAAGGCGCTGTTGACCAACCCGACCGTCCCGGAGAACAAGCGCTTCTGCCCCAAGTGCGGTGAGCCGGTCGGCCGGAGCCGCGAGGGCAAGCCGGGCCGGACCAACGGTTTCTGCGCCAACTGCCGCCACCCGTTCTCGTTCGACCCCAAACTCGGCCCTGGGGACCTCGTCGCGGGGCAGTACGAAGTGGCCGGCTGCCTCGCCCACGGCGGCCTGGGCTGGATCTACCTCGCCCGGGACAAGAACGTGTCCGACCGCTGGGTGGTCCTCAAGGGCCTGCTCAACTCCGATGACCCCGATGCGCTCGCCGCCGCCATCGCGGAACAGCGCTTCCTCGCCCAGGTGTCGCACCCGAGCATCGTCGAGATCTACAACTTCGTCACCCACGACGACGCCGGCTACATCGTCATGGAGTACGTCGGCGGCACATCGCTCAAGGCGATCCTCAAGCAGCGGATGCAGGCCGCCGGCCGTTACGACCCGCTCCCGGTCGACCAGGCGCTGGCCTACATCCTCGAGATCATGCCGTCCTTCCAGTACCTGCACGATCTCGGGCTGGTCTACTGCGACTTCAAGCCGGACAACATCATCCAGGTCGGCGACGAGGTCAAGCTGATCGACCTCGGTGGCGTGCGCCGGGTCGACGACGACGACTCGGCCATCTTCGGCACCGTCGGCTACCAGGCCCCGGAAGTCGCCGAGCTCGGCACGTCGGTCGCCTCCGACCTCTACACGATCGGGCGCACCCTCGTCGTGTTGACGATGGAGTTCCGCGGCTACCAGAGCACCTACCTCAACATCCTCCCGCCGCAGGACTCGAGCCCGGTCTTCCAGAAGTACGACAGCTTCTATCGCCTCGTGGCCAAGGCCTGCGCGCCCAACCGGGACGACCGCTTCGTCTCCGCCGACGAGCTGCGCTCCCAGATGATCGGCGTGCTGCGCGAGGTCGTCGCCATCGACCGCGACGCCGGGGCTGCGACCACGAGCGTCTCCTCGCTGCTGTTCGACTCACCCACCCCCCGCAGCGATGCGGACGACTGGCGCAACCTGCCGGCCCTGCGCCGCGACCCGCACGACCCCGCCTCAGGGTGGCTGCAGACCGTGACCGGCACCCCCAGCGAGCGGCTCGCCCTGCTGTCCAAGGCCCCCAGCGAGACGACCGAGGTCCTGCTCGAGCTGGCCCACACCGCCCTCGAAACCGGCAAGCGGGACATCGCTGACGCCAAGGCCCAGGCGTTGCTGACCAACGACCCCTGGGAGTGGCGTGCCGTCTGGGTGCAGGGACTGGCCGCTCTCGAGCGCGGCGACTTCACCGGCGCCCAGGCCTCCTTCAACGCCGTCTACGGTCAGGTGCCCGGCGAGCTGGCCCCCAAGCTCGCCCTCGCGCACGCCTGCGAGAAGGCGGGCGACGACGACGTCGCCGAGAACCTCTACGTCGCCTGCGCCCGCACCGACGCCACCTACGTGCCGATGGCCGCCTTCGGCCTGGCCCGGATCCGGGCCGGCCGCGGCAGCATCGACGGCGCCATCGCCGCCTACAAGCTGGTGCCGATCGAGTCCAGCGCCTACCGGACCGCGCGGGCCGCCCTCGCCGAGTTGCTGACCCGGTCCCACCGCAGCCTCGATGACCTCACCGAGGCGTTGGGCGCCCTCGACAACGCCGCCGTGAGCCCGGCCCGTCGAGCCGCGATCACCACCCAGATCTACCGCGAGGCCCTGGCCGCCGTGCGCAAGAGCGGACCGCAACCCACCACCCACCTCGGAGGCCATCGCGCCACCGAGCCCGGGCTGCGTGTCGGGCTCGAGAAGTCCCTGCGTGAGTTGGCCCGCAACACCCCCGCACTCCCCGAGCGAGTCGCGCTCGTCGACGAAGCCAACACCGTCCGCCCCTGGAGCATCTGGTGACTGAGCCAACCACCCCGCCGCCCGGACCCGTGGGTGACCCCACCCCGACGACACCCTTACCTGGAGCCGGGGAGCTGGACGCCGTGGACCCGGCCCCGCCGGCACCCTTTCCCTATGCCGCTGAGCCAGCTGAGCGGCATACGGAACCTCTTGGTGCCCAAGAGGATTTGAAAGAGCGGTGCCCCACGTGCGGGACGCCCCACGACGTGGGGGCAGGGTTCTGCGAGGCGTGCGGTGCCGATTTGCCGGGGAGCATCAGCGACCCCGACGCCACCAAGGAGGAGGGCACCCTCATGGCGGCGGCCACCCCGCAGACCGCGCCGGCCGGGGACGAGTCACCCCTCGACGTCGGCTGGACCGGCGTCATCGCCAGCGAGGTCGCGCAGGCCCCTGACCTGACCTGCACCGCGTGCGGCGAGGGGACGATCGTCGATGGCTACTGCGACCAGTGCGGGACACCCCCGCCGGACCCGCGCAACCACTTCACCCAGGCCCCGGCCAGCTGGGTCGGCGGGGTGTGCGACATCGGCAAGCGCCACGCGCGCAACGAGGATGCGATGGCGCTGAGCGCCACCGAGCCGGCCGGGTCACGGGCCGCCCTCATCGTGTGTGACGGCGTGTCGATGGCCACCGACTCGCACATCGCCTCGCTCGCGGCGTGCAAGGCGGCGCAGGCCGTCCTCGACCAACTGCTCCCGCGCGGCGTCGGCACCCCGGCCGCTGTGGCTGCCGCGGCCGGGCAGGCCCTGACGCGGGCTGTCCTCGAGGCCAACGAAGCCGTGACGCAGACGGTGGTCGGCGACGTCCCGAACCCACCGTCATGCACGTTCGCCGCCGCCATCGTCGACGCCGGGGTCATCACGGCCGGCAACGTGGGGGACAGCCGCGTCTACTGGCTGCCCGACGCCGCGGACGAGGAGCCCCGTCACCTGGGTCGGGACGACTCCTACGCCGACGAGCAGATCCGCGCCGGGATGTCGCGGTCCGAGGCGGAGAACGGGCCCGACGCCCACGCGATCACCCGGTGGCTCGGCAGGGACGCTCCGGACGACATCACCCCGCACCTGGCGACCGTCACGGTCACCAGCCCGGGCTGGCTCATGGTGGCCTCCGACGGACTCTGGAACTACGAGTCCGAGGCCGCCGCCCTGCGCGAGTTGCTGCAGGCCTCGATCGTCCAGGTGGGCGACGAACCGGTCGCGATTGCCCAGGCGTTGGTCGACTTCGCCAACGCCCAGGGCGGGCGCGACAACATCACGGTTGCCCTCGCGCGACTCACTGGGCAAGGATCGAGCACATCGAATGGTGCGGCACCCACGGGCGCACCGGAGGAAGGGGACCCGCTCCATGGCTGACTTCACGGCAGAGGCATTCCAGAACGAGTTCTTGCCCGATGGTGGGACCGACGTCCACGCCATCGTGCGGGTGACGAGCACTGGGGCCGAGGCGAGCGCTGGAGCCAGCGCTGGGACCGGGGCGAGCTTGGGCGGCTCGGCCGCCGAGGTGATCCTCATCGACACCTCCGGCTCGATGGGACGCCGCGGGGTGGCAGCGGCCGGGGAGGCCGCCAAGGCGGCGCTCGCCGAGATGACCGATGGCACCCTCTTCGCCGTCGTCTCCGGCGACGGGACCGCGCAGATCGTCTACCCGACCGGGCGCCAGGGCCCGCTCGCCGCCATGTCGGCCAGCACCCGGGCCGAGGCCGTCCGGGCCGTCGACGGCCTGCGGGCCAGCGGCGGCACGGCGATGGGGACGTGGTTGCGGCTCGCGAAGCGGATCTTCGACACCGTGCCGCAGGTGACCAAGCGGCACGCCATCCTGCTCACCGACGGGGTGAACGAGGGTGAGACCGCGGCGTCCCTGCAGGCCGCGGTCCAGTCCTGCGTCGGGGTCTTCCAGTGCGACTGCCGTGGGGTCGGCGACCAGTGGCGCGTCGAGGAGGTGCGCAGCATCGCCTCCGCGCTGCTCGGCACGGTCGACCTCATCCCGGCACCAGAGGAGATGGCCGCCGAGTTCGCGGCGATGATGAAGCTGTCGATGGCCCGCGGGGTGGCTGCCGCCGAGTTGCGGGTCTGGGTGCCGCAGGGCTCCGAGCTGCTCTTCGTCCGGCAGGTCTCACCGACCCTCGAGGACCTGTCCGCACGGCGCGGCCCGCTCGGTGGGCCAGGAGCAGCTCGCGGCCCGGGTGCAACTCGCCGTCGGGGAGCAGGTCCTGGCCCAGTCGCTGGTCAAGGCCAAGTGGAGCGGCGACAACTCGCTGACCACCCAGATCGACCCGGCGGTGGCTGCCTATACCGGTCAGACCGAGCTGGCCCAGGTCATCCAGGACGGGCTGGCCGCCAAGGCTGCCGGCAACGATGACGTCGCCACCTCCAAGTTGGGGCGCGCGGTCCAGCTGGCCACCCAGACCGGCAACGCCGAGATGACCACCCGCCTGAAGAAGGTCGTCGAGATCGACGACGCCGACACCGGCACGGTCCGGCTCAAGCGCGGCGTGTCCAAGATCGACGAGATGTCCCTCGACACCGCCTCGACCAAGACCAGCCGGGTTCGCCGA
>CAJDTW010000062.1_pt1 | contig 16479 bp, 14 predicted proteins | sample 7389911 | NCBI WGS metagenome assembly CAJDTW01 (sample SAMEA7055652, study PRJEB34461) | soil metagenome | biome: terrestrial ecosystem; feature: Peninsula; material: soil | place: Antarctica | collected 2016 | reverse complement strand
CCGACACCTGGCTCTCGCACGACATCCCAGCCTGGACCGCAGGCCACTTCCACGTGCAGGCCAAACGCACGTCCTGGGCCGCCGTCGGCTACTCCTACGGGGCCTGGTGCGCCGCCTCGATCACGATGCGCCATCCCGACGTGTTCGGCGCCGCGATCGTCATGACGGGCTACTTCCGACCTCGGTTCACCCGCGGCTACGACCCCCTGACCCGCGCCACGCGAGGCGGCTACGACCTCGTGGCCATCGCCCAAAAGAAGCCGCCACCAGTCGCGATCTGGGTCTTGGCGTCCCGCGAGGACCATGGCTCGTATCCGACCACCGCCGCGTTCCTACGCGTCGTTCGGCCCCCACTTGACGTGACCTCAATCGTGCTCGCCCACGGCGGACACCACAGCTCGCTGTTCACCCCGTACGTCCCCGAAGCCCTGACGTGGCTGGCCCGGACCATGCCTGGATTCCATGCCTGAGACCAACCGGGTGGCCCAGAGCATCGGGCAGACCCGCACCAGCCCACGTGCCCGGGTCAGGCCCCGAGCCGCCCGTCCCGCCTGGTCTTCCACAGGCTCGCGATCGTCGTCACGCCGAGGATCAGGACGATGGCGCCGAGCGAGACGGAGATCGGGATGTCCGGCACGCCTTCGAGCGACTGGCCGCCGTTGATGAAGGGCAGGTTGTTCTCGTGCAAGGCGTGCAGGATCAGTTTGACCCCGATGAAACCGAGCAGCACCGCCAGTCCGATGCTGAGGTAGACCAACTTCTTGAGCAGCCCACCGATGAGGAAGTAGAGCTGCCGCAACCCCATCAGGGCGAAGATGTTCGCGGTCAGGACCAGGAAGGGCTCCTTGGTCAATCCATAGATCGCCGGGATCGAGTCGAGCGCAAAGAGCAGGTCGGTCGTACCCAGCGCGAGGATGACGATGAGCATCGGGGTGATGAGCCGCTTGCCGTTCTGCACGACGGTCAAGCTCGTCCCGTGGAAGTCCTTGGTCGCCGGGAAGCGGCTCTCGATCCACCGGATGAGCCGGTTCTCCTGGAACTCCTCGTCGTCCTCGTTCCCCCCGGTGGCCAGCTTGAATGCGGTGAAGATGAGGAAGGCACCGAAGATGTAGAAGACCCAGGCATAGGCGTTGATCACGACCGCCCCCAGAGCGATGAAGATCCCGCGCAGGACGATCGCGATGACGATGCCCACCATGAGCGCGGACTGCTGCAGCTTCATCGGCACCCGGAAGCTCTGCATGATGAGGAGGAAGATGAAGAGGTTGTCGACCGAGAGCGAGTACTCGGTCAGCCAGCCGGCAAAGAACTCCCCGGCATACCGGCCTCCCCACTCGATCCAGACATAGATCCCGAAGAGGACCGCGAGGCCGATGAAGAACGCCAGGTGCCGTCCCGCCTCCTGCATCGAGGGAACGTGCGGACGTCGCGCAATGACGACGACGTCCACGAACAGGGCGATCGCCATCAGTCCGATCGTGAGGTACCAGCCCCAGGCGGGAATGTTCATGGGCACAGCCTTCCGGTCACCAGAGCAGTGGCCGGAGGTCTCTCCCGCCCGTGAGCGGACCGATGGCCCGGGGGCAGCGGTGAGTTACCGCCCCGTGATGACGAGCGCATCGCATCGGGGATACTCCCCTCCGTGAAGGCTTGAGTCTGTCATCCAGCGGCGGTGTCCTCAACTTGACGGGCCGAATGGCCCGTGACAGCAACTGCCGATCGGTCGCCGGTCAGCATCAGCGCATCCCGGGGATCGCGCTCAGCGGGTTGCGGCGCTCATCTGCCGCAGCTCCTTCTTCAGGTCACCGATCTCGTCACGGAGGCGAGCGGCGAGTTCGAAGTGCAACTCCGCGGCGGCCTGGTGCATCTGCGTGGTCAGCTCCTGGATCAAGTTGGCGAGGTCGGCCGCAGCCATGTCGGCCGGGCGTGTCGAGCGGCCGCCCGCGGACACCCCGACGTCCGCGGCCATCGCGCCATGACCGGAGCCCCCCTTGCCTCGCGATTGCATCCGGCCGGAGCCGATGAGCTCCTCGGTGTCGGCGTCCTCACGCTGGAGCAGGTCGGTGATGTCAGCGATCTTCTTGCGCAGCGGCGTCGGGTCGAGGCCGTGCTCCGTGTTGTAGGCGACCTGCTTCTCCCGGCGCCGGTTGGTCTCGTCGAGGGCCTGCTGCATGGACGGGGTGACCTTGTCGGCGTACATGTGGACCTGGCCGGAGACGTTGCGCGCGGCCCGGCCGATCGTCTGGATCAGCGACCGCGCCGAGCGGAGGAAGCCCTCCTTGTCGGCGTCGAGGATCGACACGAGGGACACCTCGGGCAGGTCGAGGCCTTCACGGAGCAGGTTGATCCCGACGAGGACGTCGAAGACGCCCTGGCGCAGCTCACGCAACAACTCGACACGTCGGAGGGTGTCGATGTCGCTGTGCAGATAACGGACCCGGATCCCCTTGTCCAGCAGGTAGTCCGTCAGGTCCTCGGCCATCTTCTTGGTCAGTGTCGTGACGAGAACCCGCTCATTGAGCTTGGTGCGCTCCTGGATCTCATGCATGAGGTCATCGATCTGGCCCTTGGTCGGTTTGAGCACGATCTGTGGATCGACCAACCCGGTCGGGCGGATGATCTGCTCGACTGGCGGGCCCGACTTGGCCAGCTCATAGGCTCCGGGGGTCGCCGACAGGTAGACGGTCTGGCCGATCCGCTCGAGGAACTCCTCCCACTTGAGCGGCCGGTTGTCCATCGCGCTCGGCAGCCGGAAGCCGTGCTCGACGAGCATCCGCTTGCGGGACATGTCGCCCTCGTACATCGCACCGATCTGCGGGACGGTCTGGTGCGACTCGTCGATGACGAGCAGGAAGTCCTCGGGGAAGTAGTCGATGAGGCAGTTCGGTGCCGTCCCCGGTCCACGACCGTCGATGTGCCGGCTGTAGTTCTCGATGCCGGAGCAGAAGCCGACCTGACGCATCATCTCGATGTCGTAGGTCGTGCGCATCCGCAACCGCTGCGCCTCGAGGAGCTTGCCCTGTCTCTCGAAGGTCGCCAGCTGGTCCTCGAGTTCGAGCTCGATCCCCCGGATCGCCCGCTCCATGCGCTCCGGCCCAGCCACGTAGTGCGAGGCGGGGAAGACGTACATCTCCTTCTCCTCGTGCACGATCTCGCCGGTGACCGGGTGCAGCGTGTAGATCCGCTCGATCTCGTCGCCGAAGAACTCGATGCGCACGGCGAGCTCCTCGTAGACCGGGATGATCTCCACGGTGTCGCCGCGGACCCGGAACGTGCCACGGGTGAAGGCCAGGTCGTTGCGGGTGTACTGCATCTCGACGAAGCGGCGCAGCAGCCAGTCGCGCCCCACCTCGTCGCCGACCTTGAGCCGGGCCATCCGGTCGATGTACTCCTGCGGCGTCCCGAGGCCGTAGATGCACGACACGGACGCGACGACGATGACATCGCGCCGGGTCAGCAGCGAGTTGGTCGCGGAGTGCCGCAACCGCTCGACCTCGTCGTTGACCGAGCTGTCCTTCTCGATGTAGGTGTCGGTCTGCGGGATGTACGCCTCTGGTTGGTAGTAGTCGTAGTAGGAGACGAAGTACTCGACCGCGTTGTTGGGGAGCAACTCCCGGAACTCATTGGCCAGTTGGGCAGCCAGGGTCTTGTTGGGCGCCATCACCAGCGTCGGGCGCTGCACCTGCTCGATGAGCCAGGCCGTGGTCGCGGACTTGCCGGTGCCGGTGGCGCCGAGCAGGACGGTGTCCTGCTCGCCGGACCTGACACGTGCCGTGAGCTCAGCGATCGCGGTCGGCTGGTCACCGCTCGGGGTGTACTCGGAGATCACCTCGAAGGGGGCCACCGTGCGTTGCAGGTCGGTCGTAGGACGCATGGGTCAACCGTACGTCCGACCACCGACAACACCACTTTCGTATGCCGTTGAGTCCCCTCCCAGGGCGTCGGGACCCCCTTGGTGGCTCAGGCCACGGCAGCGCTCACGAGGTCGGTGATGCGCCCGAGCGCGGCTGCGTGCTCGGCGGACAACCCGAAACGGGTCGCCAGGGCAGCCGGGTCCTCGAAGACGACCTCGGTCTCCGCCACGCTGTAGCGGCTCTCGCGCCGGATGGTCCCGCTCGTGGTCCCGTTTGTGGGCCCGTTTGTGGTCATGGTCCCGCCTGACCTCATGTCTGCTTCGGCTTGGTCCACCACATCTCGAGCTGGATGTGGTCCGGATCGCGGAAGACCAGCGCCGAGCCGGACTCGGTGTCCTCGACCGGTGAGTGCTCGACCGCTTCAGCGGTCAGGTGCGCTTCCCAGGTGTCCAGGTCCTCACGCTGGCCCACGGCGAAGCCCACGTGATCCATCCCCACGTGTCGCTCGTCGAAGCGTCCCTCCGGGCGGTCGGCGTGCTCGTTGAGGCCGATCACCAGGCGAGCGGCAGGCGCGAACAGGACGATCATGATGCGCCCCTCCAGGTCGACTCGACGGATCCTCTTGAGCCCGAGGACCCGCACGTACCAGTCCGCGCTCGCCTCGACGTCGGACACGGACAGGTCCAGGTGCGAGATCCCGGTCAACTCTGGTGCAGCCATCTGTCACCACTTCCTCTCATCCCGAGTCTGTCCCTCTCGGCGCGCCAATTCAATCCACCGCCAATCGGCGGACGCCCGAGGCAGCGTTCAGGGCTGGCGTCAGGGCACCCGGTGGGTCCACTCCGGCGTGCTGAACTTGGTCTCGACCAGGCGCTTCGCCTCGGCCAGCTCTGCGTCGGAATAGGTGCTCGGGGTGGTCGCGTAGCGTCCCGCGAACGTCGCCGCGAAGGAGTCGAGGATCGCCTCACGCGTCAGCCCGGTCTGCGAGCGCATCGGGTCGACCCGCTTGTTGGCCGACTTCGTCCCCTTGTCGGACATCTTCTCTCGACCGATGCGCAGCACCTCGAGCATCTTGTCAGCGTCGATGTCGTAGGCCATCGTCACGTGGTGCAGCACCGCGCCGGCCGCGAAGCGCTTCTGGGCCGCGCCGCCGATCTTGCCCACTTCGCTCGCGATGTCGTTGAGCGGGACGAAGTGGGCGGTCACGCCGACCGCCGCCAGCGCCTCGATGACCCACTCGTCGAGGAAGGAGTAGGACCGCTCGAAGCTCAGCCCCTCGACGAGCGAGGTCGGCACGACGAGCGAGTAGGTGATGCAGTTGCCCGGCTCCATGAACATGGCCCCGCCCCCCGAGACGCGGCGCACGACGTCGATGCCGTGCCGTGCCGCCCCCTCGGGGTCGATCTCGTTCTTGACCGACTGGAAGGAGCCGATGACCACGAGCGGGCTGTCCCAGTCCCAGAAGCGCATCGTCGGCGGCCGGGTTCCCGCGGCGACCTCCTGGCCGATCACCTCGTCGAGGGCGACGTGCATTGCCGGGTCCAGCGTCACCGCAGGGATGAGGTCGAACACGTGGTCGTGCCACCCCGTCGCCTTGCCGAGGGCCCGGCGCACCGCGATCCCCACCGCTTCGGGAGAGAAGCCGATCATCGCCACCGACGCGTCGAGGGAGCCGCTGACGGCCTCCGCCAGACGGCTCACGGGCGCGTCGACCGGCATCCCGTCCAGGGCAGCGTTGATGTCATCGAGCGCCTCGTCCGGCTCGAGGAAGAAGTCGCCCGAGACACTCACGTGCGCCAGTCGCCCGTCCTCGACCTCGAGGTCCACCGCGACCAACTTGCCACCCAGCACCTTGAACTCACCACGCATGTCACAACCCCTTCTCGAACCGAAACCGACCCCGCTGTTCTACTCCCTACGGGAATCCTTCCGTATGCCGCCCACTTCCCAGCTGCTCCTCGTGGCCGCCGCGCGGGGTCCAGTCGGTGGTCACTGCCCAGGATTGGGCTCGACTCCACGCCACGGAGAACCACGGCTCCTTAGCCTCGGTGTAGACGTCGGTGTCCTCGTCGATCGTGAGGAGTCGCCGCTTCTCGTGTGCATAGTCGTCACGAGCTTTGGGAGTGGCCCGAAGCCAGTCACGGAAGAGCAGCGCGAATCTCCAGCCGGGAGAGTCGATCTCGCGGACGTGCACGTGCACGATCTCGCCCGGGTCGCACCCTCCGTAGAAGCGCTTGGTCCACTCCGCCGGGTCACTCCCTGCGGGGTGCGGGTGGTCCTGCGCGGTGCCCACGGACTCGACGTAGCCGGCCGCGCGCAGGGTGGCCCGGAAGCCGGCGGTATCAGCCGCCGCGAGCGTCTGCGTCCCGATCTGCACGTCGATGACGTCCTTGGCGATGAGCCCCGGCACCGAGGTCGAGCCGATGTGGTCGACCACGATCCCCTGCTCAGCAGCCAGGGCAGTCACCAGTTTCGCCACGACCCGGGCGCCACGCGGACCCCAGTCGGCACGCGGGTCGACGACCGCGCCGAGGTCGGGACGCCGGGTCCGGGTGCCCGAGACGAGGTTGGCGTTCCAGGGCGCCAGTCGCTGCTCCCACAGTCGGTCGACCGCGGCGACGAGCTCGGCCGGGGCGTCCGAGTTGTCCAGCACGACGTCGGCGGCGGCTCGCCGCTGCTCGTCGGAGGCCTGGGCCGCCATGCGGTGCCGGGCATCGGCCTCGTCGAGGCCGCGCTGCTCCACCAGGCGCTGCACCCGCGTCTCGGCGTCCACATCGACCACGATGGTCAGGTGCTCGCGGGTCCACAGTCCCCGCTCGACGAGCAGTGGCATGTCAAAGACCGACACCACACCGCTCGGGGTCGCCGCCCGCAGCTGCGCGACCCGGTCGGTGATGGCCGGGCCGGTGATCGCCTCCAGGTCAGCCAGCGCCGACGCGTCCGGGAACACGATGGCGGCCAGGCCGGCCCGGTCGAGGGAGCCGTCCTCGCGGATCACCGAGTCCCCGAAGCGATCCCGGATCGCGGTCAGCGCGGGCTCCCCCGGCTCGACGACGTCGCGGGCCACCCGGTCCGCGTCGATGACGTGCGCCCCCAGCTGCGACAACCGGCGCGACACCGTGGACTTGCCCGATCCGATCCCGCCGGTGACCCCCACCCTCAACATGACCGGATCAGTTCGCGAGACGGGCCGGGAAGCCGCCGGTCGCCACCGGACCCCAACGCGTCGGCGTGATCCGTAGCAGCGACTTCCCCTGGTCGAGCATGGCCTGGCGGTACTCGTCCCAGTCCGGGTGCTCCCCGGAGATCGACCGGTAGTAGTCGACGAGCGGCTCCACCGAATCGGGCAGGTCGATGACCTCGCAGTCACCGTCGACCTGCTGCCAGGCACCACCGAAATCATCGGACAGGACGATCACGCTGACCTCGGGGCGGGCTCGCGCATTGGCGACCTTGGCGCGCTCGGGGTAGGTCGAGATGACGATGCGCCCCTCGGCGTCGACCCCGCCCGACACCGGTGAGGCCTGCGGGCGCTCGTCACGGGCGACGTCGGTCGTGGTCGCGATGGTTCTGGCCATGGCTCGAGTCTGGCATGCTCTCTCGCTTGCCTCGCCGGACCGTGGCGCGAACGTGGCCAGGACCTGGCAAGGATGTGGCTGCGGACCCGCCCTGAAACGTCCTGTGGCCCGACGGCTGCTCAGCGGCCGCGAAGCAGCGTCAGGGCCCGATCTGGGTAGTCGGTGACCAGCCCATCCACCCCGGCTGAGAGCATCGCGTCGAGGTCGGCCGGCTCGTTCACCGTCCACGGCAGCACCGCGAGGCCCCGGTGGTGCGCTGCTGCCACGAACTCTCCCGTGACGCTCGAAAAGTGCGGTGAGACCACGACAGCGCCAATCTCCTGCACCGCTGCCGTCAAGTCGGGGCCGTGAGCGCGCCAGTCGAGGCTGCCCAGCCACTCACTCCCCGCCGCGAAGGTCACGCCATCCACGGCCAGAGCCGAGCGCAGCAGGTCGGGCGCCAGAGCGGCCGACCTCTCGAGGACGGCCCAGTCGAAGGAGTGGACGAAGCATCGCTCCCCCACTCCTGCTGCCTCGATCGTCGCCAGCACGCCGTCAACGAGTTGGTCACGCGTTGCCACCTCGCGGGGGTCCGTCGGATCCACCTTGACCTCGATCGTCCACCACACGGTGGGTGCCACCTCGCTGCTCGCCTCGAGCAACTCGCTCAGGGTCGAGATGCGGGTTCCCGGAACCCCCTGCTGACCGGGGAAAGCGGCGAGGATGAGAGTCCCGACGTCGACGGTGCGCAGCTGCTCCAGGGTCAGGTCGGCGACCCGCGCGCCGATGAGGTCGGCGCCGGTCGCCAGGCACTTGTCGGCCTGCAGCGTCGGGTCGTGCCAGACGACGACGTGCCCGTCGGCGCTCAAACGGACGTCCAACTCGACACCCGTGACCCCGGCGTCGAAGGCCGCGAAGAAGCTCGGGATGGTGTTCTCCGGGACGAGGCCGCGAGCCCCACGGTGCCCCTCGACATCGAAGCGGCCCGAGGCCCAGGGGCCGGGACGTGCCGTCGTGTCGTCAGGCACTGATCCGGTCACCCGACTCAGCGTCGAAAACATGCGTCTCTGCCGGGTCCGGGACGATCGAGATGGTGTCACCGACAGCCAAGTGAGTGCGCTTGTCGAGCCGCACCGTCACCCGGTCGACGCTCTCCGCGGCCCCGACGGGCCGCCCGTAGACGAACGACTCGGACCCCAGGGACTCGACGAGGTCCACCCCGAGTCGAAGGGCGGCCGGCGTGCCGTCGTCAACCACGTGCCACGCCTCAGGGCGCACGCCGACGAAGACTCTGTCGCCTGCCTTACCGGCCACGGCCCGGTCGAGCGGGACCGGGACTCCGTGGACGTCGGCCACTCCCTCGCGCACCGACGACTCGACGAGAGTGATCGCAGGCGACCCGATGAACGAGGCGACGAAGGTGTTGATCGGCGCGTCGTAGAGGCGCTCAGGCGTGTCGACCTGTTGCAACTTCCCGTCCCGCAGCACCGCAACGCGGTGTCCCATCGTCATCGCCTCGACCTGGTCGTGCGTGACATAGACGGTGGTGATGCCGAGACGCCGCTGGAGCCCCGCGATCTGCGATCGGGTTGAGACCCGGAGCTTGGCGTCGAGGTTGGACAGGGGCTCATCCATGCAGAAGACCTTGGGGTTGCGCACGATGGCACGCCCCATGGCCACCCGTTGGCGCTGCCCGCCCGACATGGCGCCGGGTTTGCGGTCGAGCAAGTTCTCCAGCTCGAGGATCTTGGCCGCCTCGGCGACCCGGGCCATCGACTCGGACTTGCTCACCTTGGCGTTGTCGAGGGCGAAGGCCATGTTCTGGGCAGCCGTCATGTTGGGGTAGAGCGCATAACTCTGGAAGACCATGGCGATGTCCCGGTCCCGAGGTCGCACCCCCTGTTGGTCGTGCCCGTCAACGAGGATGCGCCCCCCATCGATCGGCTCCAGGCCCGCGAGCATGCGCAACGTCGTCGACTTGCCGCAGCCCGACGGGCCGACGAGGACGAGGAACTCGCCGTCGGCGATGTCGAGCGTCACCTTGTCGACGGCGGGCGCGTCGTCCTTCGAGAACTGACGAGTCGCCTCGTCGAAGTACACCGTTGCCATGCTCGCGGGTCTCCTGGAGTTGTGGGCTCAGAGCTTGGGCTTGATCTGGGTGTCGATGACGGTCTGCGTCTCCTTGTCGAGGGCGGCGAAGACGGTCGTGACGTCCTGGCCGGCGACGATCTTGTCGAGGGCCTTGCCGATCCGGGCGCCGCCACCGGGCACGAGGACGCGGGCGTTGTCCTGCGACCGGGTGTGCGACAGCTGCTCGATGGCGGTCTTGGCGTTCGGGTTCTTGTCGAGGTAGGCCTTCTCCTCGGGCAGGTCGACCGCCGACTTGCGCACCGGCATATAGCCCGTGGCCTGGGTGAAGGTCACGGTGTTCTCCGGGCTGGTCAGGAAGGCGATGAACTTCATCGCGTTCTTCTTCCGTGCGTCATCGATGCTGGCCGGGATACCGAGACCGGCGCCCCCGGTCGGGCAGTTGCCGTCACCGGGGAGGAACGCGGTGCCGAACGGGAACTTCGCGTCCTTCGCGACACCGCCGAGCGAACCGGTCGACATCATGCTGCACGCGGTGAGGCCAGCGGTGAACTCCGGGGCCGGGTCCTTGGCGAGCTTGAGGAACTTTGACTTGGCGAGCTCCTGGAGGAACTCCCCCGCCTTGATGGTGTTGGGGTCCGAGAAGGTCGGAGTCCAGTCCTTGGAGTACGCGCCCCCGTCGCCCCACACCATGTTCTGGAAGACCCAGTCGAGGTAGTTGGAGCCGTCCGGCAGGCACATGGCCGACTTGCCGGAGCCCACCGCGGCCTGCAGCTTGGGAGCCCAGGTCCGAAACTCCGCCCAGTCCTTGGGACCGCGGTCCTCGAGGCCGGCCTTCTGCCACAGCTCCTTGTTGTAGTAGAAGAGCGGTGTCGAACGCGCGTAGGGGATCGCATAGTGCTTGTCGGTCAACTTGTAGTCGTTGTAGAGAGCGTCGACGTAGTCGTCGATCTTGACACCATCCGAGCTGATCAGGTCATCGAGTGGGGCCAGTTGCTTGTTGAGCCCGAAGTTGAACCACGTGACGTCAGAGACGACGACGACGTCGGGGAGCTGTCCGCCGGCGAGGGCGGCGTTGAGCTTCTGTGCCACCTCCTCGTAGTTCTTGCCAGCGTCAACGAGCTTGACCTTGAGACCGGAGTTCGCGGCCTCGAACTTCTTGATGATCGCTGCCTCAACGTCCTTGCTGCTGCCGGGGTGGTTGCTCCAGAACTCGATCGTGCCGGAGCCCGCACCGCCGCCACTGGCTGCGGTCGTCGGCGCGCTGCCGGTGCCGGCACAGGCTGCGAGTCCGGCGACTCCGGCGGCTCCTGCGAGGCCGAGGAATCCGCGGCGTGAGAAATCATTCATGTGATGTCGTGCCTTCCGTGATAGGTCCTGATGAGAGTGGTGCTCGGGGTGGTGTGGTCGAGTGGTGGGGGCGCTGCCGTCAGGCCTTCACCGCGCCCGCAGTCAGCCCCTTGATCATCTGACGTTGCAGGGCGAGGAACAGCAGCAGGATCGGGAGCATCGTCAGGATGGTGCCGGCCATGACCGGCCCCCAGTTGGTTCCGCCGTCGTTGTTCTGCAGGAAGGTGAGCCCGACGGGAAGGGGAGCGACCCGCTCATCATCAGACATGAGGAAGGGCCAGAGGTACTCGTTCCACTCGTTGACGACCGTGATGAGGGCGAACGCCACGAGCGTCGGCCACGACATCGGCATGACGACGCGCCAGAGCAACTTCATCGGCCCGGCGCCATCGAGGCGCGCCGCCTCGATGATCTCGCCCGGCAGGCTGAGGAACTGGTTGCGCATGAGGAAGGTCCCGAACGCGACACCAGCCAGCGGGATGATGATGCCCTGGTAGGTGTTGCGCCACCCCAGTTGCGCTACGAGCGCATAGTTGCTGATGACGGTGATCTGATTCGGCACCATGAGCGCCGCGATGACCACGAGGAAGACGATGCCCCGACCCGGGAAACGCAGCAGCGACAGCGCGTAGGCGCTGAGCACGCCCAGGACGATCTTCACGATCGAGATCGTGGCGGTGAGGATGAACGAGTTGCGGAAGTAGTCGACGAACGGGATGTCGTTCACGACCGTCTTGTAGTTCTCGTCCGTCGCGGGGTTGGGCCAGTAGATCGCCGGCCGGGTGAAGATGTCGGGCCGCTCCTTGAACGACGTGATGACGATCCAGAAGAGGGGCACGATCACGAGCAGGACCGCGGCGACCATGCCGGCATAGCCGAGGACTGTCATGCCCGGCCCGCGGTGATGGGTGCTCGCCTCGACGCGGCCACGCTCGTTCTTGGTGGCGGTGATCGTGCTCACTTCTTCTGCCCCCTGTCCATGACCCGGACCTGCACGACGGTGACGACGAGCAGGATGAGGAACATGACCGTGGCAACGGTCGCCCCGTAGCCGGCCCGCTGGTTGACGAACGTCTCTTGGTAGACCTGATAGACCAACGTCGTCGTGGCGTTGCCCTGCGGCCCACCCCGTGTCATGACGTTGATGATGTCGAAGACCTGCACAGAGCTCAGCAGCACGGTGATGGACAGGAAGAACGTCGTGGGACGCAACTGCGGCATGAGCACCTTGCGGAAGCGCGTCCAAGCCGTCGCCCCGTCCATCTCGGCAGCCTCGTCGAGGTCGGCCCGTCGACCCTGCAGCGCCGCGAGGTAGATGACGAAGGAGTAGCCGAGGTTCTTCCAGATATAGGTCGTAGTGACCATGAAGAGCGCCCAGCCCGGGTCTTGGTAGAAGTCCGGGCTGGTGATACCGAGACGCGCGAGCACGTCGCTGACGAGGCCGAAACTCGGGTCGAAGACGAAACTGAAAGCCACGCCGATCGCGGCCCCCGAGATGACGAACGGCGCGAAGATCGTCGACCTGACGAGGTTGCGTCCCTTGAGCTTCTGGTCGAGCAGCAGGGCGAGAGCGAGCCCGAGCGACATGGAGATGCCCACGGTGGCGACGGTGAAGATCAGCGTGTTGCGCAGGATGAGACGCGTGTCTTCACGGCCGAACCACTCCACGTAGTTGGCTAAGCCGACGCCGTTGGACGTCGGCGAGGAGATGTTCCAGTCGGTGAACGAGAGGCGGAAGTTGTCCAGCAGGGGCCGATAGGTGAAGACCCCGAGAAGCACGAGGTTCGGCGCCAGCAGCAGCGCCGCGAGCGTCCACTCCCAGCGCCTGCCGCTCGACCTGCGTGGGGCCGGGCCCACACAGGGCGGCGGCCCCTCACGGGGGCCGCCCTGCGCCGTCTGTGTCACCATCGATCCCACGACGGCAAACCTACCCTCCGTCACGTCGGAAACGTGGCGACAACACGTACGAAAATGAACCGGGGGTAGAACACTGCGGGCAGAACGGCCAGGCCCCGGCCCCCCACGGTGGTGGAGGGCCGGGGCCGGGAGCGCGCGTTAGCCGGGCACTACCGTGCGCGGCATACGAACGTGGTGGATCAGTTGCCGGTGAGCTTCTCGCGAAGCGCCGCCAGCGCCTCGTCCGAGGCCAGCGTGCCCTCGGCCGGGGCTGAACTGCTGCTGCTACCGCCGCTGCTGCTGGACGAACCCGAGGAGTCGTCCGAGTCCGGGACGTCGCCCGTCGCGGAGGAGTAGGACGTGGAGGTGCCGCCACCTGAGGCAGCCTCGGCGTCAGCCTTGCTGGCCGCCTCGACCTGCGCCTTGTGGGCCTCCCAGCGAGCGTGGGCCTCGGCGTACTGCTTCTCCCACTTCTCACGCTGGGTCTCGTAGCCCTCGAGCCACTCGTTGGTCTCCGAGTCGAAGCCCTCCGGGTACTTGTAGTTGCCCTGCTCGTCGTACTCCGCGGCCATGCCGTAGAGCGTCGGGTCGAACTCGGAAGCCGGGACGCTCTCGTCGTTGGCCTGCTTGAGCGACAGCGAGATGCGGCGACGCTCCAGGTCGATGTCGATGACCTTGACGAAGATCTCGTCGCCGACGCTGACGACCTGCTCGGGCAGCTCGACGTGGCGCTCGGCCAGCTCGGAGATGTGCACCAGTCCCTCGATGCCGTCCTCGACCCGGACGAACGACCCGAACGGCACCAACTTGGTGACCTTGCCGGGAACGACCTGGCCGATGGCGTGCGTGCGGGCGAAGTGCTGCCACGGGTCCTCCTGCGTCGCCTTCAGCGACAGGGAGACCCGCTCACGGTCCATGTCGACGTCGAGGACCTCGACGGTGACCTCGGTGCCGACCTCGACGACCTCGGACGGGTGGTCGATGTGCTTCCACGACAACTCGGAGACGTGGACGAGACCATCGACGCCGCCGAGGTCGACGAACGCGCCGAAGTTGACGATCGAGGACACGACGCCCGAACGGACCTGGCCCTTCTGCAGCTCCTTGAGGAACGTCGTGCGCACCTCGGACTGGGTCTGCTCGAGCCAGGCACGGCGCGACAGGACCACGTTGTTGCGGTTCTTGTCGAGCTCGATGATCTTGGCCTCGATCTCCTTGCCGACGTAGGGCTGGAGGTCGCGGACCCGACGCATCTCGACGAGGGAGGCGGGCAGGAAGCCACGCAGGCCGATGTCGAGGATGAGGCCACCCTTGACGACCTCGATGACGGTGCCGGTGACGACGCCGTCCTCTTCCTTGACCTTCTCGATCGTGCCCCAGGCGCGCTCGTACTGCGCACGCTTCTTGGACAGGATCAGGCGGCCTTCCTTGTCCTCCTTCTGGAGGACCAGGGCCTCGACCTCATCGCCGACCTTGACGATCTCGGACGGGTCGATGTCGTGCTTGATGGACAGCTCGCGCGAGGGGATGACGCCCTCGGTCTTGTAGCCGATGTCGAGCAGGACCTCGTCCCGGTCGACCTTGACGATGACACCTTCGACGATGTCGCCGTCATTGAAGTCCTTGATGGTCGCGTCGATCGCGGCAAGGATCTCTTCCTCGGTGCCGATATCGTTGATGGCAACCTGAGGCGCGGTCTTCTCGACCGTGTTGGCAGTCATGTAGTAGGAACTCCGATTGTGGACAGTGGATGTGGAGACATCTCGCGGCGGAGCCAGACAGCTCGAGCGCAGGGTGTCGGTTGGACAGGTGGAACAATCGATCTGCACACACAAATGTGCATGCTGATCTTACCGACGCCGTCACCATGCGGTCAAAGCGTCCGCTCAGGACCACGAAGGGGTATGCCGTGAGCACTCCGAGCCACGTCACCCGACGTGCCGTCGCAGCCGGTCAGACCGTCGCCGCCAACCGCACCTGGTGGGACGACGAGGCGCCTGACTACTACGCCGAGCACGGCGCCTTCCTCGGCGACACGGACTTCGTGTGGGGGCCCGAGGGGGTGCGCGAGGCCGACCTGGCACTGCTCGGGGACCCGGCCGGCGCTCGGGTCCTCGAGGTCGGGGCCGGATCCGGGCAGTGCTCGCGATGGCTCCGGGGCCGTGGTGCGACGGTCGTGGCCACCGACCTGTCCGCGGGGATGCTCCGGACCGGCGCGCAGGTCAACGCAGGGGTGCCCTCCGGCAGTCGCGTCCCGCTCCTGCAGTGCGACGGGCGGTCACTGCCGTTCGCCGACGGGTCGTTCGACATCGTGTTCACGGCGTACGGGGTGGTGCCCTTCGTCGCGGACTCGGCCACCGTCATGGTGGAGGCGGCCCGGGTGCTGCGGCCCGGTGGACGATTCGTCTTCTCCACGACCCACCCGATGCGCTGGGCCTTCCCCGATGATCCCGGCCCGGCCGGCCTGACGACCACCATGTCCTACTTCGACCGCACCCCGTACGTGGAGCAGGACGCGTCCGGCCGCCCCACCTACGTCGAGCACCACCGGACCCTCGGGGACCGGGTCCGCGAGATCATCGCCGCGGGGTTGGTCCTGGTCGACCTCGTCGAGCCCGAGTGGCCCGAGGGACATGACGAGCCGTGGGGCGGTTGGTCACCGCTGCGGGGACAGTTCTTCCCGGGGACCGCGATCTTCGTCTGCGACAAGCGCTCGCACGAGACGGCAAAGGGGCCCACCTCTCGGTGAGCCCCTTGCGTGGTGATGAGTCTGGCGATCAGGCCTGACTGGCGCGGCGCTCGCTGCGGGTTTCCGCGTCGGGGACCAGTGCCTCAACGCCTTCAAAGTCGTCGTCGCCGCCGGTCCCGGAGTCGTCCACGTCCTCGTCAGGACGACCCCTGCGGCCGCCTGCGATCAGATAGGCGCCAATGCCGGCGCTGATCAACCCCAGGATCACCCCGATGAGGGTCAGGGGCCCGGCGATGAAGCCGAGCAGTTTGCCCTTGCTGCCCCAGACCTCGGCGTTGTCCTTGACCGTCTTGTCGGTGTAGCCGATGGTGCCCTTGGTCGTTGCCACGGTGCCGAGCGTGCTGACGAGCGACTTGTCAAGCACTTCCTGACCCTTGATGACGACACCCGTGTTGGGCTCGATCCAGAGGGTTCTGGTGTTTCCGTACATCACCTTGGCGCTGGTGTTCCCGTCGGCACCGCCGAAGATGCCAGCGGGGAGATCCCGGGTGGCCACCTCGGTCTGGGGGATGACCTGCTCGAAGACGTAGGTGCTGGTGCCGAGCAGACTCTCCTCCCGGACGAACGGCATGGCCACAGCCATGCTCAAGTCGACATCCCACCACTTGTATGTCTTCTTCTCGACGGCGAAGGGGAACTTGAAGAACAGCCCCTCGTGGGTGACGTTGACCACCTTCTCCGGGTCATCCAGGTCGCCTGCCGAACGGAAGTCCCCGCAGCAGTTGGTGGCCAGTCCCGTCTTACGGTCGAAGGACACGCCTTCCTGGCTGTAGGTCAGCGGAGCTATGCCAATGGCCTCGGAGAGCACACCGGTCTGCCAGAAGGCATTCGTGTCGCGCAGCTTGGCTGGTACGACCCCTGGGACCCCTACGACCGTGCGCGTGCTGCGCAGCGTGACGTCACTCAACTTGTCGTAATGCGCGAGTCCGTCATCACCTTTGTAGACGTGCAGGGCCTCCATATTCTTGCCCTCCGACACCGTGGT
>CAJDTW010000091.1_pt1 | contig 16575 bp, 19 predicted proteins | sample 7389911 | NCBI WGS metagenome assembly CAJDTW01 (sample SAMEA7055652, study PRJEB34461) | soil metagenome | biome: terrestrial ecosystem; feature: Peninsula; material: soil | place: Antarctica | collected 2016 | reverse complement strand
CTCCTCTTGGTAGACGGTGGCCGAGACCGTGATCTCGTCGTCGTTGTCAAGCGAGTCCAGAGTCACTCGACCCGCCTCCAGGGAGGTGCCAAGCAGGCCGGTCAAGGTCTTCGCGATCACGGTGCCCCCGTGGGCCCGGGTGAACTCGCGCACCGCAGAGGGGTCCGTACTGATGAGCGTCCGCGGCACGGTCAGACCGACACTGCGCGCGACGCTGAGTTGCAGGATCTTGTTCTGCGCGCGCTCAGTCGCGTACGGGTCGCTGATCCACGCACCGGTGAAGCCCGCCATCAGCAGGCCCCGCAGACCGGCCCGGTTGTCCTTGACGACGAGTTTGCGCATCTGTGGGTCGGTCACGGCATCCGGCACGTTCGGCCGTCCGTGGCACCGGCGCCACCAGACCAGGTCGAGGTCAGTAACGGACACCCTCCCGCCGTCCTCGGTGGGCAGGGTCAGCTCCGGTCCTGCGACATTGCTCCAGGTGAGTCCTCCGGCGGCCGAGAGGGTGTCGCAGGCAACGACGGCCACGTCGACGTCATGTGCCTCCTGCAGCTGCCTGCGGATTACGCGTGCGTGTAAATCCCCAGCCAGGGTGACGATCGCTACTTTGCTCATGGTGTCCTTGTCCTGTCGATTTTCTGTAGCCGCCGGAGGTCTCAGGTCACTCGTCGCAGTCGTCCCAGCCGTCGTCCGAGCCGGAGATCGAGCCACCGGGCCAACGCATGGCCTCGGGCTCCGGTCCCATGACTGAATGCCTCGTATCGAGCATCGACAGTAAGAGGCTCAAAGCGTCGGAGTGATACCTCGCCATCGCGCGACTATCACCGTGTACCGGGACAATTGAGCGTGGTGCAACCGGGTGGGGAGTTGAAAAGGACGCACCTTCTCACGGTTGGCTTGGCGTCCTGAGCCGGGGCATTCTTCAGGTGATGAGCGAAGCGGTGGACGTGGAGGTCATGCGCCCCCGCGTCGGCCCCGCCCCCCTCTCGGAGGGTGCGAGGACTGAAAACCCGGTGAGTTCACGCCATGGACGGGGCGGACGAGGCCCCGGCGGGGAGCGACACATCGGCTCGCATCACCCGAACACCGACGTAGCCGAGCGACCCGAGGGCGGCGACCAGGCCCACGACTCCTGCGAGTGGACCGGACACCACACCGGCCACGACGAAGACGAGCGCCAGCACGGGCACCCATACGGGGACGGCGCTGGCTCGGCGCAGCCCGATGGTGAGCACCAGCGGTCCGATCATCAAGCCGATCATGAATAGTGCAATGACGACGCCTCCGAGCAGGTCGTTGGTTCCCTCGAGTTTGGCGAGGGCGCTCGCATCGAGCCCGCTGGCGGCGTAGCTGGCGTAGGTGCCGAAGTAGCCGACCGCGTGCCCCATCGAGGCGATGGCCCCGACGACGAGCAGTCCCGCCCCGATCCTCGTCGTCCTCGCACCACGGCCTGCCACGAGCCGGCGTGCGCCGATGGCGCCCGGCACGAGGAGCAAGGCCGCGAGGACTTCGAGCAGGCCCGCGGCCACCCACAGGCCGGGCCGATCGTGGATGGCAGCCGTCAGCGCGGCCGTCGACGGGTCAACTGGCTCGAGGGTCCGTCGGAGGATGTCCCCGATCGAGAAGGCACCGATCCCGAGGACCAGAGCGGCCCCGAGGAGGGTGCGATGGTGGTCGTTGACGTTCATGGGAACTCCTTGCTGGTGTGACCGGCGCGGATCGGATCGACGGCACCGGGAGCGCCGGATTCCCGGTCCCTCCAAGGTGGGCCCGCACACCGGGACCCGTCGTCCCCATCACTGGTGAACGAGCGGGATCGTCGGCTGAACTTCGAGACGCGGCCGTCATCCGGATGGGGGATACCCGTCCGCCTCGATGCCGATGCGCCGTGGTGCGGCGCGGCCTAGTGTGGACAGGTGAGCGACAAGTGGACGTCGTGGCGCCACCGGCGAGTAGCAGGGCTGCCCCGCGCGGACCTCGCGTTGGCCTGCTTCCTCTTCGCGGTCGCCGTGCCCAGTGCCCTGTTCCGGCTGCCTGACGATGGCCCTTTGTGGGTGACCGTTCCCGTGGCTGCCGTGATGACCGCGGCCCTCGCGTGGCGCACCGAGCGCGCGCTCGCCACCGTGGTGGTCGTCGTCGCTGCCGGCTACCTCCAGACCCTGATAGCCCAGGAGCCGGGCTCGCTCTGGGCGCTCGCGACCTACCTCGTCGTCGCCTACTCGGTCGCGGCGAACACCACGGAGGGACGCGCGGCCATCGGAGGGGGCCTGCTGGTCGGGGTCCTCTTGCTGGAGGAGTGGCAGATCCACGGGGAGGACTACCTCTTCGTGGTGCTCATCTTCGGCGGGGCCTGGCTCCTCGGCCGGGTGGCCCGACAGTGGCGGTCCAGGGCAACATCCGCCGAGCTGAACCAGGACGAACGTGCCCGCCTCGCGGTCGCTGACGAACGGGTGCGCATCGCACGCGAACTGCACGACATCGTCGCCCACGGGGTGAGCGTCATTGCGATCCAGGCGGATGCGGCCCGGGCTGTCCTGCCGATCGACCCCGACCGGGCCCGAGAGCCGTTGGCCGTGATCTCGGCCAGCGCTCGCGAGGTCCTCGACGAAATGCGGCGGCTCCTCACCCTCCTGCGGATGGACGAGGATGACGAGACTGCGATCGCTCCCGTCCCTCGCCTCGACCAGGTGGCCGATCTGGTCAACGGTCTCAAGTCCGCCGGACTGCCCGTCGAGCTGACCGTGGAGAGCGACGGAGCAAGCCTTCCCGCGACGGTCGAGCTCTCCGCCTACCGGATCGTCCAGGAGGCCCTGACGAACGTGCTCCGCTATGCGGGGAACGCCCCCACGATCGTGACCGTGCGCAGCACGGGGGCGGCGGTCAGTGTCGAGGTCCGCAACGCACCAGGTATGCCGGGTGCTGCCGCTCAGGGTGCGGGTCATGGCCTGCTCGGGATCCGTGAGCGCAGCGCCCTCGTCGGGGGGGAGCTCGAGGCGGGACCCACCCCAGACGGAGGTTTCCGCGTGTGGGCGAATCTGCCGGCCCATCGCGAGAATCCGGCCGTGGCGTCATGACCACGCTGCTCCTCGCCGACGATCAAACCTTGGTGCGCACCGGATTCCGGATGATTCTCGAGCTCGAGCCGGACTTTGACGTCGTCGGTGAAGCTGCCGACGGTGAGCAGGCGGTTCGCTTGGCCCGCGAGGTCCACCCCGACGTCGTCCTCATGGACATCCGGATGCCACGCATGGACGGCATCGAAGCGACCCGGCTGCTCATGCACCAAGCGGTCGCCCCCAAGGTGTTGGTCCTGACGACCTTCGACCTCGACACCTACGTGTATGCCGCGATGTGTGCCGGCGCGAGCGGATTCCTCCTCAAGGACGTCCCACGTGAGCAACTGGTCTCCGGTGTGCGGATCGTTGCCGGAGGCGAGTCTCTCCTCGCGCCCGTGATCACCCGACGGCTCATCGAGAGGTTCGTCCGGCTGCCCGCGCCGGGCTCGGGCACACCGCCAATCCTGTCGTCACTGACAGCTCGTGAGCTCGAAGTGCTGCGGATGTTGGCCCACGGCCTGTCCAATGCCGAGATCGCGGCTGCACTGGTCCTCGGCGAGGCAACCGTGAAGACCCACGTCGCACGGTTGTTGCACAAGTTGGGTCTCCGGGATCGGGTCCAGGCTGTGGTGCTCGCCTTCGAGACCGGACTCGTGCAGCCCGGTGGCAACCCCGCTCCACGGTGATCTCCGGGGCGGGCCCGAGAATGCCGTATGCCGCCCACGGCGCAGTTGCGCAGGGACCGCCGTGTGTTCAGGTGGCCAGCGCGATCAGCCCTCCGACCAGAGCCCCATAGGCGATGTGGGCGGCGATAGTGATCTCCGGGGTGCGCGCTCCGTAGTTGCGCATCAAGAACCCGGGTGGTTCCAGCAGCGGGGCGGACCCGGCAGCGGTGTAGGTCGAGCCCATCCGTGGATGCACCACGGGCAACAGCACGTTGACCAGTGCCGTGATGGAGAACAGTCCGTGGGCGAGGCCGAAGACGGCGCCCAGGATCCACCCGGAGTGGCCGATGACCACGAACAGCCCGAGGTAACCGAAAGCGAACACCTGGCCGACCACGAAGTGCAGCAGGTAGCCCAGCGCCTTGGCGCGCCGGCGATCGCTGGTCAGGGCGGTGCCCAGCAGGAAGGGCAGGTCGATGCGGGTCAGGGACATCTCGCTGGCAGCGCGCAGCGCGGTGGTGAGCACCAGCGTGCCTGCGAAGCCTCCCGCGACCGCCCCCCAGATCATCATCATGGCTGGTTCTCCTCACTGGTCAGGACCCGAGCCGCGCCGATCAGCGCCAGGTGGGTCAGCCCCTGCGGGAAGTTCCCCAGGAACGCACCGGTGACGGGGTCGACCTCTTCCGCATAGAGGCCGAGGTCGTTGGCGTGGCTGAGCAACTCCTCGAACATGGCAGTGGCCTCGGTGCGCCGACCGGTCCGGGCCAGCGCCTCGACGAGCCAGAACGAACAGGCGAGGAAGGCCCCCTCGGTGCCCACGAGTCCGTCGTCACCGGTGTAACGCAGGACAAAGGGGCCGTGGGCCAACCGTTCGCTGATCGCGTCGACGGTGGCCCGCATGCGCTCGTCGGCAGGTGATGCGTACCCGAAAAGCACCCCTAGCAACACGGATGCGTCGAGCTCAGTGCTGCCAGGGGCACGCACATAGGCACCGGCGGCCTCCGACCAGCAGTTTCGGTCGATGAAGTCCCGCACGGCCAGCGCCTCAGCACGCCAGTGGGGGACGTGCTTGGTCGGCAGGGCGCCGAGGTCGGCCAGCGCAGCTGCTCGCTCGAGGGCGATCGCGCACATCATCTTGGACTGGGTGAAATGTTGTGGATCGCTGCGCACCTCCCAGATGCCGGAGTCCGGTTGACGCCAGATCTGCGCCACGAGGTCCGCGATCTGCGCCAGCCGCCGTCCGATCTCGGGGTCGATGGTGCCGCAGGTGTGGGCATAGCGCCACGCAGCCTCCAACAGATCGCCGTAGACGTCGAGCTGCACCTGCTGCTGGGCGGCGTTGCCCACGCGTACGGGGCGGGAGCCGCGGTAGCCGTCCAGGTCGAGGTTGGTCTCTGGTGCCCGGGCACCACCGTCCAGACGGTAGAGCACCTGCAGACGTGGGTGGGTCAGCTGTGAGGCGTGCATGAGCCACCAGAAGAATGCCTCGGCCTCGGGGGCGCAGCCCAACGAGGCCAGGGTGTCCAGGATGAAGGCGGAGTCGCGCACCCACGAGTAGCGGTAGTCCCAGTTGCGTTCCCCGCCGAGCAGCTCGGGCAGTGCGGTGGTGGCAGCCGCGGCCATGGCTCCGGAGGGGGCGTAGACCAGCAGCTTCAGCGCCAGGGCGCTCCGGATCACGGCGTCGCGCCACGGACCTTCGTACGACCGGCTTTGTGCCCACTCCCGCCAGGTGCGACAGGTGTCGCGCAGGCGCTCCTCGACCTCCGCACGGGGTGGCAGCACCAGGGGTTCGCCACGCGCATAGGCGAGCAGGAGGCCGGCCGACTCGCCGACCTCGAGGGTGAATTGGGCGGACACCTCAGCTGCGTTCACGTCAGGATCGCCGGCCGACCACGTGCACACGGCCAGAGCCTCCCCGCGACCCTCGGCGACCGGGACCCCAGCCCGCCTGACCAGTCGCGTGGGGGTCCCGCCGAAGTCGAAGCGTGGTGCGAATCGCCATCGCATGGGCACGTGGCCGGACACGCCGTCGACCCGTCGGTACAGCTCGCGTAGCGGCGAGAGGCCCGGCCGGCCGAGTAGCAGCGCGTCGGTGAGCCGGACTTCGCCGGTGGTCGTGGTGAAGGTCGTCTCCAGCACGTTCGTGTCCGGCAGGTAGCGGCGCCGGACCGTATAGGGCATCGCGGGCTGCACGATGAACCGCCCACCCCCGTCGGCGTCGAGCAATGCCCAGCACACCGCGGCTGAGTCGATGTCGGGCAGGCACCACCAGTCGATCGTTCCGTCGGCGGCCACCAGGGCCACCGTGCGGCCATCGCCGATGGCCGCATAGTGCTCGATCGGGGCGTAGCCGTCAATTCGTTCGGGCATCAAGGGCTTTCGCCGCGTGGAGGTCATCGGGGATCGAGGGAGTTGATCTTCACCGAGCTGGCCGTGGGCCGGGTCCCGGCGTGATGAAGGTGGTGTGTGGGGTGCATGATCAATTGGCCTCTGATGCTCACGAGCGTTACTGCTACCGTCGCGCGGATCACATCGTTTGTCAACTCTGGTTAGTGATAGATTCTAGGGGTGAAGAAGCCGAGCCATGACTCCCTGGACGCCTTGCCGCAGCTGAGCAACCTGGTCGATCCCGTGCGACGTCGGCTCTATGACTACGTCGCCGCGCAACCGGAATCCGTCACGCGAGAAGACGCCGCGGCGGCGACGGGGATCGCCCGCACGCTGGCCGCCTACCACCTCGACAAGTTGACCGACGCCGGGCTCATTGATGCGGGCTACGCCCGACCGGAGGGGCGCCGGGGAGGCCCGGGAGCAGGGCGTCCGGCCAAGCACTACACACGCGGGCACCGGGAGATGGCCGTCACGCTGCCCGCCCGCAGCTACCTGCTGATGGCCGACCTGCTTGCTGGAGCCGTTGAGGCAGAGGGGACCGGGTCGGTGCGCACCACCGCCGCCCGCCGCGCCCGCGAAACCGGTCGCGTCGCAGCCGCGAAGGCCGGTGGAGACCTGGACGCGGCCCTCGGCGCACTCGGCTATGAGCCGACCCCGACCGCGTGCGGCGACATCGAGATGCGCAACTGCCCGTTCCATCAGCTCTCCCAGACCCACCCCGACCTGGTCTGCTCGCTCAACCTCGACCTCATCAACGGACTGCTCGAGGGCTCGGGTGAGCCCATTGCCCGGGCCGAGTTGACCCCGCACCAGGGTCGCTGCTGCGTCGTCATCCACCCCCGCGGCACGCCCTGACAACGTCGACAGCGTCGATAGGGGTCACCGTGAAGGCTGTCGTCGCGGGAGCGCCCAGCAGGTATGCCGCTGAGTCAGGTCAGGGGGAGTGGTGGCCGTCTGCTGGTGGCGGGGCCGGGCTCCACGGGAGGAGGTCCGCCAGAACCATGCTGCTGCTCGGTCGCCCGAAGCGAGCGAGCCGGTCGATCACCTCTTCGAAGGCCGCTATCGATTCCGTGGCGACGAGCAGGACCGAGCAGCCTTGTCCAGTCACGCGATAGAGGTGTCGGACTTCCGGCCACGTGAGGATGTCGGGATCTCGCAGCAGACAGGTCGGGCCGTAGCAGTCCATGGTCACGATGGCCCGGACCGGACGGCCGACCCGGTCGAGGTCGACCCGGGCGTGGTAGCCGGTGATGACGCCGTCCGTCTCCATCCGCCGCACTCGGTCCGCGACGGCCGGGGCTGACAACCGCACGCGACGGGACAACTCGTTGAAGGAGAGACGGGCATCGGCCTGGACCTCGGCCAAGATGTGCCAGTCGACGCGGTCCACGCGAGCCACCTTCCGATCGTGAGCCCTCGGCTGATATTCGATCATGAACGCGAGGTCAGCGGGCTGGAACGGCACGCATCGGCCATTCCCGGCCCAGCGGCATACGGCCATATTGGAGGGTATGGACGAGGCACCCTTCACCACGATCATCGAACCCTTCCGCATCCACTCCGTCGAGCCCATGGCGATGACGACGCGCGCGCAACGGCGGGAGTACCTGCGGGCGGCGTCGAACAACCTCTTCACGCTGCGCGCCGAGCACGTCCTGATCGAGGTGCCGGCGTCGATGGATCTCGTCCGCCTCGCGATCCCGCGCCGCACCTACACGCAGAGCCACATCGACTACGTCATCGAGGTGTGTGAGCGGGTGGCGGCGGACGCGGGCAACCTGCCCGGCTACCGGATCACCTCGGAGCCGCCCGCCCTGCGCCACTTCACCGCTGCCTTCGAGCCGATCCGCTGAACCAGCCTGGTTCGCTGTATCCGAGTCGATGTATTTGCGCGCCGCATGCGACGCGCCCATACATCGAATCGGGGACCCGATACCCTCCACACCATGGAGGACAAGGCCTCGCGGGGCCGTTTGGCTCGGCGACTGCTCCCTCGCGGCGCGGAGCCGGACCCGAGGTTCACGCTCGCCAACGAGCGGACCTTCCTGGCCTGGATCCGGACGGGGATGGCCCTCATCGCCGGAGGCATCGCGATCGAGGGGTTCCTCGCGCAGACCCTCGTGACCCCGATCCGGACGGTCTTCGTCATCTTGTTGTTGGTGCTGGGCATGGCGGTCAGCGTCGGCGCCGGCCTGCGGTGGCTGCGAGTGGAGCGTGCGATGCGCGAGCGTGCGCCGCTGCCCTTCCCGGTCCTGCTGCCCTTCCTGGCCGTGGGTAGCGCGATGGGCGCGGCCCTCGTGCTCGTCCTGGTCTTCACGGTGTGGCGCTGATGGCGCGGGGGACCACCTGGCACGTCCGCGACGATCCGGGTCTGCAGCCCGAGCGCACCGAACTCTCGTGGCAGCGGACCATGCTCAGCTTCCTGGGAGCGTCGATGCTGCTGCCTTCCTGGGAGCGTCGATGCTGCTGCTCAGGTGGGTGGATTCACTCGGCGGCCTGGTCATCGCCATGGTCGTGGTGGCCAGCATCTCGTCGGCGTTCATGATGATCCACACCGGACGGCGGCTTCGGCACATCGCGCCGACCTTCCCCGATGTGCCGGCCACCCCCGCGATAGCGGAGGTGGCCATGCTCACCGGTCTGCAACTCTTGTTGGGCATCCTCGGGTTGTGGACGGTTCTCGCACACCTCTGATCCCCACGGGCCGCCGACGGGGGGACCCGGATCGACTCATCCAGCTCTTCCCGTCAGGGCGGCCCGGTCACGCAGCCGGGCGGCCGATGCGGACGCGCCAGACCTCCGGCCCGTTCTCGAGGTAGTCCCTGGTGAACTGGTTCTTGTACTCCGCGTCGAACTGGTAGAACAGCGGCTTCGGATCGTGGTCGTTGACCAACTCGAAGCCGACGCCGGAGAACTCCTCCTCCGGCAAGGAGCCCCGACGAAGCCGCCCACGACAACGGGCCGCTGACCAGCACAAGTGGGCTCGGGGTCGGCGACATTTTCCTTGAGGTGGCGCTCGAAGAGTTCCGAGACAGCGATGGCGTCGGTGTCTCGCGCCACCCGCAGGCTCGGACGGCGTGCCGCCTCAGATCGCGAGGAAGCGTCGGGCATTGCCACTGCGGATGGCCTCTCGTGCGGGGTCGGTCAGGAAGTCGGCGCGGTCGATGACGGTGCCGACGGGTCGCTCACCCAACGGATAGGGGTAGTCGCTGCCGAGCATCACGTTCTCGACGCCCAGCGTGTCCACGAGAAGTCGCAGCGCCTTGGGGTCGAAGACGACGGAGTCGACGCTGAACCGCCCCAGATACTCCGATGGACGCTTCCCAGCGGTCGCTATGAGGTCGGGACGTCCGTCCCAGGCGTTTTCGAACCGGCCGAGCCAGAAGGCGAACGAGCCACCGCCGTGGGCGAAGCAGATGCGCAGATCGGGCGAGACCCGGTCGAAGACGCCGCCGAGGATCATTGCGATGATCGACAGGTGGGTCTCGGCCGGCATGCCTGCCAGCCAGCGGGCCATCCACCGGTCGAGCCGGGGGGAGGTGGGCATGTCCCACGGGTGGACGAAGACCGGGATCTGGCGTGAGGCGCAGTGTTGCAGGAAGGTGATGACGCCTTCGTCGTCGAGGTCGCGGTCGCCGACATGGTTGCCGATCTCGACGCCGACGTGGCCGTTGGTGATGCACCGGTCGACCTCGGCGCAGGCGGCGTCAGGGTCCTGCAGCGGCACCTGGGCGAAGGGCAGTAGTCGTCCCGGGGCGGGGGCGCAGATCTTCAGGGCGAGGTCGTTGAAGATCTGCGCGACCTTGAGCGCTTCGTCTCCGGACTTGTCGTAGTTGAAGAACACCGGGGTGGGGGAGACGACCTGGAGCTCGACACCGTCAGCGTCCATGTCGGCGAGGCGGACCTCGGAGTCCCAGCACTCGGCGCCGACCTGGCGGAACTCGCTCGAGCCGACCATGATCATGGCCTCGCGCTCTGAGTCCACCCTCATCCACGGCCAGGTGCCGGGCCCGACCTGCGTCGACAGGTCGGGCCAGGCCTTGGGCACGTAGTGGGTGTGGACGTCGATCGTGCCCACGCCGGTCAGCCCTTGCCTGGGTGGACGGCGCCGCAGCTGGGGCAGGTGCGACCCTCTTCGCTGGTGTAGAACTGCTGGAAGACCGGCGGCAGGTCCTCGACGATGTCGCTCACCTGCAGCTCGACCTCGTGGACCTTGGTGCTGCAGCTCGGGCAGAACCACATGAACTTCTCCAGGGTGCCCTCTTCGCGGATCCGCTCGATGACGATGCCGATCGAGCCGGCCTCGGGGCGCTGTGGGGAGTGCGGCAGGTTGCGTGGGAGCATCCACATCTCGCCCTCACGGATGTCGACGCGCTGGGGGCCGTCCTCGGTCATGACGTTGACGTGCATGGATCCGCGGTACTGGTAGAACCACTCCTCGTAGGGATCCTGGTGGAAGTCGGTGCGCTGGTTCGGGCCGCCGACGACCTGGACGATGAAGTCGCCCATCGGCTCCCAAGCGGCCTTGTTGTTGACCGGCGGCTGGAGCAGGTGCTCGTGCTCCTTGATCCAGGCCGCGAAGTCGATGACGGGGGGAATGGTGTTCACTGGTCCTCCTTGATGGTGGTGCCGCGTCGGGCAACGGCTTGGATCTCGATGAGCAGGTGGGGGTGGGGCAGCTGGTGAACGGCCACGGTGGTGCGGGTCGGGCCGGTCTCGTCGAAGTACTCGGCCCAGACCTCGTTGTAGCCGGCGAAGTCGTTCATGTTGACGAGGTAGGAGGTGGCCTGGACTAGGTCGTTCAGGTCAGCGCCGGCCGCAGCCAGCACCTCGCGGATGTTCTCGATCACGGCTCTGGTCTGGACCCGGATGTCGACGGTGGTGGCGCCGAACGCGTCGGCGGCTGCTCCCTCGATGCTGTTGTCGGAGCGGCGGCTGCTGGTGCCCGAGACGAAAACGAGATCGCCGGCGACCTTGACGTGCGGGAAGCGCCCGCGCGGCGTTGCCTTGCCCTCGACCGTGATGGCCGTCGGTGTCTCAGTGGGGTTCACGCTCTCAGTCATCCGACTCCTCCTTCGCTGCGACCCGGACGGCCACGCGCCCCAGTCCGGTGACGGTGGCCTCGACGGTCGCGCCAGGGGCGAGTGGAACCGCTGCGGTCGCGGCCCCGGCGAGCAAGACCATCCCCGCCCGCAGTTCGAAGCCGTGCAGGGCGGCCATCCGCCGGGCCGCGTCGACGGCCCGCGCCGGGTGACCGAGGATCGCAGCGGTCGACCCGGTCTCCACCAGCGCCCCGTCGATCTCGAGCCGGACCCCACGGTTGCCGAGATCGCCCACGGCGGCGGGGTCCTGCCACGCGCCGATGACGTAACCGGCGGCCGAGGTGTTGTCGGCGACGACGTCCTCGAGGGAGAACTTGAAGTCGCGGTAGCGCGAGTCGATGATTTCGAGCGCCGGAGCCACCGCGACGATGGCGTGGCTGGCGTCGGCATCGTCGAGGTCGACGTCCGACCCCAGCAGATAGGCGACCTCTGGCTCGACGCGGGGGTGGATATAGAGCGCAGGCTCGGTGACTCCGCCCTCGTCGATGCGCATCCCCTCGGTGATCGAGCCGATGATCACGTCGTCGACGCCCATCTGCTGGGCCTTGGCACGGCTCGTGAAGCCGAGCTTCACCCCGGAGATGCGGTCCCCGCGCTCCAGTCGCTTGGCAACGACGAGGTGCTGCAAGGCATACGCATCCGCGAGGGAGAGGGCCTCGCTCGTGCTGACCTGGGGTGTGGCCTGGGCGCCGTGCTGCGCTCCGTCCAGGATATCGGCGAGCTCGCCCAGACGCATGTCACCGCTCATGCCGGCACCTCCGAGGCGCCGTTGTCGGAACCCTGCGTCGCGTCCTCGCGCTGAGTTATGAGGTCCAAGGCGACGTCGACGATCATGTCTTCCTGGCCGCCGACCATCTTGCGTCGACCCAGCTCGAGCAGGATGGTGCGCACGTCCAGGCCGTAGCGGGCGGCGGCCCGCTCCGCGTGGAGCAGGAAGCTCGAGTAGACCCCGGCGTAGCCGAGGGTCAACGTCTCGCGATCGACTCGGACGGGTCGCTGCTGCAGCGGGCGGATGAGGTCCTCGGCGGCGTCCTGGAGGGCGAATAGGTCACAACTGTGCTCCCAACCGAGCAGGTTCGCCACCGCGATGAAGGCCTCGATGGGGCAGTTGCCCGCGCCCGCGCCCTGGCCGGCGAGTGAGGCGTCGACCCGGTAGGTGCCGTGCTCGACGGCCGTGACGCTATTGGCGACGCTGAGCGAGAGGTTCTCGTGGGCGTGGATGCCGATCTGGGTCTCCGGCGCGAGCACGGCGCGATAGGCGTCGACACGCGCAGCGACGTCGCGCATGGTGAGGCGCCCGCCGGAGTCGGTCACGTAGACGCAGTGGGCGCCGTAGGTCTCCATGAGCTTGGCCTGGGCGGCCAGACCCTGCGGGTCGTTGAGGTGGCTCATCATGAGGAAGCCTGAGACGTCCATGCCATGCTCGCGGGCCCAGCCGATGTGCTGCGCGGCCACGTCGGCCTCGGTGCAGTGGGTGGCGACGCGGACGCTCTGCACGCCCAGGTCGTGGGCGCGCTCGAGGTCCTCGATGGTCCCGATGCCGGGCAGGATCAGCGTGGTCAGCTTGGCGTTCTTAACGACCTCGGCCGCGGCCGCGATCCACTTCTCGTCGGTGCTCGCGCCCTGGCCGTAGGTGACGCTCGACCCGCCGAGTCCGTCTCCGTGGGCGACCTCGATGGCGTCGACCCCGGCGGCGTCCAGTGCCGCGGCGATGTCGCGGACCTGCTCGAGGCTGTAGCGGTGTGCCACCGCGTGCATGCCGTCGCGGAGCGTGACGTCCTGGATGTAGAGCTTCGGGGCGGTGGTCGTGCCGGTGTCGGTGTTCATGCCCGGGCTCCCTTGCGCTTGGCGACGAGACGTTCCGCGGTGCGCAGGGCGGCGGAGGTCATGATGTCGAGGTTGCCGGCGTATTCCGGCAGGTAGTGGCCGGCGCCGACGACCTGCAGGAACACTGACACCTTCGTGCCGCGGAAAGCTCGGTCCAGGGCCGGGACGAAGGGCTCGTCGACGGCGTCGAACTGGACCTCCTGCTTGAGGGCGTAGCCGGGCACGTAGGTCTGCACCTCTGCGGCCATGTCGGCCACCGACTGGCGCACCGCGGCCTCGTCGACCGACCCCTCGACGAGGCAGAAGACGGTGTCGCGCATGACCAGGGGTGGGTCGGCCGGGTTGAGCACGATGATCGCCTTGCCGTGTCGGGCCCCGCCGACCTGCTCGATGGCCTTGGCGGTCGTCTCGGTGAACTCGTCGATGTTGGCGCGGGTGCCGGGGCCAGCGGACTTCGAGGCGATCGAGGCGACGATCTCGCCGTAGACGACCGGGGTGATGCGGGAGATGGCCGCGACCATGGGCACGGTCGCCTGGCCACCACAGGTGACCATGTTGACGTTGTCGGCGTCGAGGTGGGCCTCGATGTTGACCGGCGGCACCACATAGGGGCCGATGGCCGCCGGCGTCAGGTCCACCATGATCTTCCCATGCTCGCGCACCAGCCGGTCGTTGTGGACGTGGGCGCCGGCGGACGTCGCATCGAACACGACCTCCACCTCGGCGAACTCGGGCATCCGCAGCAGCCCCTCGACTCCCTCGTGGGTGGTCGCGATTCCGATGCGGCGGGCGCGGGCGAGGCCATCGGAGGCCTCGTCGATCCCGACCATCGCGGCGACGTGCAGGGTCTCGGACAGGCGCTTGACCTTGAACATGAGGTCGGTGCCGATGTTGCCCGACCCGATGATGGCGACACCTGTCGTCATGAGGAGGCTCCTTCAGGGATGGCGGAAGTGGTGGCGGAGAAGACGGCGCGGACCTCGCCGAGCCCGTCGATGGCGGCGCGGTAGGTGCCCGGCGCGGTGACCGCGACCATCGGGCCGAGGGCCCCGGAGAGGATGACCTCACCCGCCCGCAGGGGCCGGCCGTGGCGGGCGACGGCGCGGGCCAGCCAGGCGACTGCGATGACCGGGCTGCCGAGGCAAGCCGCCCCGGCGCCGCTCGAGACGACCTCACCGGCGTGCTCGAGGCTCATCCCGGCCGCGGTGAGGTCGAGACCCTCGAGGGACCTCGGCGTCGTGCCGAGCACGAGGGCGCCGCTCGAGGCGTTGTCGGCGATGGTGTCGGTGATGCGAATGTCCCAGCCGGCGATGCGGGAGTCCACGATCTCGATGGCGGGCAGGACGAAGTCTGTCGCCCGGATGACGTCGGCCACGCTCGCCGCGGGGGAGTCGATGTCGCTCCCGAGCACGAACGCGACCTCGGCCTCGACCCGGGGCTGCAGGAAGCGGTCCAGGTCGATCGGCTCGCGGTCGGCGAAGACCATGTCGTCGAGCAGCACGCCGTAGTCGGGGCTGAACACACCGAACTGGGACTGCACCGACGGCGAGGTCAGGCCGATCTTGCGGCCGACAATTCGGCGCCCCAGCGCGAGGTGACGCTCGATCACGAGGGACTGGGCGGCATACGCCGCGTCCTGGTCGTTCTCGCCGATGAGGTCCCGCACCGGCGCGCACGGAGCGGCGTCGGCTGCGGCGGCCCAGAGCCGCTCGGCCGCGTCGTGATGGCGCGCGTCGACCGCGTCGGGGCTCACAGCTGCACGCAAACGTTCGTCGCTTCGGTGTAGAAGTGCATCGAGTGCTCGCCGCCCTCGCGGCCGATCCCCGACAGGCCCACGCCACCGAACGGGCTGCGCAGGTCACGCAGATACCAGGTGTTGACCCACGACATGCCGACCCGCATCTGCTGGGCGACGCGGTGCCCGCGGGTGAGGTCGCTCGTCCACGTCACCGCTGCGAGGCCGTAGTCGCTGTCGTTGGCCAGGCGCACGGCCTCCTCCTCGGTGTCGAAGGGGATGAGGGCGGCCACCGGACCGAAGACCTCTTCGCGGACGGTCCGGCTCGTGTTGTCCAGCCCGGTCCAGAGGGTCGGCTCGATCCACGCACCGCCGTCGAGGCCGTCGCCGAGGGTCGGGATGCCCCCGCCAGCCAGCTCCGTGGCGCCCTCCTGGCGGGCGATCTCGAGGTAGGACAGGACCTTGTCGCGGTGGGCCTGCGAGATGAGCGGACCGGTGGTGGTCGCCGGATCATCGGGGCGCCCGAGACGCAGTCGCTTCGCGTGCTCGGCGAGGCCCGCCGAGACCTCGTCGAAGATGGGGCGCTCGATGTAGACACGCTCGGTGCACAGGCACACCTGGCCGGTGTTGAGGTAGATCGAGCGGGCCAGACCGGCGATGGCCGCGTCGAGATCGGCGTCGGCAAAGACAACCGCTGCGTTCTTGCCGCCCAGCTCGAACGAGACCGGGCGCACCCGCGGCGCGACGGCCCGCATGATCGCCGACCCGGTTCGCGACTCGCCGGTGAAGGTGACCCCGTCGATCCCGTCGTGGGTCGTGAGGAACTCGCCGGCCGAGTCCGGGCCGAAACCGTGGACGACGTTGTAGACGCCCGCCGGGACACCGGCCTCCTCCATGATCTCCGCGAGCAGTGTCGCTGACGACGGCGTCTCCTCCGACGGCTTGACGATGACCGCGTTGCCGCACGCCAGGGCCGGCGCGACCTTCCACGTGAGCAGGAGCAGAGGCAGGTTCCACGGGACGATGACGCTAACGACGCCGAGCGGCTTGCGCACCGCGTAGTTGAGGGCGCTACGGCCTTCGGGGAGCTCGGTGAGATACGAGTCGAGACCGGCGGACGCAATGGTGTCGGCGAACGAGCGGAAGTTCGCGGCGGCCCGAGCGACGTCGAGCTGGCGGGCCAGTGCCTCCGGCTTGCCCGTGTCGCCCACCTCGGCGGCGAGCAGGTCGTCGAACCGACGCTCGATCGTGTCGGCGACGCGGCGCAGCAACTGCGTGCGCTCGGCGACGGTCGTGCGGCCCCAGGTGCCGTTGAGTGCGCCCCGCGCGGCAGCGACGGCTTGGTCGACCAGGTCGCGACCGGCCTCGTGGACCTGACCGATGAGCGAGCCGTCGACGGGATTGAGCTTGTCGAAGGTGCTGATGCCGTCGACGAAGGCGCCGCCGACGAAGTTGCGGATCTGGAGCGGCGCCCGGGTGGGCGCCGGCGTGGTGGACGGCGTCACGGCCGGGACCGTTGCCGGGTCGGCTGCCTGCGAGGTGGAAGACATGCTCTCAGGTTAGGAAGTCACGCGATGCCCCACAAATGCTCTTTTGGCGATGACTCATGCCCGCACGGCTATGCTGCACGGATGGCAACGGATCGCCTTCTCGACGGCCGGCTCAAGGTCCGGCACCTCGTCCTCGTGGTCGCCATCGCCGACCACGGCACCCTGGTGCGGGCGGCGGAGTCCTTGCACATCACCCAGCCGGTCGTCACCCGCGCGTTGCGCGAGGTCGAGGACGTTCTCAAGGTGCCG
>CAJDTW010000063.1_pt1 | contig 16971 bp, 14 predicted proteins | sample 7389911 | NCBI WGS metagenome assembly CAJDTW01 (sample SAMEA7055652, study PRJEB34461) | soil metagenome | biome: terrestrial ecosystem; feature: Peninsula; material: soil | place: Antarctica | collected 2016 | reverse complement strand
GGTTTAACGTCCCACGTCCCGCCAAACGATCAGCATCGCGATCGGCGAGGCGCGGGGGGACTCGACCGGGAGCACCCGGGGCGGATGGTGATCGTTCGGCAGGACAGGGTGGTGTCACTTCAGAGCACGTCGGGGACTTTGGGGGACGGCTGGGGGACCCTGAGAGACGCCGCGGGACCTTGCGGGAGGCTGGGCGGACGCCGACGGTCAGGACGCCGATTCGGCCTTGGTGACCACGACGGGGCAGGTCGCCCGCTGCAGCACCTTGTGGCTGACCGACCCGAGCGTCATCCCCGCGAAGCCACCACGGCCGCGGGTCCCGACCACGAGCAGCGAAGCGTCACCGGAGGCCTCCAGCAACGCCGCCACCGGCCGGTCGTTGCGGACCACCACCTCGATGTCGAGGTCTGGCATCTCCGTGCGGATGTCGCCGAGTGCGAGCTCGGCCATCTCCCGGTAGCGGGTGGCGAGCTCATCCCACTCGGGCGTGCCCTCCTCGGTGATGACGACGCCCCGGATGACCTCGAGCCACCAGGTGGCAACGACGACGAGGCCGACCCCACGCGCTCGAGCGGCCTCAGCGGCCCAGCGGGCGGCCGCGACGGCATGGCGGCTGCCATCGACGCCGACCACGACGGGACCAAGACGGATGGGGTCGAGCCCGACCACTGCCACCGGGCACGGTGCGTGCATGGCGGTGTCGAGCGAGGTCGTCCCGAGGAGGACCTTCTCGATCCCGCCCTTGCGCTCGGTGCCGACCACGAGGAGCGACGCCTCGGTCGCAGCATCGAGCAGCGCCTGCGAGGGGGTCCCCCAAGGCTGACTCGTGGTCACCGCGAGCTCGGGGTGCGCGGCCCGGACCTCGTCGGCGGCCTGGCTGAGCCGCTCCTCCGAGGCTTTGGCGACTTCGGCTCCCACCCCGACCAGCCCGAAGCCGGCATCCCACGACCCGACGTAGCCGGTGTGGATCTCATGCGCCCGGAGCAGGTGCAGGGGGGCCCCTGAACGGATCGCCTCCAGCACCGCGAAGCCGAGGACCGTCGCGTCCTTGTCGCTCAGGTCGACTCCGACGACCACGGCGCCGGGGGGCACGGCATCGGAGTGTTCAGCTTCGGAGTCGGACTCTGCGACGGGATCAGGGGCATCGGCGCCAGACTGCTCGGGGTGCTCTGCGGGGACCATGGCGCCATTCTGCCGGGCTCACCCGGAGTTGTCTGCTGCGCAGGTCACAGCCTGCACCCGACTTGGTCTCGGACCGGTAACCATCTCTGTCGAGGGTGTCCAGCAGGTGAGAACTTCACTATGTTCACGGAGCAGCAACCACTGGCGGCCACGGCCGCTATCAGCCACCGGCGGCCCCAGAGGGGCTGCTTCAGCGAGCAACTCGATCGAGGTAATTCATGACGTTCTTCCGGAAGGCCGCGCCGCTCGTGATGATCACGGCGCTGTCGGTAGCCCTCGCGGGCTGCGCCCAATCCGACCGCACCGACACCCCACCGGGCTCGACTGGCGACGCTGTCGCGGCCGGAGGCTCGATGGTCTTCGGCGCCGCCGGCGCGCCGAAGCTGTTCGACCCCTTCTACGCCACGGACGGAGAGACCTTCCGGGTGACCCGTCAGCTCTTCGAGGGCCTGCTGGACATCAAGCCCGGGACCGCCGAGGTCATCCCCGGGCTGGCGTCCGAGATGCCGACTCCGTCGGACAACGGGCTCGACTGGACCTTCAAGTTGCGCACCGGCATCAAGTTCCACGACGGCACAGAGTTCAACGCCGATGCGGTCTGCAAGAACTTCGAGCGCATGTTCGACCAGAACCCGGCGGCGCAGAGCAGCGCCGCCTCCTACTGGGCCGACACCATGGGCGCCTTCAAGGACAAGGCCGCCGAGTCCCTCTACAAGGGCTGCTCGGTCACCGACCCGTCGACCGTGGTCCTGTCCGTGACGCGAACCACGTCAAAGTTCCCGACCATGCTCAGCCTCTCCTCGTTCTCGATGCAGAGCCCGACCGCCATGGACAAGGGCCAGGCCAACGACGTCAAGGCCCAGGGTGACGGCTTCGTCTTCCCCGCCTACTCGCAGGCCCCGGTCGGCACCGGCCCCTTCACGTTCGACAAGTACGACGAGGCCAACAAGACCGTCACCCTCGTGCGCAACGACTCGTACTGGGGCGACAAGGCCAAGCTCGACAAGCTCATCTTCAAGATCGTCCCCGACGAGAGCACTCGTCGCCAGGAGCTCAAGGCCGGCAGCATCCAGGGCTACGACCTGCCCAACCCGGTCGACTGGAAGGGCCTGAAGGACGACGGCAACCAGGTCCTGGTGCGCCCGGCGTTCAACATCCTCTACATGGGGCTCAACCCCAAGAAGAACCCCAAACTGGCCGACCTGAAGGTCCGTCAGGCGCTCTACTACGCCCTCAACCGCGAACAGCTCGTCCAGACGCAGCTGCCCGAGGGCGCCACGGTGGCAACCCAGTTCATGCCGGACACCGTCAGCGGCTACAACAAGGACCTGAAGCCGGTGGCCTACGACAAGGCGAAGGCGCAGCAGCTGCTCAAGGAGGCCGGCGCTGAGGGGATGACGCTCGAGTTCGCCTACCCGACCGAGGTCTCGCGCCCTTACATGCCGGACCCGCAGAAGATCTTCGAGGCGCTGCGCAGTGACCTCGAAGCGGTCGGCGTCAAGGTGAAGGTCGTCGCGAAGCCGTGGAACGGTGGCTACCTCGAGGGCATCGACAAGGGCCTGTTCGACGCATGGATCGTCGGCTGGACCGGCGACTACGACGCCGCCGACAACTTCATCGGCACCTTCTTCGCCTCAACGACGAACGACTTCCAGACGTTCAGCCAGCCGTGGGGCAAGACGCTCTCCGACCAGCTCAACGCCGCGGACACCGTCGTCGACGAGAACGAGCGGATCGCGGCCTACGAGAAGGTCAACCAGGCGATCATGGAGCAGTACCTGCCCGGCCTCCCCCTGACGCACTCGCCGCCGGCGCTGGTCGTCAGCAAGGACGTCCAGGGACTCGTCGCGTCGCCCCTGACGGCGGAGGAGTTCAGCACCACGACGGTCGGCGGCAAGTGACCCTGAACGGTCACCACCGGACCACCTGACCATCACGAAGAGCGAGGGCCGTCCCCGACCCGGGACGGCCCTCGCCGTGAGAGAGGACCGCTCACTCGAATGTTGCGATTCATCCTGCGGCGGCTGCTGCAAATGGTGGGCGTCGTCATCGTGCTCTCCCTCCTGCTCTTCCTCTGGCTGCGCTCCCTCCCCGGCGGCACCGTCTCAGCCCTGCTGGGCGAGCGCTCCACCCCGGAGAAGGCGGCAGCCCTGTCCAAGGCACTCGGGCTCGACCAGCCCCTCTGGGTGCAGTACTGGAGCTTCGTCAAGCGGGTGCTGCAGGGCGACTTCGGCCCGTCCACCGGGGTGCTGCCCGGCCGGGACGCCTTCGAGATCTTCCTGACCCGCTTCCCCGCCACGGTGGAGCTGAGCATCCTGGCGATGATCCTCGCGATCGCCATCGGCATCCCGCTCGGCTACCTGTCGGCCCGTCGCAAGAACACGTGGTTCGACAACCTGTCCGTCGTCGGCTCACTCATCGGCGTCGCCGTCCCCGTCTTCTTCCTCGCGTTCCTGCTCAAGTACTGGTTCGCCGTCGAGCTGGGCTGGTTGCCGGTCTCAGGTCGGCAGAGCACCGGCCTGGACGCCACCCGCGTCACCGGCTTCTTCGTCCTCGACGGCGTCCTGACGCAGGAGTGGGACGCCGCCTTGGATGCTCTCAAACACCTGATCCTGCCCGCACTCGCTCTCGCGACGATCCCGTTCGCCGTCATCTTCCGGATCACCCGGGCCTCAGTCCTGGACGTGCTCGACGAGGACTTCGTGCGGACCGCCGAGAGCAAGGGCCTGACAGCCAGCGTGATCCGCGGGCGGCACATCCTGCACAACGCCCTGCTGCCCGTCGTCACGACGATCGGCCTGCAGGTCGGGGGCCTGCTCGCCGGGGCGGTGCTCACCGAGACCGTCTTTTCCTTCGGTGGCATCGGTGAGGCCCTCGCCCAAGGGTTCGAACTGCGTGACTATCCCGTGCTGCAGGTGCTGATCCTCGCCGCTGCCGCCGTCTACGTGGTCGTCAACCTCCTCGTCGACATCACCTACGCCATCATCGATCCCCGAATCAGGACGAGGTGATCTGCCGTGACGAAACCCTCTGGATCCTTCGGTAGCCGCAAGAAGCAGCGGATCGATGACCTCGCAGCCGTGAGCGGCCGAGCACCTGCGGGCGCCGGGCGCACCGCTGCGGGATCGGGCACCACGACGATGACCCTGGTGGACGACGCCGGCCACGTGTCCGGCGGCACCGGCCAGTCACTCCTCGCGAGTGCCTGGGCGCGGTTGCGGCACAATCCGGTCTTCCTCCTCGGCGCCGCGATCACGGTCGCCTTCGTGATCCTCGCGATCATCTCGCCCTGGATCGCGCCCCATGACCCCGCAGCACAACCACTGCTGGACAAGGTCCGGCAGCAGACCAACCCGGTGCCGGGAGCCGAGCCGGGCTTCCCGCTCGGGGGCGACACCATCGGTCGCGACCTCTTCTCCCGCCTCCTGGTCGGTAGCCGCCAGACCCTGATCGTCGGCGTCTTCGCGACCTTGGGAGGCCTGGTCGGCGGCATCACGCTTGGAACCCTGGCCGGCTCGATGGGTGGCTGGGTCGACACCGCCGTGATGCGACTCGTCGACGTCATGCTCTCGATCCCGTCCCTGATCCTCGCCGTGTCGATCGCCGCGCTCGCTTCCCAGCCGAGCCAGATGACCGTCATCATCGCGATCGCCATCGTGCAGATCCCGATCTTCGCCCGGCTCCTGCGAGGGTCGATGCTGGCCCAACGCTCCAGCGATCACGTCCTCGCAGCCCGAGCCCTCGGCGTCAAGCCCCACGCGATCGTGTTCCGGCACATGCTGCCCAACTCGCTCGGGCCGGTCATCGTGCAGGCAACCCTCGTCCTCGCGACCTCGATCATCGACGCAGCCGGGCTCTCCTTCCTCGGGCTCGGCAACCCGGATGACCGCGCCCCGGAGTGGGGCCAGATGTTGGGTCAGGCCCAGAAGAGTCTGGCCGATCACCCCCACCTCGCGGTCTACCCGGCCCTGTGCATCATCGTCGTCGCCCTGGGCTTCACCCTGATGGGCGAGTCGTTGCGCGAGGCCCTCGACCCCAAGAGCCGGAGATGACCGGGATGACCCAGGCCACGACCGTCACACCGAGCAGGAACCGCGGCGACGCAGCACTGCTGCAGGTCCGCGACCTGCGGGTGACCTTCACCCGATCGGGCGAGCCGCCCTTCACCGCCGTCGATGGGATCGACTTCGATGTCCATCCCGGCCAGACCATCGGCCTGGTCGGCGAGTCCGGGTGCGGCAAGTCGGTGACGTCGCTCGCCATCATGGGGCTGCTCCCCCGCCGCGGCAACCGGGTCGAGGGAGAAGTGCTCTTCGAGGGGAATGACCTGCTGCAGCTGTCCGACCGGCAGATGCGCGATCACCGCGGCCGAGACCTCGCGATGATCTTCCAGGACCCACTCAGCTCGCTCAATCCCGTGGTCCCGGTGGGCATCCAGGTCGCCGAGGTCCTCGAGCGGCACAAGGGCATGTCGCGCAAGGGCGCGATGGGCGCCGCCCGGGAGATGCTGGACAAGGTCGGCATCCCCGACGCGGACCGCCGGATCAAGGACTACCCGCACCAGATGTCCGGTGGGATGCGCCAGCGCGCGCTCATCGCCATGGCTCTCGCGTGCGAGCCACGACTGCTCATCGCCGACGAGCCGACCACCGCCCTCGACGTCACCATCCAGGCCCAGATCCTCGCCTTGCTCAAGAGCCTGGTCCAGGACACGGGCACGGCCCTCATCATGATCACGCACGACCTCGGGGTCGTGGCCGGTCTCTGCGACGAGGTGAACGTGCTCTACGGGGGACGCCTGGTCGAGCGAGCCGAGCGGCACCCCCTCTTCGCCGAGCCCCGCCACCCCTACACGAACGGGTTGCTCGCCTCGATCCCCCGCCTCGGGGCGGGACAGGGCGAGCGCCTCAAGCCGATCCCCGGCTCGGTCGCGGACAACCTGCCGTGGACGCACGCCTGCGCCTTCGCCCCCCGCTGCTTCAACGCGCTCCCCGTGTGCTTCGAGGTGACCCCCGAGCTCGAGGAGGACGCCGGCCGAGCCCTGCGGTGCCACAACCCGGTGGAGGGACCCCGATGACCAGGACCAAACCGGCCGCGAGCCCTGAGGCCCCTGCAGAGCACCCCGTCGACCCCGACGTCCTCGTCGACGCCAAGGGGGTCAAGGTCCACTTCCCGATCCGCAAGGGCGTGTTCTTCGACAAGATCGTCGGCTACGTCTACGCCGTCGATGGCGTCGACCTGCAGATCCGACGCGGTGAGACCTACGGGCTCGTCGGCGAATCCGGCTGCGGCAAGTCGACGCTCGGCCGGGCCATCCTCAACCTCGAGACCCCCACCGAGGGGTCGGTGACCTTCGATGGGATCGACGTCGCCGCTCTCAAGGGTGAGGCACTGCGTCGGAAGCGCCAGGACATCCAGATGGTGTTCCAGGACCCCATGAGCAGCCTCGACCCTCGCCAGTCGGTCGAGTCCCTGCTCCTCGAGGGGATGAAGGCGCACGGCCTGACCAAGGACTCGGCCGCGGCCAACGCGAGGCTGCTGGAGCTGCTGGCCGCAGTCGGCCTGCCCCCGACCTCGCTGCGCAAGTACCCGCACGAGTTCTCCGGTGGCCAACGCCAGCGCATCGGCATCGCCCGGGCCCTGTCGGTCAACCCCAGCCTCATCGTCGCTGATGAGCCGGTGTCCGCACTCGACGTGTCCGTTCAGGCCCAGGTGATCAACCTCCTCGAGGACCTGCAGGAGGAGTTCGGCCTCACCTACCTCGTCGTGGCCCACGACCTCGCAGTGGTGCGCCACATCAGCGACCGGGTCGGGGTCATGTACCTCGGGGCCATCGCGGAGGAGGCCGACGCCGCGGACCTCTACTCCAGGCCGCTGCACCCCTACACGCGCGCCCTGCTCTCGGCGGTGCCGGTCCCCGATCCCCTCATTGAAGACAGCCGTGAGCAGATCCTGCTCGTCGGTGACCTTCCCTCACCGTCCGACCCGCCGACCGGCTGCCGCTTCCACACCCGGTGCCCCTGGCGGCAGGAGACGCGCTGCGACACCGAGCGGCCCGCCCTGCGCACCCTGCAACTCGACGGCGTCCCCTCCTCGCACCGGGTGGCGTGCCACTGGGCCGAGCAGATCGAGTCGGGCGAGCTCACGCCGCACCACGTCGACGCCGTTGCCGTCGAGCAGAGCGCCCCGACCCTTCCCGACGACTCCCTGATCGGGCCGGTGTCCCTCAGCGAGGTCGAGTGAACCCCTCCAAACCGGACCGCCCCGGCCGGCCAGCAGCACCCGCAAGCCCGCTCAGCGGCATACGCGATGGTCGTATGCCGCTGTGCCCGCACCCAGCTCGCCCGCAGGGCACGCCCGGGGCCGGGAAGGCGCAGCATTCGCCGCTGCACAAAAGTAGACTCCAATGGGTCCAACGCACGGGTGACAGGCCTCACGGCGCCCGGTGTGGGGGATCGCTAGGCTCAGCGCAGGCTGGGCAGACCAAGGAGGCGTGGAGCGCATGATGCGTCCGCAGACCATTTCCCTGCGCGGGAATTCCCTGTACTACATCGACAGCGGGGACGGCGAGGTGGTGCTGTTCGTCCACGGGTTGCTCGGGTCGCACCGAAACTGGCGCTACCTGATCGACCGCATCGACGACACGCATCGGGTCATCGTCCCGGACCTGTTCGGACACGGGTCGTCGGCCAAACCTCAGGGTGACTACTCGCTGGGCGCGCACGCCGGCATGCTTCGCGACCTGATCGATGCCCTCGGCGTCGACAAGGTCACCCTCGTCGGCCACTCACTGGGTGGTGGGATCTCGCTCCAGTTCTGCTACCTCTTCCCCGAGCGGGTCGAGCGTCTCGTGCTCGTCGGCTCCGGCGGACTCGGTCGTGAGGTCATCCCGGCCCTGCGGGCCGCCACCCTGCCGGGGGCCGAGTGGGTCCTTCCCGTCATCGCCTCACCGAGGGTGCGAGGTGGGGTCGAGACGATCGGACGCGGCCTCGCGCTGGTGGGCTGGCGGGCCAGCCACGACATGCGGGCGGCCTGGGAGGGGTTCACGGCGCTCAGCGACGCCGACAGCCGGCGCGCCTTCCTCGCCACGACCCGGGCTGTCATCGACCCCGGTGGGCAGAGCGTCGCGGCGACGGACTACCTGCCGGCCCTCGCTGACCTGCCCGTCCTGGTCGTGTGGGGAACCAACGACATGGTCATCCCGGCCGCACACGCCGAACGGGCGAGGGAAGCAATCCCCGGGTGCCGCGTCGAACTGTTCGACGGCGCCGGGCACTACCCGCACCTCGATGACCCCGACCGCTTCGCTGCACTGTTGCGCGACTTCATCACCGCGACCGGCCACGGCGACCCCACCCCGGACACACAAGCCGCCGGCTGAGCGGGGCCGCGATCCACGGGCGCGCGGTCACGCGGCCTGAGACGGTATCGAGACGATGACCCGACCGGAGCTGCCTCCAGTGAGCAACGACTCGAACGCCTCGGGAAGCCGGTCGAGGCCCTCGAAGACGGTGTGAACGCTGCGGACCCTGTTCTGACGCAGCCAGGCACCGACCTCTGATTCGAAGGCTTCACGGAGGTCCTCGTGCGCGGTGACGGTGAAGCCACGCACGGTGAGTTCCCGGTAGATGAGGTTGCGGAAGTTGGGGGGCCCACTGTGGCCGGAGCCGTTGATGGCTCCGCAGACGACCACCCGACCGCCGAAGTTGAGCACCTCGAGTGCCGCTTCGAGCTGCTCCCCGCCGACGTTGTCGTAGTAGAGGTCGATGCCGTCTGGCGCGGCCGCGCGCAGCAGGTCAACAGCCGGCCCGTCGTGCCGGTTGATGGCCCGGTCCGAACTGCACCGCGCAGCTTCCGACCCCTCCCGCAGCCCCTGAAACGTAGACGACGTCGGTGGGTTGAACTGAGCCAATGGTGATCATCCCCACGTAGGCCGTGAAGCCGACGTGCCCCAAGATCGTGAGGTGCCCATTGAGCTGCTCGCTCGTCGCCGGCTCGTCGATCGTGCGCAGGTCATCGGCATCGACAACTGTCGCGGTGCGCCACGGCACCTTGCAGACGGCGAGGTCGCCCGGGCAGAGGGACTCGTCCCGAGACTCGAGCACCTCCACCACGGCGTCGCTGGTCGGGACATCGCCAACTCCGATCCCCGGCCCGTAGGCGGTGCCCGGCCCTCCGAGCCGATGAGCCAGCCCAGCGTTCAGGCCGAGTCGTCGCGTTCCGACCAGGACCTGACCCGGGGCGGGCTCGCCGACGGCAGCATCGAACACGCCGAAGTCCTGCGCTGTCGCTGGACCGTCGGGGATCGCCGTCAATCGGACTTCTCGGCACTGCATCCCTCGACCCTATGCCTGTCGGCACGGGAGACCCGGACGTGATCGACGGCGGTGCAGCGCGCGGCGACCGCGCCCGCTGACAACCTTCTCGTAACGTTTCGGTCCCAGCCGTGGACCCCGTGGGCGAAGTGTTGCATGGTGATCCGAACTGGCCGGTAACGACCACTGCATCAACGACACCTCGTCGTGGACACGAACCTCCTGCCACTGACCGACTACCACCCCATTGTGCGACGGACCGCGCGCAGCGACAGGAAAGACCATGACGAGATTCCCCCCTGCGACGCCGGGGCTTCACGCATGACTCTGGCCGTCCACAACCTCGAAGTCGTCTACGAGGACGTCATGCTCGTGGTCAAGGGGGCGAGCCTCACGGTGCCTCAGGACTCCATCGTCACGCTGCTCGGCGCCAACGGGGCCGGCAAGACCACCCTGATGCGGGCGATCACCGGGCTGCTCGACATCCATCGGGGCCGGATCAGCAAGGGCCGTGTGACGCTCGACGGGGAGACTCTGGACACGACGCGGGCGCCGGTCGTGGTGCGTCGCGGGGTCAGCCAGGTCATGGAGGGGCGGCGGGTCTTCGTCGACTTCACCGTTGAGGAGAACCTGCAGATCGGCGCCCACACTCGTCAGGCCAGCTCGATCTCGGCCAACCTGGACCGGGTCTATGGTCTGTTCCCCGTGCTGGAGCACCGCCGGAACCAACTGGCCGGCTACCTCTCCGGTGGCGAACAGCAGATGCTCGCGATCGGTCGGGCCCTGATGGCTGAGCCGACCTACCTGCTGCTCGACGAGCCGAGCCTGGGCCTGGCGCCGCAGATCGTTGAGCAGATCCGTGACCTCATCGTCGAGATCAACCGGGAGGGCACCGGAATCCTGCTCGTCGAACAGAACGCCGCGATGGCGCTGTCGATCGCGGACCACGGATATGTGATGGAGAACGGCAAGATCGTCATGGACGCCCCAGCAGAGGCACTGCGCGAGGACGCGGACATCCAGGAGTTCTATCTCGGGACGGGAGCCACCGCGGGCTCACTCCGGGACGTCAAGCGGTACAAGCGGCGCAAGAGGTGGCTGTCATGACCGAGACGCTGCTCGAGGTCTCCGAGCTCACGCTGCGCTTCGGCGGGAACGTCACGCTGGACGGGGTCAGTTTCGACGTCCGGCGCGGCGAGCTCTTTGCCATCATCGGGCCGAACGGTGCCGGCAAGACCTCGACGTTCAACTGCATCTCCGGGGTGTACCAACCGCAGCACGGGTCGATCCTCCTGAACGGACAGACCTTGCTCGGGGTCCGCCCCGACATCATCGCCGGGCGCGGCGTGGCCCGTACCTTCCAGAACATCGAGCTGTTCGACAACCTCAGCGTCCTGGAGAATCTGCTCCTGGGGCGGCACCAGTCCTTCGGCTACACGTGGGCCGAGGCCATGTTGCGCCTGCGCCGGGCCCGGCGCGAGGAGCTGGTGGCCCGACGGCGAGTCGAGGACCTGATCGACTTCCTCGACCTCGCAGCCGTGCGGCGCCTGCCGGTCGGCATCCTGCCCTACGGGATCCGGAAGCGGATCGAGCTCGGACGGGCACTGGCGATGGACCCCAGCCTGCTGCTGCTCGATGAGCCGGTCGCCGGGATGAACACCGAGGAGACCGAGGACATGGCCGGGTTCATCATCGACATCCGCACCGAGCTGGACACGACCGTGATCATGGTCGAGCACGACATGCGGCTCGTGATGGATCTGGCTGACCGGGTCATGGTCCTCGACTTCGGACGTCAGATCGCGCTGGGCACGCCCAGCCAGGTCCAGTCCGATCCCGCGGTCGTCGCCGCCTACCTCGGTGGTGCGGCCGCCGCTGTCGTGGAGGGGTTGTCATGAGCAGCACGCCCGGCCCGTCCGAGGTAGCGACGGCAACCTCGGCAGCGACAGGAACTAAAGCGTTCGGCGCCGCCGACCCCGCGAGCGAGACCATCCACCTGTCCCGGGTCCTGCGGCACAACGCGACGGAGTACGGCGAGCAGACTGCCCTGCGTACCAAGAGCCTCGGGATCTGGCAGGACATCACCTGGGCCGGCTACCTCGAGGCGGCGGAGCGGATCGCCTTCGGACTCGCGGCGCTCGGGGTGAGCGCCGGGGAGCGGGTCGCGATCCAGTCCGAGAACCGGCCGGAGTGGCTCTTCACCGATGCCGCGACGGCCCTGCTGCGCGCCGTCATCGTCGGGCTCTACCCGACCAACCCAGCTGCCGAGATCGAGTTCCTGCTGCAGGACTCGGGCGCGCGGGTGCTGATCGCCGAGGACCAGGAGCAGATCGACAAGGCCGTCGCGGTCGTCGACACCTGCCCGGCGCTGGACTGGGTCGTCTACCTCGACTCGCGCGGGCTCACAAACTACGAGCACCCTGCGTTGATCTCCATCGACGACCTGGTCCGCCGGGGCGACGCCCTGCGCCTCGAGCAGCCGGACCTGCTCAAGGATGCCGACGCCGAGCGGGCCCCGGATGACCTCGTCACGTTGATCTACACCTCCGGCACGACCGGGCCGCCCAAGGGCGCGATGATCACCGCCGCCAACGTCTCCTTCGCCGCGCGAGCCTTCACCCGCAGCGACGGAATGTTCGGACCGGCCGCCCTCAACGATCAGGACGTGCTGCTGTCCTACCTGCCGCTGTCCCACGTCGCGGAACGCGCCCTGTCCGTCTGGGGGCAACTCATCTCGCGCCCGGTGACCCATTTCGCCGAGTCGATCGACACGGTCGCCGCTGACCTCGCGGAGGTGCAGCCGACGGTGCTCTTCGCCGTCCCACGGATCTGGGAGAAGATCCAGGCCACCGTGCTGATCAAGACGGCCAACGCGACCCCGCTCAAGCGAACCATCCACTCCCTGGCCACCCGGTGGGGCGCCACGATCGCCGCGGACCGACTGGCCAACGACGGTCGCCACACTCCCCGGTCCCGAGTGCTCTACGGGCTCGGCTGGCTCCTCGACTACCGGTCCCTGCGCCGCCGACTCGGGCTGGCCAAGGTGCGCCACGCCCTCTGCGGTGCGGCGCCGATCGCCCCGGAGGTGCTCACCTTCTTCCTCGGGATCGGGGTGCCGATCCACGAGGCCTACGGGATGACCGAGAACACCGCGATCGCCACCGCGAACTTCGTCGACCGGCTGCGGATCGGCACGGTCGGCGAGGTCCAGCCGGACACCGAGCTGCGCCTCGATGAGAGCACCGGCGAGATCCTCACCCGGCACCCGGGGGTCTTCCCCGGCTACTGGCACCGCCCCGAGGACACCGCGGCGGTCCTCGACGCCGACGGCTGGCTGCACACCGGCGATGTCGGCGAGTGGGTCGATGACACCCACCTGCGGATCGTGGACCGGATCAAGGACATCATCATCACGGCCGGCGGCAAGAACATCTCGCCGAGCGAGATCGAGAATCAGATCAGGACCTCCCCCTTCATCAAGGAGGTCGTCGTCATCGGCGACCGGCGGCCCTACCTGACCGCCCTGGTCGGCATCGAGTTCGACACCGTCGCGGACTGGGCCGCCCGACGCAAGCTGACCTACACGACCTACCGGGATCTCTCGAGCAAGCCCGAGGTCGTCGCGCTGGTCGGCGAGATCGTCGCGGCCACCAACGCGCGGCTCGCTCGCGTCGAGTCGGTCCGCAAGTTCCGGATGATCGTCAAGGAACTCGACCACGAGGACGGGGAGCTGACCGCCACCCAGAAGGTGCGCCGGGTCGCCTTCGCCGAGGGCGTGCCGCACCTGATCGAGGACATGTACGCCGGCACCGAGGAGCACCCCGGCGCCGACTTGGGGAGGGCCGGATGATCGAGTTCCTGACCACGACGGTCACCGGACTGGGGCAGGGCAGCGTCTATGCCCTGATCGCCGTGAGCTTCGTCGTGATCTATCGCGCGACGGGGGTGCTCAACTTCGCCCAGCCCGCCCTGCTGATCCTCGGCGCCTTCGCCACCTCCGTGTTCGCCGTCGACCTCGGGGTGCCGTTCTATCCGGCGATCGTGCTCGCCGTCATCGTCATCGCCGCGCTGTCGGCGGGGATCGAACGGGTCGCGATCCGGCCGATGGTGGGCAAGTCCGAATACTCCGCCGCGCTGCTCACGGTCGGTCTGTTCATCGTGCTGCTCGTGCTCGCCTTCCGCCTCTTCGACTCCAAACCGCGCACCGTGGGCGACCCGTGGCAGCTGAACACGCTGTGCTTCGGCGCGACGTCCGCAGCGGGCGAGTGCACCGGCGTGCAGGTCTACGAGGCCTCGCTCGGCCGGATCGCCGTCGCGATGGTGGTCATCGCCGCGCTGGGCTGGTGGCTCAGCCGGTCCCGGATCGGCCTGGCGATGCGCGCCACCTCACTCGATCAGGAGACCGCCCTCGCGCAGGGCGTCGACGTCGGGCGGGTCTTCTCCTTGTCCTGGGCGCTCGGCGGCGGCCTCGCCGCGCTGGCCGGGGCCCTGTTCGCAGCAAACGGCTCGGTCATCCAGGCCACCGATGCGATCTTCGCGATCGTCGCGCTGCCCGCGATCATCCTGGGCGGTCTCGACTCGCTCAAGGGCGCGGTGATCGGCGGAGTGGCCATCGGGTTGGCGATCGCCTGGACCAAGAGCTACCAGCCGCAACTGGCCCCGTGGCTCGGCACGAACTTCGAGAACGTCGTGCCCTACCTGCTCATGATCTTCGTCTTGCTGATCCGCCCCTATGGCATCTTCGGAACCCGGGAGGTTGAGCGCGTATGAGCGCCCTGTCCACCAGCACCCCGGCCGCCGAGACGGCCCAAGACCGTGTGGCCGCATCGAGCCGGTTGACCGGCGCCTCGACCGAGTTGAGTTTCGAGGGGGTCAACGGCACGGTGGCCCGGTCGGTCCGACGCGGTCGGCCGGGGCTGCACACCAGCTACGCCACCGACGACGCCCTGATCGACACGCGGGCCAAGCGGCTCTGGACCGTGGCCCTGCTGGTCGGCGCGGTGGCCGCGCCCTTCGTGGCCACGGCCGGGTTCACCTACCTGCTGACCATGGCAGCGGTCTACGCCATCGGCGGGATCGGGCTCAACCTGTTGACCGGGTACGCCGGGCAGGTCTCGCTCGGACACGCCTTCTTCCTCGGTCTCGGCGCCTACACCGCCGCGGTCCTGGGCGGCGACGCCGGACGGTCCACGATCGGGCTCGGTCTCGACCTGGCCATCGTGCTGCCACTCGCGGCGATCATCCCGGGGCTGATCGGGCTGGTCGTCGCACCGCTCGCGACCCGGGTCCGCGGCCTCTACCTGGCGGTGCTCACGCTGGGACTGCTGCTGCTCGGCGAGCACGTCTTCAAGGAGTGGACGGCGGTGACGGGCGGGTCCGGCGTAGGGCGTGGGGTGGCCCAGCCCACCCTGTTCGGGTCCGACCTGACCAAGACGTATGCCGTCGGGCCGCTCTTGATCGAGCCCGCGGTCTCGCTCTACCTCCTGGCACTCATCCTGCTCATCGGCTGCGCCGTCGCGGCCCGCAACCTGGCTCGCAGCAGGACCGGTCGGGCCTTCTCTGCCGTCCGCGACCGCGACGTGGCGGCGAGGCTGATGGGGGTGAACATCACCCGCACCAAGTCCCTGGCCTTCATGATCTCGTCGGCCTATGCCGGGCTGGCTGGGGCGTTGATGTCCCTGGTCATCGGCCGGATCGCGCCGGAGCAGTGGAACCTGTTCATGTCCATCGACTTCCTCGCCATCGTCGTGATTGGCGGGGCAGCGACGATCTCGGGGTCGATCATCGGGGCGTGCTTCGTGGTCCTGCTGCCAACGCTGCTCGAGTCCGTCAGCCAGTGGGTCCCCTGGATCTCGACCTCCGGGGGTGGGCTGATCAACGTGTTCCAGTTGCAGTCGATCCTCTTCGGTCTGTTGATCATCACGTTCATGATCCTCGAGCCCCGCGGGATCTTCGGCCTCTGGCACCGCGTCCGCACCTACTTCAAGACCTGGCCCTTCTCCTACTGACCCAGCCGCGCCCACGGGCTCGGTCAACGCACCCCCAGACCCTTCACAACCGCAACTCACACCCAACCGCACCACCGCACCTGAGGAGCTCAGCATGTTCGTTCGTCAACGACGTCGCCGCGTGTACGCCGTTCTGGCCGCCGGAGCCTTGACTCTGTCGGCATGCAGCGCCGTCGAACCGGCCGAGGGTGAGACCCCGACGGCGGGAGGCGACAAGGTCGCCACCGGGCCGGGGATCACCAAGGAGGCGTGTCCGGACGCCGTCAACCCGAGCAACGGCTGCATCTACCTCGGGGTGTTGTCCGACCTGACCGAGGGCCCGTTCGCCGCCCTGGCGGTTCCGATCGTCGATGGCCAGGAGGCCTTCTGGGCCAAGGTCAACAAGGACGGCGGGATCGGCGGCTACGACATCGACATCAAGGCCAACACCCGTGACACGAAGTACAAGGCCGCCGAGCACGCCGCGATGTTCCGGCAGATCGAGCCGAACGTCCTGGGACTGGCGCAGACCCTCGGCACGGTCAACACCGAGGCGATTCTCGAGGAGCTGGTCAGCAAGAAGATCGTCAGCGTGCCGACCTCGTGGTGGTCCGGCTACGCCTTCGAAGCGGAGGACTCCGGCATCATGCTGGAGACCGGGTACTCCTACTGCACCGAGGCCGTCGTCGGCCTCGACTGGTTCTCCGCCAAGAAGGCCAAGCCCGCCTCGGTCCAGTCGGTGGGCTACCCCGGTGACTACGGCGGCGACTCCGCCGCGGGCGTGGCCCGGTGGGCCAAGGCCAACGACGCGGACTTGAAGCCAGCGATCGGCACCGGCCCCAACCAGGTCACCGGCAACCAGGACGCCGTCGTCAGCGCCCTGAAGAAGGCCAGCCCGGACGTCACGGTCCTCGCAGTCGGCCCCGCCGAGACCGCCGAGATCATCGGCAAGCTCGCCGCTGGCGGCTACAAGGGCAAGTTCCTCGGCTCCCTGCCGACGTGGAACCCGGCCCTGCTCAAGTCTGCGGCCGGCCCGGCGATGACGGCGATGTACAACCACCTGTCGCCCTACCAGAACCTCGGTGACAAGAGCGCCGCAATTACAGCGGTCATGGACTCCCTCGGCGGTGAGCTGCCGCCCAACGACGGCTACCTGATCGGCTGGGCCATCGGCTACCCCCTCAAGGCAGCGCTCCAGGCCGCAGTCGCCAAGGGTGACGTCTCCCGCGCCGGGATGGCCGCAGTGGTTGACGGGCTGACCGTCGACTTCGAGGGCATGTCACCGGCGATCACCTACGGCGGCAACCCGCAGCAGACCGCGATGCAGTCGGTCAACGTCAGCGTCCCGGACGAGAAGGGCGTGCTCGGCCTGACGACGGTCGAGCCGTTCTTCAAGGGCGAGACGTTCGACAAGACCGACTATTCAGCTCCGTGCATCGCGAGCAAGTGATCCGGGAAGTGATCCCGGGGCGGTTCTCTCCCGTCAG
>CAJDTW010000052.1_pt1 | contig 17076 bp, 12 predicted proteins | sample 7389911 | NCBI WGS metagenome assembly CAJDTW01 (sample SAMEA7055652, study PRJEB34461) | soil metagenome | biome: terrestrial ecosystem; feature: Peninsula; material: soil | place: Antarctica | collected 2016 | reverse complement strand
CCCCTACCCCGGGTTCGGGCACCAGCTCGGGCTCTGGCTGACGACGGGCGTGATCATCGGTCTGTCCGGAGTTCTCTACGTCTCGTTCCGCCGTCGCGACTGGCTCTGAGCGACCAGCCCCGCCACCGCCCCGGCGACGATCGCGAAGCCGGCCGACGTCACCGTCCCGTCGCCGAGCCCCAGGCCGTGCGTGCGACGCGGGCTTGCCCAGCCAGTCCGCCAACGACGCCCCGAGCGGACGGGTCAACACGTAGGTGGTCCGAAACATCGCGACCGCTGGAGCCCCAACCGCCAGGCGAGCAGCGGCAGCAGGACCCTGACGCCGAAGAAGACCGCCGAGGGGAGGTAGCCCGAACCCAAGGTGTATGCCGTGAGGTCGCCGGCCGCCGTCCGCAGGGCGAACGTCGCCAGCGCCGTTGCCCACCCCTCAGAACAGAGCCGTGATCTCGGGGACCTTGGTCGCGGCATACCGGAGGCGGGACTGTGGAGCGGCGGAGACGCGGGTCTCGGTCACGGTGATCCACGATCCCAGCCTCGGCTGGCCAGCGGTTGAACGCCTCCTGAGTGCGAGCCGGGAGCCGAGGCGACGCTCAGTTGTGGTGCAGCCGTCCCAGTTGCGGCGCTGCGGTGATGAGCATGGTGGCCTCGGCGATGATCGCGACGATGCCGAGCGGCTCACCCCAGTTGCCGATGTCGTCGCCGATCTGCGGCAGCCCGATGGTGCGGCTGAGGAAGTAGCCCACGAGGGCAAGCGCTGCGACCACCAGGGTGGAGACCCAGACGGCCGGAGTGTCGGCGACCAGCAGCAGCGTGCCCAAGACGATTCCGGCGATCGCCAGCAGCACGAACCCGACGCCGATGTAGGGTGCCTCGCTCAGGTGCTGCTCGATCACCGGAAGGTGTGCCACGGCCTGCCCCACGGCGCCGATCGCAGCCAGCAGCCGCCACGGCGAACGCACCGGAGAGCCATCGAACAGCCAGGTCGTGCGTGAATATGGCGCCGGCGTCGCTTGGATTGAGGTGGTGCTGTGCTGATCGCGGGACGTGGTCGTCATGACCCGGCCTTCCGTGGAGGAAGCACCTGCGGACCAGATGCGCTAGGAGTTCGGAACGAACCCGGCCGTGGATGTCTGCGGGGCCACTCGACTCAGCGGATGGCGCGCGGGATGTTTGCTCATCACCTCTGTGCCGCAGCGTGAGCTGGCCGATTCGACCCGGCGGCCCTATGGTGGAGTGTCAACCCGATCGGGAGGACATCATGGATCTGTTGACCCGCGCCGAGCTCACGTCGCTCGCCCAGCCGGGGCCAGAAGGCACCTACGTCTCGCTCTTCATGCCGACCCACCGCGTCGGCGGCGAGGGCATCGAGGCGGACAAGCTCCGGTGGAAGAACCTCGTTGCCGGGGTCGAAGCCCTTTTGCTGAACGACCTTCGACGGCCCGACGTCGAGGCGCTGTTGGCCCCGGCCCGCCAGTTGCAGGATGACCCCATGGCCTGGCAGTACATGAGCGACGGGCTGGCCATGTTCCTGCGTCCCGACCGCAACCGCACCTTCCAGGTGGCGGCGCCGATGCCGGAGCTGGCTACGGTCGGTGACCGGTCGGTGATGGGTCCGATGCTTCGCCTCTTCTCCGGTGACGAGCGCTTCCTGTTGCTCGCGCTCAGCCAGCGTGACGTGCGTCTGATGGAGGGCAGCCGCAACACGGTGGAGCAGGTCCAGCTGGCCGAGATCCCCACCAGCCTCAGGGAGGTCGTCGACCCGGAGGAGCCACGTTCGGACACGATGGCCCGGCCGGCTGCCACTGCGGGTCGTGGTGGACCTGCGGTGTTCTATGGGCACGGCGCCGGAGACCGGCACCTGAAGAAGGACGAGGTGCTGCGCTTCCTCCGAGCGGTCGCGGGCGGCCTGCAGGACGTGTTGGTGGGTGAGAGCGCCCCCATGGTGCTGTTCGGGCTCGAACACCTCGTGAGCACCTACCGTGAGGTCAACACCTACGGGCACGTGCTGGACGAAGCGGCCCTGCACAACCCGGATCAGCTCGGGGTGGAGCAGTTGCATGAGATGGCCTGGCCCCTGGTCGAGACGCGGCTTCGAGAAGCGCGGGGTCAGGTGATCGAGCGGTTCCACGAGCTGGCCGGCACGGGCCGCGCCTCCGGGGACCTGTCGGTCGTAGCCGAGGCGGCCGCCCAGGGGCGGGTCGAGACGTTGTTCGTCCAGGCCGACCCGTGGTGCTGGGAGCAGGCCGCCGGCAACGAGCTGGCCATCGTGTCCCTCGGGGCCGACGAGCGCTACGCCGACTGCGAGCAGGTCGATACCGCGGCCGTGGCGACCCTGAACAACAGCGGTCAGGTCTACGCGACGTCCGAAACCGTGGTTGCCGGCAGCCAGGTCGCGGCGATCTTCCGTTACTGACGTCCCTCAGCCCTGACGTCCCTGAGCCCGGCCCGGCTGGATACTTCGAGCCGGCTCAGGGGGCCAGGCGGGGCGCTCACCCCTGTCGTGCGGCCTTCCTGGCCGCGGCTGCCTCACGCTTCTCGACGAACCGGCTGGCCTCGGCGTCGAGGGCAGCGACCGCCGCGGCGAGCTCCTCACGGGCCTTTTCGCCATCCTCATCCAAGCCCTCGAGGTCATAGACGCCCCACTGCCGCAGCAACGGAGCGACGATGTCGTCGTGGTGGATCCGCAGGTCGTAGATGCCGGCCATCGCCATCTGGACCGCCTTGCGCCCGAAGCCGGGGATGATCGACCCGGGCATCTGGAAATCAACGACCTCGTCGGTGATGGCCCGCATCGTCTGGCTCGGGGTCAGCTCCAGCGCCGCCTGGATGATGTTGCGGTAGAAGATCATGTGCAGGTTCTCGTCCTTGGCCACGCGAGTCAGCAACTTCTCGGCGATCGGCTCGTTGGTGTAGCGCCCGGTGTTGCGGTGCGAGATGCGGGTCGCGAGCTCCTGGAACGAGACGTAGGCGCAGACGTTGAGCAGCGACTTGTCGTCGGAGTTGTAGCCGACCTCCATCGTCTCCATCCGGGCCCGCTCAAGCTCGTTGGGGTCGACCCCGCGGGTCACGAGCAGGTAGTCGCGGATGCAGAAGGCGTGCCGCCCCTCCTCCGCCGTCCACCGGTTGACCCACGTGCCCCAGGCGCTCTCGCGTCCGAAGGCGCGCTCGATCTCGCGGTGGTAGCTCGGCAGGTTGTCCTCGGTGAGCAGGTTGACCTCGAGCGCGGTCCGCGCGATGGGGGACAGCTGGGACTGCTCGACGGACCACGCCTCACCGCCGAGGTCGGCGAAGTCGCGTCCCAACGACCAGGGGACGTATTCGTGCGGCATCCAGTCCTGGGCGACGGCGAGGTGCCGGTTGAGGTTGTCCTCCACCGTCGGCTCGAGTTCGGCGAGGAGTTGGGCACTGTCGAGGGTGGCCATGCCCCATGCCTACACCCCTACTGGCGAGGAGGACAGAGCCACGCAGCAACTGATCGTGCTCCGCGTGCCCCGGACGCTCCAGGATCGGTGGGGTGGCGGGGGCGTGAGCCGGCTCAGCGGCATACAGACGATTCCGTATGCCGCTGCGCCAGCTGGACCGAGCCGGTGCCGTCAGGGGGCGGCCACCACGCTCGCTGGGGTGGACCAGTCGGAGGTGCCGAGGACGTTGTTGGCACGGACCCGGACCCACCAGGTCGTCCTCGAGACGGTGCCCGTCGTGAAGGCCGTGGCGTCGGCTGGTGCCGTGCCTGACCCGGCCACCGTGGTGAAGGCCTGCGTCGTGCTCCACTGGATCGTGTATCCCGACTCGTCCAGCACATCACCCCAGCGGATCGTGACCCGCTCGTTGTTACCCTGCCGTGCGGCGCTACCGGTGACGTCGATTGGGGTGCCGGGCACCAGGACACCGATGGCGACGCTGTTCGACGGGACCGAGCTGCCGGCGACATTCACCGCGCTGACCCGGTAGAGGTAGCTGCTGCCCAGGGCGACGGCGGTGTCGACGTAGGTTGTGGTCCCGGTGTTCCGCACCGCACCAGGGGTGGCGATCGTCGCGTAGGTGGTCCCCGCGTCGGCGGAACGCTCCACGACGAAGCCCGACTCGTTGCTCGCGTTGTCCCGCCAGGACAGGCTCACCTTGGGCCCGGCCTGCAGGGTTGCAGTCAAAGTCGTCGGGGCGGCCGGCTGGTTCGCGCCCACCTCGGTCGAGGTCGACTGGACCGTGAGGCTCGGGTAGGCCCCGCCGTAGCCGACCGTGTTGAGCGCGACCACGCGGTAGCGATACGGCGTGCTCCCGTCCGAGGTGGCGTCGGTGAAGGTGCGGGTGCCGTGCAGGTTGGGCTGGTTGAGCGGCGACGGGATCGTCTGCAGATCCGTCCAGGTCGTCCCGTTGGTCGTGCGTTGCACGAGGAACGCGGTCTCGCTGATCGAGTTGTCGTTCCACGTGAGCACCACCCGGGCATTCTTCTTGCTACCGGTGATCGCGGTGGCCAACCCATCGGCGCGACGGGGTGGCATCGCCAGGCTGACGGGGCGCATCATGTCCATCTCCTCGTGGCTGAGGATGTGGCAATGGATGATGTAGTCCCATCCGAAGTTGACCAGCGCGTTGGTGATCGCTGCGGTTGGATTGCCCTGCGGGTCAGTGTTGTTGAACCCGGCTGTTGATCCGAGCGGCATCATCGGGTTGAGCGGCCGGATGGCGTTCGGCACCTCGAACGGGACCTTGGGGATGATCGGGCGCAGCGCCACGATGGTGTCCTCGAGCGGGCTCATCCGGACGGTGTCCTTCCACCCGAGCTCGCCCGGCTCGGGGGTCTTGATGATGTTGTCCCACGTGACACGGTTGATGATCTGGACGTCATAGAGGTGGAAGTGGATCGGGTGGGTGTCGACCCCGTTGTGCGTGAACCTCCAGATCTGCGTCCCGTCTGCGGCGCTGCTGATCGCGCTCACCTTGATGTCCTTGGCCGGTAGGCCGTTGGCATCCAGGGCGAAGTCGGCCCGGGGCAGGTTGGTGCCGTCGATGAGCTCGGTGGCTGGGTTGGTGAAGGGATAGAGGGTGACGTTCTGCAGGCCGGGGGTCGGGGGTTGTGCCTCGATCCCCATCGTGGCCTGCATCCGGCCGTACTCGTCGAAGGTCGTCGAGTTCATTTCGTCGTGCAGCGCCTTCGGCCCGAGCCGCAGTGTCATCTTGGTGCTCTGCCCCTTCAGCGTGTTGAAGCCGAAGGTCTCGGTGTCACTGACCCTGACGAGTCCGTCGCAGCGCGATGTCGTGCTGTTGGGCGCGTTGCAGTTGCTGGATGCGGCGAAGGACGTGCCGTAGCTGCTGTTGTAGCCGGCCTGTCCGACGATGACGGGGTGCTGCCCCGACTCGAAGACGCCGGTGCCCGCCGCGTTGTGTCTGAACGCCGTCTGCAACTTGGTGAGGTTGAAGGCCGGCGCCGGGGTGGAGTCGGCGATCGTCACCTGCATGACGGTGCGGGTGTTGGGTCCGTAGCCGGGCAGGGTGGTCGGGGCGCCGACCGGGCTCAGGTCCGGGGCGCCGGTGTAGTAGTCGTAGGACGGGACGCGGGCCGGGAAGGCAGCGGGCGCGTCGTTGTAGAGGATCAGGGTCTTCCCGGCGAACTTCGAGAAGTCGACGACGGCATCGGCCCGCTCAGCGGGGGCGATGAGCATCGAATGCTTGTCGACGTTGCCGACGTCGAACCTGGTCGGGTCGGTGATGAAGGTCGTGGGCTGCTGTCCGTCGACGACCACGGGTGCCGGCAGGAAGCCGCCCTCGCTCGCGATGTGGATCCAGTCCGGGCCGGCCGCGTTGTTCCTCGCGTCCGCCGGATTGGGGGAGACGTTGGGGTCCGTCTGCGCGGCAGCAAGTTCCGCCGCGTTGAGCTTGACCTCGGTCCTGCCATTGCCATTGGCGGGATCGGGGTCCGCCACATACCACTGGAAGCTGAAGAAGCGGTCGTTGGCGGCGTTGAGCATCCGGAGGCGATACGACTTCGGCTCGAGCGTGACCTTGGGGTAGGCCACTCCGTTGACGATCGGGGTGTCGTTGAACTGCTCCATCCCGGCCGAGACGTTCGGCGTGCCGGGGATCTCCGCCGGCTCGCAGAACGGGTCGGTCTGGTAGGTCCACGTCGACGGGACGTCGAGGTTGCACGCCGCGTCGTAGTAGGGGTTGGGGATCGTCCCGTACTTGATGTCGGAGGCCGGCGGCCAGAACCACGGACCGTACATCCAGCGTCCGTAGGCGCTCATGCCGGAGGAGTCACCGGGATTCTGCGCTGGCATGTAGACGTGGTGGTACCAGAGGCTGCCCGGGCCGCCCCAGCGTTGCGCGTCCCACGTGGGGTCCTGCCCGTAGGACGCCGTGGTGCCGTCGGCGTCCAGGGTGTCGTAGAGCTGCTCGTTGCTGGGGACGAAGGTCTTGTCCTGGATGACGAGGGGGAGCGTGGCGTCGGGTCCGGGGATGACCCCATCGGCGATGAGGCGCTTCTCGGTGTCGTCGGTGATGGTGTAGCCCGCGGCTTCGCCGGCGTAGACGTTGAGGCGGGTGATGCCCCACGAGTGATCGTGGTAGAACATCAACCGGGCGCTCTGCTGGTTGGTGTAGAAGAAGGTCGAGCAGCCGTCGTCCTCGGCGGCGCAGGTGACCGAGCCGTCCGCTTCGGTCATGTCCGGGACGTTCTCGACGCCGACCCCCTGCGGCCAGCTCGTGGTCTCGTTGGCCGGGGTGATCCACTGGTGCGGGGTCCCGTCGCTGATCCACGGCGTGATGCCGCCGTGCAGGTGCAGGGTGGCTCGGTTGTCGGCGAAGCACGAGTCCGGCTTGGGGGACTGGGTGCACACCGGGTCGCGGACTCCGTCGGTGACCGACTTCTGGTCGGCTGGGTCCATCATCGTCATCGGCCCCATGCCTGAGCCCATCATGCTGCTGTCCGTCGGTAGGAAGAGGTCGCCAGCGGCGCCGGTCGGCAGCAGGTTGCGGAAGACGACCCGGACCGGCTTGTTCTTGGTGGCCCCGATGAACGGGCCGAGGTACTGCGGCGAGGTGACGCCGAGGTAGCCGCCCGCCACTGCCACCTTCGTGCCGTCCTGGAGTTCGTTGGTGAGCGGCACGTGCTGGCTGATGCTCGCGTTTTCGGCGGTCTCGAGCTGGACGTAGCCGCGCACCAGGGTGCCCGTCGGGATCTCCGAGGAGAACTTGGTGCGGTACTGCACGAGACCGATGACGTACTCGTCAGCCTCAACGCCGTCGTAGGTGGTCTCGGCGGGCACCGCGTTGGGGATGAACTTGGCTGCGGGGCCCTTGGGGCAGTCGTTGTTCGCGTCGCCGGGAGTGCACGTGACCGGCAGGTCGTCGACGAACTTCTTCATGCCGGTGGTGAGGTATCCGTCTCCGGCGGTGTCAACGGTGATCGCGATGACCGCGCCGACATCAGTGAGGGCGGTGGCGGCCGCGTCGACCCCGGATCCGGAGGGGTCGGTGAAGGTCACGGTCGGCCCGGTCGTGTACCCGGTCCCGAAGTCGACGACGTTCACCGCCGAGAGGGCGAGCGTCGTCGTGATGAGCGCGGGGCTTCCTCCGTCGGCGAGTTGGACAGGGTCGAACATGGTGCCGTTGCGGATTGCAGCAGCCGGAGCCGTGGTGTAGCCGGACCCGGGGTCATCGATGACGATGGCGGTGATCGTGCCGTTGCTGTTCAGGCCGTCGATGGCGTCACCGTTGGCCACCCTGGGGATGTGCGCCTTGGCCATGGTGCCGTCAGGGCCGTCCGGCAGGTCGAAGTCGACGGTCGGGATGGTGTAGCCGGCGCCGCCGTCACCGAGGGTGATGGCATCGACCCCGCCGGAGGCGATGGCCGTGGCACCGGCACCGCCGCCACCGGACAGGGCGACGTCGAAGGCGGTGTAGCCCGAGCCGGGGGCGACGTCGGTGAAACCGATGACGACCCCGGAGGTGCTGATGGTGGCGCTCGCAGTCGCGGCGGTGCCGGTGCTGCCGTCGATCGTCACTGTCGTGGTCCCGGAGACGTAGTCGTGACCGGGTGAGGTGACGGCGATGCTCTTGATGCCGCCGGTGACCGGGTCGACCTCGGCCGTCCCAGTGGCTCCCTGGCCGGCCCCACCGATGACGACGGCTGCCTTCGAGAGGGTGAGTGGGCTGTTGGCCCAGTTGGCCCACGGGCCGAAATAGTGCGGGACTGAGCTGGCGTCGGTGGGGGAGGCCGGGGCCGCGTTGGCGGCCACCACCCCCGCTTGCGTGCCCAGGGCCGCGATCATGGCGACGGCGGCGATGATTCCTGAGGCACGACTGGTGACAGATCGATGCAACATGGTGAGCTCCCCAGCTGTGGATTGACGGTCACTCCCATGGCCGCAGTTCGATGTTAGGGCGCAGTTTCGGTCCTTCGGAACGGTTTGGATTGAACTGATTGAACGGACGAAAAGCATTGCGTGAGTGCCAATTCCGGTGTTTTGAGGGGGTCGCTCTGCTAGTCGGCGGTGCTGTTGCGCAGCGGCTTCAGCCCCCCGCGATCGGGGGCCCTTCCTCGGTGCTCCGGGCCGTCCCGTGAGGTGCGCGACAAAGCCCCGTCAGCCGCCCGGCGGGCGCGTAGCGTCTGGAGTGTGGAGACCGGGGAAAGGCAGTCGGTGCGCAGTGGGTGGATGTACCTGACCAACCATGCCCATGTCGTCATGTGCCTGGCCCGGGATCATGAACTTCGCCTGCGTGACATCGCTCTGGCCATCGGGATCACGGAGCGCGCTGCCCAGCAGATCGTCGCGGATCTCGAGGGGGCCGGGGTCATTACCCGGTGCCGGGTCGGGCGACGCAACCTCTATGAGGTGCGGCGGGACGCACCGATGCGGCACCCCTTGGAGCATGGGATCACCGTGGGCGACCTCATCGCTCTGATCGCCCCCCAGTCCCCCGAGCACGCCACCGCCGAGGACGTGCGGCGCGTGCCGTAGGACCCAGCCGGGGTCCCCCTCGGTCGGGAGAGGGCGTGAGCCGGCTCAGCTGCCTACGGGCTGATCCGCCCGCCCTACGCTTCGGGTATGAGCTTCACGGGTTTCCCCCACGCCGCGTCGGACTTCTATGCCGAGCTGGAGCACGACAACAGCAGGGAGTTCTGGCAGGCCCGGCGCGACACCTACGAACGCGATGTGCGCGGCCCGATGACCGCGCTGCTCGACGGGCTGGAGGACGAGTTCGGCCCGGGCAAGGTCTTCCGTCCCAACCGGGACGTGCGTTTCTCCGCCGACAAGAGCCCCTACAAGCTGCACCAGGGAGGCTACGTGGCGGTGGGGTCAGGGACCGGCTGGTACGCCGAGGTGTCCGCCGACGGCTTCCGACTCGGCGGCGGTTGCTACCACCTGGACGCGCCGATGCTCGCTGCCTACCGCACGGCGGTAGACGGCCCTGCGGGAGCGGCGCTGGTCCGGCTGGTCGAGGGTCTGCGGAGCAACGGGTGGGACGTCGGGGGCGAGGTGCTCAAGACCGCACCCCGCGGCTGGAGCCGCGAGCACCCGCGGATCGCCCTGCTACGGCACAGGTCGATCACAGCGACGCGGTGGATCGACGACGCGGACGTCGTCACCACACCGTTGCTGCTGGACCGGGTGCGCTCGGGCTGGAGGGAGATTCGCCCCCTGGTCGACTGGCTGGGCCACGCGGTCGCGGGTGTGTGACTTACTAACATGGCGCCATGAGTGAGACACCGGGCTTTCCGCGCAACCGCGAGATCGCGCTGCCGGAGCCGCCCGAGGGGCCGCTCCTGCTGACCGTGCGCGTCGACCTGCGCGACACCTCCCCACCGGTGTGGCGGCGGCTGACCATCCCCGGTGAACTCGATCTCGGCAAGTTCCATGACGTCCTCCAGGTCGCGATGGGCTGGACCGACTCGCACCTGCACCGTTTCCTGCTCGGCGGGGACCGGCGGACGCAGTACGACTTCGGCGACGGGTGGTCACACGTCATCCGACTCGAAGAGATCGTGCCCAGGCCGGCCAGCGAGGGGCCCGCTGGGACGGGCTCAGCGGCATACCCCTCGGTGTGCCTGGCGGGGAAGCGAGCCTGCCCGCCTGAGGACGTTGGCGGGATCGGCGGCTATGAGGAGGCGGCCGCATGGGTGCGGGGTGGCAGCAGCGCAACCCACGAGTTCGACAACGGGCTGACGGGCGAGGAGATGGGCGACTGGCTGCCCGAGGGGTGGCACCCCGACGACTTCGACCTCGGTGAGGTCAACGCGATGCTCGCGCGGCTTGCCCCGGGCGACACGGACACGGCGCTCTCTCACGTGCCGGGGGACCTCGTCGAGCTCATCGGACGGCTGCCCACGCTGGCGCGAACTGATGTGAACGAGTGGCTGGGCGCGCCGGGCTGGGACGCACCCGCAACGTTCACGGCCGAGGTCGCCACCGCCCTGACCACGCCGGTGCGGGCGGTCCTGGACGTCGTCGGCGACGGACTGACGCTCACCGCCGCTGGCTACCTGCCGCCCCGCGCCGTGCAAGCGGTCTTCGGCGCTGCGGACATGGGCGAGGACTGGATCGGCAAGGGGAACCGCGAGGACCTCACGCCACCGGTCGCCGTCCTGCGTGACCAGGTCCGCCACTTCGGCCTGATCCGCAAGACGAAGGGCCGCCTCGTGCCGACGGCGCTCGGCCGGCGCGTCCGCGACAACCACACCGAGCTGCTCGGCGTGGTCCTGACTCGGCTCGGGCAGGCAGATTCCGACTTCGGGCGTCTCGCGACCGGGCTGACCTTCCTCGCCCTCGCCGGCGGGGTGCCGATCACAGGGCTGTGGGGCGCGGGCGAAGCGATCGAGGAACGCGTGTGCCGGGTGCTCTCGATCGTGGGCTGGCACGTGGACGGCGGTGGCGCGATCGGGCGGCGCGAGGTCAGGGACGCCACGATGGACCCGGTGCAGTTGTTGCGTCAGATGGTCCGCACGCTCGAGGACGCCGAGGCGGCGCGCGCCGTCCGTGACGTGGCCAGGGCCGTGCTCGACCGCATGAACTGACGAGCCGGTTCGATGGATCGGCGCCTCAATCCAAGCGGTCGAGCAGGTACATCGAATTGATGGCCGGGGTGGCTCGGCGCAGCGGCAGCGGGATGTGTTGGTGCCGACCTCACGCGAGGGAGAGGAACATCTTCTCCATCGCCTCGACGTCCATCGGCTGCGACTCGGGGTCGGTCAGGCACTGGCGCAGGCCGAGGGCGATGACGGCGAACCCGGCCCGGTCCAGGGCCTTGGACACCGCAGCGAGTTGGGTGACGATGTCCTTGCACTCCCGTCCGTCCTCGATCATCCGGACGATGCCGCCGATCTGGCCCTGCGCGCGGTTGAGCCGCTTGACGACCGAGCTCATCTCATCTGCGTCGAGCTGCATCGATACTCCTGGTTTCGTGGTCGAATGGTCCTGTCTCATCATACCCCTAGAGGTATATTGGTGTGTGGTCTGCCGTGTCTGGAACGGCGGCGGTGGCCCGTCTCCAGTCGGCCGACCTGCCGCCTGCGACGCCACCGATGACGATGGAGTGCGAGAAGGTATATACCCCATGGGGTATAGTCGCGTTTACCGTCGTTCCAACCGAAGGAGACCAAGAGATGTGCCGAGCCGTGAAATGCCGCCAGTGTGGCAAGACGACCTGGGCGGGGTGCGGTTCGCACGTTGACCAGGTCATGCGCAACGTCGCACGCGACGACCGTTGCGCTGGCCACGAGAAGCAGGCGTCGAGCAGCGGCGGTGGCATGTTCGCCCGGATGTTCGGCCGCTGAAACCGGTCCCCGGTCCTCACATCCTCCGACGGAGCCGTAGCCGGACCGGACGCCCGTCCGGGTCGTACACGAGCCGATAGAGCGGCTCGGACCACATGCGGGTGAGCAGGCTCAGGTCGACGTCGGCCAACGGTCGCAACTGCCCGGCCGGTCGGGGGCCCGTGCGGCCAGCATCCACCCAGGCCTGCAGGCGGGTGGCGGACTCGGCGAAGGCGTCGAACATCTCCTCCAGACCGAGGGCGGCGGCCCGGTCTGCGTCCCAGCCCAGGTGCTCGCGGGCGAGGTGCTGGCGCAGCGTCCGTGCGTAGTCGCGGTGGTGCACTGCCGCGGACACCTCCGAGTCGTGGGTCCACGAGCGCCGGTTGAAGTTGTCGGAGCCGACCGAGGCCCACTCGTCGTCGATGATGCAGACCTTGGCGTGCACGTAGATCGGCGTACCCGCGAGGTTCTCGATGCTGTAGACGCTGACCCGCCCTGGCGCGACCCGTCGCACGTGATCGAGCAGGCGTTGCCGGGAGACGAGATTCGGTGGCTCCGAGACCCGTCCGTCCTGATCGGGATGACGGGGGAGGACTGCGATGAGCCGAAGCTGCGGGTTGGCCCGTAGGGCGTCTGCAAAGACGGCCGACACCTCCGCGGACCAGAAGTACTGGTCCTCGACGAGAATCAGGTGGCGGGCCTTGGCCAGCGCCTTGGCGTACCCCCTGGCCACGCTGCGTTCCCCGTCGGGTGCATAGGGGTAGCCGCCGAGACGGCGCGGGTAGGTGCGCAGCAGTTGGACCGGGTGCGGTCCGGTCGGCTCGGGGTCGGGCAACTGGGGCGGTAGCGGAGTGAGCGTGGCCTGGTGGTGCCGCAGCCGATCGCTGACACGTCGGATCGGCGACCGACTCATCGGCTGCGGGTTCTCCCACCGCTCACGAAAGACGGTCTCGACGTCGCCGACGGCAGGGCCGGTGATCGCGAGCTGGATGTCGTGCCACGGGGGCCGCGGCCCATAGGACGCGGCCATCGGCTGGGGCTGCGGGTCACCCTCGTGACTGGCGTCGTCACGACGGCTGTGGCACAGGTCTATCCCGCCGAGGAAGGCGATGTCGCGCTCGGGTCGACCGGGGTGGCGCAGCACGACGAACTTCTGGTGGTGCGACCCGCCGAGGCGGACCCGCATGTCGAGGGCGCACTCGCCGCCGGCTGCGTTGACCGACTCCTCGAGATTCCGGTTCTCTGCTGCTGAGAACGCGAGCCGGTCCCAGTGCGAGCGCCAGAGGAGTCCTCGGACATCGACCCCACGACGGGCTGCGTTGGCGAGCACCTGAGCGATGGTGACGCTCGTGGGCCCGGTCAGCCGTTCGTCCGGGTCGCCGCGCCAGTCGACGAACATGATGAGGTCGCCCGGCTCCGTGTCCGCCAGCCGCTGTGCGAGCTCGGTGAAGTAGGTCGCTCCGTGGATGAGCGGGCGGACCAGGTTGCCCTCGGTCCAGGCCTCCCCGCCGGGGTGGCGCGAGTCCAGCCGCGTGGCGGGGTTGCCCCGGTCCGCCGCGGTGAGGAACCAGCCCTGGTGCTCCACCCGCTGATCGTATCCCGCCTGCCGTCGCCCGTCTCAGGCTGAGCGCGGCGCTTCCGGGGCCGCACGCGGGAGCAGGAAGTAGGACAGCGCGGGGCTCGCGGAGACGTCTCGGAACGGGTACCCCAAGGCCTCGACGTGGTGATGGAAGTCGGCGTCGTCCTCGACTCCTTCGAAGGCACACAGGACCCGGCCGTAGTCGGCGCCGTGGCTGCGGTAGTGGAACATCGTGATGTTCCACCGGGTGCCGAGTTGGGTCAGGAAGTGACTCAACGCACCCGGGTGCTCGGGGAACTCGAACGAGTAGGCCTGCTCGGACAGCGCCGGGGGGTGGCCGCCGATCATGTAGCGCACGTGTGACTTCGCGGTGTCGTCGTCGGAGAGGTCGATGACCGGGTAGCCGGCCGCTTCGAGGGCGTTCGCGATCTCGCTGCGCTCGACGATCCCGCGGGCGAGTTGGACACCGACGAAGATCCGCGCCTCTGAGGAGCCGTCGACCCGGTAGTTGAACTCCGTCACGGCCCGGCCGGCCAGGATCCGCAGGAACTGGAGGAAGGACCCGGCCCGCTCCGGGATGGTCACCCCGAACAGGGCCTCGCGCTGCTCGCCGACCTCGGCCCGCTCGGAGATGTAGCGCAGCGTGTGGAAGTTGACGTTGGCGCCGGACAGGATGTGGGCGAGGCGCTCGCCGTGGAGGTCGTGCCGCTCGACGTACTTCTTCAACCCGGCCAGGGCGACGGCGCCGGCCGGCTCGGCGACCGCGCGGACGTCCTCGAAGATGTCCTTGATCGCGGCGCAGATCTCGTCGCTGTCCACGGTGACGACGTCATCCAGGTAGTCACGGCACATCGCAAAGGTGGTGTCGCCGATGCGCTTGACCGCCACGCCCTCGGCGAAGCGGCTCACCTCGGGCAGGTCGACCGGGTGGCCGGCCGCGAGGGCGGCGCTCAGGCAGGCCGCGTCCTCGGGTTCGACCCCGATCACCTGGATGCCGGGCATGAGGTTCTTGATGAGGGCCGCGATCCCGGCGGCGAGCCCACCCCCGCCGACGGGGACGAAGACCCGGTCGAGGTGCGCGTCCTGCTGGATCAACTCGAGGCCGACGGTGCCCTGCCCGGCAATGACGAGAGGGTCCTCGAAAGGGGCGACGTAGGTGTAGCCGTGCTCGGCGGCGAGACGCAGCGCTTCGTCCTTGGCCTCGTCGAAGGTGTCGCCGAAGAGGAGGACGTGGGCGCCGTGTGCCCGGACCGCGTCGACCTTGATCGGGGCAGTCGCGATCGGCATGACGAGGGTCGACTCGATGCCGAGCAGCGCGGCCGAGAGAGCCACCCCCTGAGCGTGGTTGCCGGCCGAGGCAGCGATGACGCCGTGGGCGCGCTCCGGCTCGGTCAGGGCCCGCATCTTGGTGTAGGCACCGCGGATCTTGAAGGAGTGGATCGGCTGGCGGTCCTCCCGCTTGACCGACACGGAGTTGTCGAGCCGCGCCGACAGGGACTCCATCGGCTCGACGGAGAGACCGGTCAGCCCGGACAGGTCCGTCGGCCCGGCCAACTCCCGGACGCCGTGCACGTCGGGCAGCCGCTCGAGTTGGCGGCGCAACAGGTCCCTGTCGCCGTTGACCCTGGCCCGCAGCTCGATCCGGGTCCGTGGTCCCGGCTCCCGCTGATCCGTCTCGGGGGGCCGGTCGCCGCCGGCAGCGACGGGGGCTGTCTCGGTCGTGAGGACGAGGTGCTCGAGGGTCGCGCCCCGGTGCCGGAGGACCCGAGCGATCCGTTCGATCAGTTCGGGGGTGGTGCGGGCTATGACCTCGAGCTGGACCACCGTCATGATCCGTCCTCCATCATCTGGGTGTTGCTGGCGCCGGGCGGGACGAGCGGCCAGAGGTTCTCCTGGGCATCGATCGACACGTGCAGCAGGAAGGCGCCCGGGGCCGAGAGCAGGTCGGTGATACCGCCCGCGACCTCGCTCTTGGTGGTGATGTGCCGCCCGGGGATCCGGAAGGCAGCGGCGAGGGCGACGAAGTCGGGATTGTCCTCGAGCGTGGTCTCGCTGTAGCGGCCGTCGAAGAAGAGTTCCTGCCACTGTCGGACCATCCCGAGCCGCTGGTTGTCGATCAGCACGATCTTGACCGGCAGTCCGTAGCGGCTGAGGGTCGCGAGTTCCTGGATGTTCATCATGATCGAGCCGTCACCGCTGATGCACACGACCGTGTCGTCGCGTCGGGCCATCTGGGCGCCGAGGGCGGCCGGAAGGCCGAAGCCCATCGTGCCGAGACCGCCCGAGGTGATGAAGTCGGTCGGGTGGTCGACGCACACGTGCTGGCAGGCCCACATCTGGTGCTGGCCGACGTCCGTCGTCACGACCGAGCGCCTCGGCAGTCGGTCGGAGAGCTCCTTGAGCAACGCCGGGGCGTAGATGCCGTCACCGGGGTGGTCGTAGCGCCAGCCGTGATCGGCGGCGAGCTCGCGCACGTGCTGGCGCCAGGGATCGATCGCTGGGCGGACGGTGAGCTGGGGGAGCACGGTGCGCAGGTCGCCGAGCAGGCTGACGTCGGCTCGGCGGATCTTGCCGATCTCGGCCGGGTCGACGTCGAGGTGGATGACCTTGGCGTGCGGGGCAAAGCTGGGCACGTGGCCGGTGACCCGGTCGTCGAAGCGCGCCCCCACGCACAGGAGCAGGTCACACTCCTGGACGAGCAGGTTGGCGGCCTTGGTGCCATGCATGCCGAGCATGCCGAGGTGCAGCGAGTCTGCGGCGACGGCGCCAAGCGCCTTGACCGTCGTCGTGGAGGGTATGCCGCTGTGCTCGATGAGAGCGCGCAGCTCGTCGGTCGCGCCCGCCAGCACGACACCGCCGCCGACGTAGAGCATGGGCCGTTCAGCGGCGAGAATCAGCTCGCGCGCGGACTCGATGTTGCTCGCGTCATCGACGGGCAGAGCCTGATGGCAACGAGGCTCACGGTGGCCCGGGACGGGCATCGTCCCGAGCTGCACGTCTTTGGCGATGTCGATGAGCACCGGCCCGGGCCGGCCACTCCGGGCGACCTCGAACGCCTCGTCGAGCACTCGGGGCAGGTCGGCGAGATCGCGAACGAGGTAGCTGTGCTTGGTGCAGGCCAGGGACAGGCCGAGGACGTCGACTTCCTGGAAGGCGTCCGTGCCGATGAGGGGAGAGGCGACCTGTCCGGTGATGGCGACGATCGGCACCGAGTCGAGGAGGGCATCGGCGAGGCCGGTGATGAGGTTGGTGGCTCCCGGTCCCGAGGTGGCCAGGCAGACGCCCACCTGCCCGGTCGAGCGGGCATGGCCGATGGCGGCGAGGACGGCGCCCTGCTCATGCCTCGTCAGGACGTGGGTCAGGCCGCCGTCATAGAGGGCGTCGTAGAGCGGCATGATCGCCCCGCCGGGGTAGCCGTAGACGGTGGCCACCCCGAGCTCCTGCAGCCGCCGCACGATCCACCGGGCACCCGTGGTGGTGTCCGCGACCACCTCCGGGGAGACGGCAGGAGCGATCTGGGCCGCGATCTCCGCGCTGCCGTCCGGGCGCGCGGCAGCCTCTGCCGTTTCCTCGAGCACGTGGGTCCTCATCGCTTGCTCCTCTTTGAAAAACCTGTGGGCAAAGAAAAAGCGCCCGATCACCAGGTGGGTGATGGGCGCGCGGTGTCAGCCGGCTGGGGATCAAACTCCCGCGCGCCGCCTGATAATCGAACTGTGGCTGATGGTCACAGTCAGCAGACTAGACCCGC
>CAJDTW010000115.1_pt2 | contig 17433 bp, 20 predicted proteins | sample 7389911 | NCBI WGS metagenome assembly CAJDTW01 (sample SAMEA7055652, study PRJEB34461) | soil metagenome | biome: terrestrial ecosystem; feature: Peninsula; material: soil | place: Antarctica | collected 2016 | reverse complement strand
GTCGGGGCGCTGCCGGCGCTGGATGAGGCCCTCGAGGACGGTGGAGCCCGCGGTCTCGGCGAGAGCGGCCAACTCACGCATGGAGTTCTCGGCGTCCTCGGCGGTGCCCTCGGTCCAGACCCCGGCCAGTACGACGCGCTCGAGGCGCAGCTGCCGGTACTCGACCTCGGTGATGTCCTCGAGTTCGGTCGACAGGCCCGCCACGCGGCTCAGGGCCGCTGCGGTGCTTACTCGTCATGTTCTCCCTAGAGTCTCATCCCCTCAACGCCCAGATCCACTCATTTCCTTCCCCATCATCCACACCCCCCGTCGAGTGGCCCGTCGCCCACACCCTCCCCAGTCGAGTGGCCCCACGATCCACGGGGACCGTATGCCGCTGAGCTCACTCACGTCCGCCCCCAAGTCGAGTGGCCTCGTCCTCAACACCCTCCCCACTCGACTGGCCTCACGATCCACAGGCAGGCACCACCCCTCGGTGCGTGGTGTCCCACCCCACCGGGCGCCCCGGCTACCGTTGCCCCTGATGAGCGAGCACCCCGACCACTACTTCAGCGCCGAGCCAGCCGGTCCGGAGGAGCTCGACCTGGACCTGACGACCGCCCGCGGCATCTACTCCCCCGAGCGACTCGACCCCGGCACAGCGGTCCTGCTCGCTCGGGCGCCCGACCCCAGCCCGACTGGCGCACTGCTCGACCTCGGCTGCGGCTGGGGACCGATCGCGATCACCCTCGCGTTGCGCTCCCCAGAAGCCCGGGTCTGGGGGGTCGACGTCAACAGACGTTCGCTCGACCTCGCCCGCGACAACGCCGCCACTGCCGGGGCCACCAACGCCACCTTCTGCGAGCCTGACCACGTGCCGGCCGACCTGCGTTTCGACACGATCTGGTCCAACCCGCCCATCCACGTCGGTAAAGCCGCCCTGCACGACGTGCTCGAGCGCTGGCTGCCCCGACTGACTGGTGACGGTGTCGCGCATCTGGTCGTCCAAAAGCACCTCGGATCTGACTCACTCCAGAAATGGATCACGAGCCAGCCCTGGGGCCTGGTCTGCACCCGCCTGTCATCGCAGAAGGCGTTCCGCATCCTCGAGGTGCGGCGCGCCTGACCCGCCGCCCGCCGGTTCTCCACCCCGATCAGGCGCGGGCTGCACCGACTCCGACGTCGGATCTCACGAGCGCATAGATGGCCAGGTCGACGCGGCCGTCATGGAGGACACCGGCGTTGCGGGCCACGCCCTCGCGGACAAACCCGGCACGCTCGGCCGCCCGCTGGGACGCCTGGTTGCCGGTCGCGGCACGCACGACCACGCGCTCCAGTCCTTGATCCGTCAGGGCCCACTCTGCGAGGAGCCGCGTCGCCCGGCCGGCCAGTCCCGCTCCGCGGCCCCACGGCGCGACCCAGTAGCCGATCTCCGTCGTGCCGGCGGACCAATCCGTCGCCTTGAGGTCGATACAGCCGTGGAGCCGTCCGTCGACCTCGATGGCGAAGACGATTCCCGTGCCCGCCTCCTGAGCCATCGATGCGACCTGCGTGACAAAACCTTCGGCGTGCACGCGCTCATACGGCCGCGGCAACGGGAGCCAGTCGCGCGTCTCAGCGTCCTGGCACGCGAGGGCGATGTCGTCGATGTCGTCCACGCATACTGGGCGCAGACCGAGACCGTCCCCCTCGATCCGGGTCAGGGGGAAGACGCGGGTCGACGATGGGCCGTCAGTCACAGGCCGATGTCGCCGTCAGCGACCAGCTCGGCCGGCCCGGCGAGCTCGACCCGGTGACCGGGCAGTGGCGTGACCGTGAGGCGCCCGCCGGGGACGTCGACGATCCACGGGCTCTCGTCCTCGACCCCTGACCAGAACCGGGTGGCCAGCGCGGCCGCCGCCGCGCCGGTGCCGCACGAGCGCGTCTCGCCGACGCCGCGCTCGTGGACCCGCATCTCGATGTGCCCCGGGCCGACCGCGCGAACGAACTCGACGTTGGCACCGTCAGCAGGGTCCGGATGGATCTCGGGTGCCTCGGTCAGGTCGAGCCCCTCGAGCGGGATCTCCTCGGGGAGCATGACGACCGCATGCGGGTTGCCCAGGTCGAGTGAGAGCGCCGGCACCGGTTTGCCGAAGCGCGGCCGGACCATGACGTCGAAGCCATCCCGGCGGGCACCGGCCTCGTCGGTGAGTCGCCAGGGACCGAGGTCAACGGCGAAACCCTCGTCCGTGGTGCGGACCTGCTTGGCGCCGGCTCGGGTGGCAATCGTGAATTCCCTTGCAGTCACGAGGCCCTCCCGCACCAGGTAGGCAGCGAAGACCCGCGTGCCGTTGCCGCACATCTCTGCGAGCGAGCCGTCGGCGTTGCGGTAGTCCATGAACCACTCGGCCTCGGGGGCCAGGGCGCGGACGCTGTCATCGATCGCATGGGCCGTGCGGACCACCCGGATGACGCCGTCGCCGCCGAGCCCGGCGTGCCGATCGGTCAGCCGCTGCACCTGCGCGGGCGTGAGGTTGATCGTGCCGTCGAGGTCGGGGATGAGGACGAAGTCGTTCTCCGTGCCGTGGCCCTTGGTGAAGCGCGTCATGTCATCCATCTTCCCGTATGCCGCTGAGCTGGCTGTCCGGGCTCGCCTGCCGGATCGCGGCCATCGCCCGATCGAGCACGTCCGGAGCGAGGGGATCCAGCCAGATGATCCTCGGCTCAGGCCGGAACCACGCCTCCTGCCGGCGGGCGTAACGCCGGGTCGCCTGCGCCGTCTCTGCACGAGCCTGCTCCTCGGCCATGGTGTCGTCGATGACCGCGATGGCCTGGCTGTAGCCGATGGCGCGGCTCGCGGTGACGCCGGTCCGCAGCCCGCGCTGCAGCAGCGCCTCGGTCTCGCCCAGCAGGCCCTCCTCCCACATGCGCGCGACCCTGCGCTCGATTCGCTCGGCCAGCACTTCCTTGTCCACGCGGAGTCCGAGCATCACTGCAGGAGCGATGAACTCGCGGGTGGGCAGGGTGGCGCTGAAGGGCTTGCCGGTGAGCTCGATGACCTCAAGTGCCCGGATGACCCGGCGGACGTTGTTGGCCTGGATGTTGCGGGCTGCGTCGGGATCGGCGAGGGCCAGTCGGTCGAACATCGCGGGCGCACCGAGCCGACCGGCCTCGTCCTCGATCGCCGCACGCACCTCTGGGTCGGTCGGTGGGATGTCGAATCGGTCCAGCGCCGCCCGGATGTAGAGGCCGGAGCCCCCGACGAAGACCGGCACGTGGCCACGGGCCCGGATGGCAGCGACATCGAGACGAGCCGACTCCTGATACCGCGCAACACTCGCCTCCTGCGTCACCTCCAGGACATCGAGTTGGTGGTGCGGGACACCACGACGCTGCGAGGCCGTGAGCTTCGCGGTCCCGATGTCCATCCCCCGGTAGAGCTGCATCGAATCGGCGTTGATCACCTCGCCGTCGAGGCGCTGCGCCACAGCAAGGCCGAGGTCGGACTTTCCGCTGGCCGTCGGCCCGACGACAGCGATGATCGGCGCGCTGACGCCGACGCTCACATCGCCTCGTCGTCGCCATCGTCGTCGCCGCCGTGCCCGAACGGGTCCTCGTCGACGCCGGGCATCCACGTGTGCCCCGGCTTGCCCCAGCCGTTCTTGCGGATCGTCTTGCGGGCCTTCTTGGACTGGCGCTCGTCGAGTCGGTCGACGTAGAGCGTGCCGTTGAGGTGGTCGTACTCGTGCTGCATGCACCGGGCGAACCACCCCGTGGCATCAAACTCGATCCGGTTGCCCTCGAGGTCGGTGCCGATCACGTGCGCCTGCGCGGCCCGCTTGAGCGGGAAGGACTCGCCCGGGACGGACAGGCATCCCTCGCTGTCGTGGTCCGGGTCGGGCCGCTCGTCCGGGATCCGTGACGTGGTGACACTCGGATTGATGATGTGGCCGCGTTCGGGGACGCCGTCGTCGTTCGGCATCTGCCAGATGAACACGCGAAGGCCGACCCCGATCTGTGGCGCAGCGAGGCCAGCACCGTTGGCAGCGGCATTGGTCTCGAGCATGTCCGCGACGAGGGTCCGCAGGTCCTCGTCGAACTCCGTCACGAGCGTTGCCGTGTGGTGCAGCACGGGCTCACCGGTGATCACGATGGGACGTATGGCCATACGGACAAGTCAAGCACGCACGGGCCACGGCGCCCCAATCCGGGTCAGGCGGTGGAGCAGGAGGGCATCACCGTCGGTGCGTGCGGCACGCCGATCGACGGCATACCGAGCGTGACGGCGGGCTTGCCCGTACCGTGCGGCAGGTCCTGGAGAGCTGACCACGCGTCACCCCCACGGGTGCGGCGAACGGCATACGACCCGCCGGAGATCCCGGAGTCGGCCACGAGGTGGTGCGGCGCGCCATAGGTGACCCCGACGCTGACCATGTCACCGGGCCGGGGCACCTCGGCGCCCTCGGGCACGGTGAAGTGGACCAGCCGGTTGTCCCGGGCCCGGCCGGACATCCGCTTGGTCTCGGCGTCCTTGCGTCCCTCGGAGGGCGTGACGAGCACTTCCACGTCGGTGCCCTCGAGGCGCCGGTTCTCGGACCAGCTGACCTCCTCCTGGAGGGCGATGAGCCGCTCGAAGCGTTCCTGGACGACGGCCTTGGGGATCTGGTCCTCCATCGTGGCTGCGGGGGTCCCGGGCCGGATGGAGTACTGGAAGGTGAAGGCGCTGGCGAAGCGGGACTCCCGCACGACGTCGAGGGTGCCCTGGAAGTCGGCTTCGGTCTCGCCGGGGAAGCCGACGATGATGTCCGTCGTGATCGCCGCGTGCGGGATGTGCTCACGGACCTTCTCGATGATGCCGAGAAACTTCGTGCTCCGGTAGGAGCGGCGCATGTCCTTGAGCACCTTGTCCGACCCGGACTGCAACGGCATGTGCAGGCTCGGCATGACGTTGGGGGTCTGCTCCATCGCCAGGATGACGTCCTCGGTGAAGGCGGCCGGATGCGGGCTGGTGAAGCGGACCCGCTCGAGGCCGTCGATGTCCCCGCACGCGCGCAGCAGCTTGCCGAAGGCCAATCGGTCACCGAACTCGACACCGTAGGAGTTGACGTTCTGCCCCAGCAGGGTGATCTCGACCACGCCCTGGGCCACGAGCGCCTCGATCTCGGCGAGGATCTCGCCGGGGCGCCGGTCGGCCTCCTTGCCGCGCAGGGCCGGGACGATGCAGAACGTGCAGGTGTTGTTGCAGCCGACCGAGATCGACACCCACCCGCTGTAGGCGGAGTCGCGACGGGTGGGCAGGGTCGAGGGGAAGGCTTCGAGGCTCTCGAGGATCTCGACCTCGGCCCGCTTGTTGTGCGCGGCACGGGCGAGCAGCGCCGGCAGGGAGCCGATGTTGTTGGTGCCGAAGACGACGTCCACCCAGGGCGCCTTCTCGATGATGACGCCGCGGTCCTTCTGGGCCATGCACCCACCGACGGCGATCTGCATGTCCGGGTTGGCGAGCTTGGCCGGTCGCAGCTGCCCCAGGTTGCCATAGAGCTTGTTGTCGGCGTTCTCGCGCACCGCGCAGGTGTTGAAGACGACGACATCCGCGACCTCGGGCCGCTGCCCCGCGGGCAGGCGGACGTTCATCTGGCATCCGTGCGTGCGGACGTCGTAGGTCTTGTGTGCAGTCATGGCACCGTCAAGGGTACGGCGTCCAGCCCCCGACACCGAACAGCTCGGCGGGAATACGACGGCCAGGCGGATCGTTACATAGTTGACATTTCAACAACCTTCGATCGTCGCCTCGATCGAAGCGTCAATATTCTCCTACGAAGGACGACCATGGGACTGTTCAACCGCACCGCCAAGGACACCAACGACACGCTCGCCGACGTCGACGCTACTGAGGCCACCTCGGCGTTCGTCGCGGACCTCGCAGGCGACTACGTCATCGACCCGGCCCACACCCGGATCGGCTTCTCGGCCCGGCACGCGATGGTCACCAAGGTCCGCGGCCAGTTCGACGATTTCGAGGGCACCGCCCACGTCGACACCGTCAACCCCGCGGGCTCGAGCGTCACCGTCACCATCGCTGCCGCATCCGTCACGACGGGCAACGAGCAGCGCGACGGGCACATCAAGACCCCCGACTTCCTCGATGTCGAGACCTACCCGACGATCACCTTCGTCTCGACCGCTGTCGAGCGCGACGGCTCCGAGTGGGCGATCACGGGCGACCTGACGATCAACGGCATCACCAAGCCCGTCACGGTCGACTTCGAGGAGACCGGCTCGGCCAAGGACCCGTTCGGCAACACCCGCATCGGCTTCGAGGGCGAGACCACCATCACCCGGACCGACTGGAACCTCAACTTCCAGGCCGCCCTCGAGACCGGCGGCGTCCTGGTCAGCGAAAAGGTCAAGCTCGAGTTCGACATCTCCGCCATTGCGCAGGTGCCCGCCCAAGCCTGATCCACCCACCGCTGACCCCCGCTCGAACCGAGAGCGAGGACCGACCGGTCCTCGCCCTCGGTGTATTCGCGGTTGCCTGCCGATCTCGAGTGGGTGCCGATGAGGCCTGCCTGGCGCCCGCGGTGATCGCTCTGGGGGCGGCGCACTCCCGGATCTAGTCGCGCTGGTGCTCGTCTGCGTCTGCGATGGCGTCGCGGATGACCCGCCAGGCCATGTCGCCCGAGTAGCCCTTGCGGGCCAGCATCCCAGCGAGCCTGCGCGCCTGGACGTCGCGGGCGAGCCCATGCATCGAACGCATCTTCTTGGCCGCCAGCGCCTCGGCCGCCACCTGCTCGTCGGCGGCCCCGATCTGCTCAAGCGCTCCGGCCGCGATGTCCGGGTCGATGCCGGTCTTGCGCAACTCGTGGGCCAGCGCACGTCGAGCCAGTCCCTTGTCGGACTGCCTCGACCTGACGAGGATCTCGGCATACGCCTCGTCGTCGACCAGCCCGACCTCCGTCATCCGGTCGAGCACCTTGGCCGCCACGGCATCGTCACAGCCACGCTGACGCAACTTGGTCTCGAGTTGTGCCCGACTCCGGGGAGCCATGCTCAACTGCCGCAGCACGATGGCGCGGGCCGCCGACTCCGGCTCAGCGTCCGGCGCTCGCGCCGATGGATCTTCAGCCGGTGGATCTTCAAGCGGTCGAGTTGGACCGGTCTCCTCCGGTACGGCCCAGTCAGGTCGCTCCGAGCCGGCGTGGTACTCGCCGGAACCCTGCGACTGATCCGCAGCGGCTCGCTCCGGTCGGGCCCGCACCCCGGCCACCCCCTCCGCTTCGGCGAGGGCGGCCGCAGCGCGGGCCAACCTGTCCTCATGGGTGCGGTCGCCTCCCGCCACCATGATCAGAAGTCGACGGGGACGTCTGCCACCTCGGCGGGCTCGTCCACCCGTGGGCCGACGCCGAGCTTCTCCTTGACCTTCTTCTCGATCTCATCCGCCAGGTCAGGGTTGTCCTTGAGGAAGGTGCGGGCGTTCTCCTTGCCCTGACCGAGCTGGTCACCCTCGTAGGTGTACCAAGCCCCCGCCTTGCGCACGAAGCCATGCTCGACGCCCATGTCGATCAAGCCGCCCTCGCGCGAGATCCCGTAGCCATAGAGGATGTCGAACTCCGCCTGCTTGAACGGCGGGGCGACCTTGTTCTTGACCACCTTGACGCGGGTCCGGTTGCCGACCGGCTCGGTCCCGTCCTTCAGCGTCTCGATGCGGCGCACGTCAAGGCGCACCGACGCATAGAACTTCAGCGCCTTGCCACCGGTGGTCGTCTCGGGCGAACCGAACATGACCCCGATCTTCTCCCGGAGCTGGTTGATGAAGATCGCCGTCGTCCCCGTGTTGTTGATGGCACCGGTCAACTTGCGCAGGGCCTGCGACATGAGCCGGGCCTGGAGGCCGACGTGGCTGTCACCCATCTCACCCTCGATCTCGGCCCGGGGCACGAGCGCGGCCACGGAGTCGATGACGAGGATGTCGATGGCACCGGAACGGATCAGCATGTCCGCGATCTCGAGAGCCTGCTCCCCGGTATCCGGCTGCGAGACCAGCAAAGCATCCGTGTCGACCCCGAGCCGCTTGGCGTACTCCGGGTCGAGGGCGTGCTCGGCGTCGATGAACGCCGCGATGCCACCAGCCTTCTGCGCGTTGGCCACGGCATGCAGCGCCACCGTGGTCTTACCGGAGGACTCCGGACCATAGATCTCGACGACGCGGCCTCTCGGGAGGCCCCCGATGCCGAGCGCGATGTCCAGTGCGATCGATCCGGTCGGGATGACCTCGATCGGGGCTCGGACCTCGTCACCGAGACGCATCACCGCGCCCTTGCCAAAACTCTTTTCGATCTGACCCATCACCGAGGCCAGAGCCTTGCCCTTGTCCGGAACCGTTGCCATTCGAGGCCACCTTGTCTGCCGTCTGCGTTGTGGTCGTCTACCTTCGACCCGCGGCGATCGTGTGTCGATCGCTGTCGGGTCAGACATTAGGCGCCGCCACCGACATCGGGTTGCTCCACGAGACGGCCTGTGGATGATGCGTCAATGGTGCCGGGCCTGTGGATCACAGTACCGAACAGATGTTCGAGGCGGCGTCGACACGCCGCGGGTGGCGCAACCGGCTCCGACCGGAGGGTCAGCGACTCCGACCGCAGGGCTCAGCGGCTCAGCAAGGCCTGCTGGAACGTGTGGAGCACCTCGTCGGAGAAGAGCCAGAAGCGCACCTCCCTGACGTCGGGATGATCCCGGAGCGCCGCCTCCACCGAGTCGACGGCGATCCGCGCCGCCTGCGCCACCGGATACCCGTAGACCCCGCAGGAAATGGCCGGGAAGGCCACGACCGCACAATCATGCGCGGCGGCTACCTCGATGCTGCGCCGGTAGCAGGAGGCGAGCAGCGCGGCCTCCCCCGCATCACCACCGCGCCAGATCGGCCCTACCGTGTGGATGACGTGAGCCACCGGGAGCCGACCGGCCCCGGTGATCTTGGCGTCCCCGGTCAGGCAACCTCCCAGCTCACGGCACTCGGCGAGGAGCGCCGGTCCGGCGGCCCGGTGGATCGCACCGTCCACCCCGCTGCCGCCCAGCAGTGATCGATTGGCCGCGTTGACGATGGCATCCGCGTCAGCATCCGTCGTGATGTCACCTCGGCGCACGGTGATCCGCCCTGAGCCTGAGCCCGAACCTGAGCCTGAACCCGAATCCAAACCCGAGCCCGAATCAACGCCCTGCGCCATGCCCAATCCTCAGCCGGCCCCGCCGGCCGCGCCCCGCGCGATCCGGGTGTCGCGCCCGAGGCGTCGCGCCTCGGGGATGTCCATGTCCACACAGATCGCCTCCCACACCTGGCGGGGCGGCACCCCGTCGGCGAGCGCCACCAACGCGGTGCGGTCCTTCAGCGCGCCCAGCACGTGGTCGCGGGCGAGGGAACCGGAGTAGACGGCCCCGAACTCGTCCTCCATCAACTTCCAGAAGTGGCTTATCCGCACGCGTCCGAGTCTGCCACCGATCCAGCCGGAACCAATCCGGACCCCCGCAGCGTCTGCATGACCAGACAGGTAAAGTCAGGGCCCGGCCTGCGGGCACGAGCAGGCCGAGAACACGACACAGGGGGATTCATGACTGACACCAACGACACACCGGGCGCCGACATACCGGATGCGGGCTCCACCCCGGATGCGGGCTCCACCCCGGATGCGGGCTCCACCCCGGATGCGGGCTCCACCCAGCACATCCCCAACCAGGACACCCAGGCACTGCCCACCTCTGGTGGCTACAGCTACCCGGGCCAGGCTCCCTCCAGCCCCGTTGGCCCGCCGCCGCCGGTCCCCGCCGCTGCCGCCACCGCTGGCGTGCCACTGTCCGACGACCCGGCCAGGGGCAAGCCGAAGCGGACCGGCCTGCTCATCGGCGGCCTCGCCGCCGCGGTCGTCCTCGGTGGGGGCGGAGTGTTCGCCGCGAGCCTCCTGAGCGGCGGTGGCGCCCAGCCCTCCGACGTCCTGCCCGGTGACTCCTACGGGTATTTCCAGCTCGACATCGACCCGAGCGCCGGGCAGAAGATCGCTGCGGTCCGCTTCCTGAGCAAACTGCCCGACGTCAAGGACAACTTCAGCGGCGAGGACATGCGCAAGAGGGTCTGGGACAGCATCGCCAAGGACGACGACTGCCTCGGCAAACTGTCCTACGACTCCGACATCGCGCCCTGGCTGGGCGACCGCGTCGGCATGTCGATCCGTCCCGGCGGCACCTCGGACAAGCCGAACCTGGCAGTCGCCCTCCAGGTCAAGGACGACACGAAGGCCCAGAGCACCCTGACCACCCTCTTTGCCTGCGGCTCGAAGCAGAAGTCCGACCTTCGGATGAAGGACGGCTACGCGATCATCACCCCCCAGGGCAACGGCGACGCCACCCTGGCCGCCATCGACAAGGGCACGCTGAGCGACAACGCCACCTTCAGCGCGGACATGTCCGCCCTCGGTGAGCAGGGCATCCTGTCCGCGTGGTTCGACGGCGGGCCGGGGCTCAAGGACATCACCAACCTCACTGCCTCCGGTCTCGCGGGCACCGGCTTCGACAGTCAGTCGCTGCCGAATTCCAAGGGTCGGGTCGCGATGGCACTGCGCTTCGACGCCAGTTATGTCGAGCTCGCCGGAGTGGCTCGCGGCGTCGAGGGGATCAAGGCCTCCGACACGAACGGCGACGAGCTTGCCGCCCTGCCCGCGGACTCCGTCGGCGCCGTTCAGATCTCCGGCGCCGACAAGTTCATCGACGCGATCTGGCCGCAGGTGGTCAAGCTCAGCGACGAGCAGGCCAAGAACAACGGGGAGGACCCGATCAAGGCCATCGAGCAGGAGTTCGACGTCACGCTCCCGGATGACCTCAAGGTGCTGTTCGGCTCCAGCCTCACGATCGCCGGACCCGACCAGGTGCTCGGCGACGACGTGCCCACCTTCGGCGCCAAGGTGGTCACCCCGGACGCCAAGCGCGCCGAGGAACTCCTCACCAAGATCGAGGAGGCCATCGGCGAGGGGCCGGTGTTCAACAAGAAGGTCGACGGAGACAAGCTCGCTGTGGCCACGACCCAGGACTACGCTGACGCGCTCGTCGCGGGCGGCAAGCTCGGCGACAACGACGGCTTCAAGGCGGCCCTCGGTGACATCTCGAAGACCAACGTGGCAATCTTCGTCGACCTCGACAAGCTCGAGAAGCAGTACCTGAACGACGTCCCGGCCGACCAGCACGACTTCGTCGAGGCCCTCAAGGCCTTCGGCCTCAACTCGTCGACCACCGCGGACGGCGAGCAGGCGTTCTCGCTGCGCCTCGTCGGCAACTGACACCGCCGCGATCCACCACCCGCGATCCGTTGCGGGTGTGGACAGGCCCGGGACCTCTGTCCCGGGCCTGTCCCGACGCTCAGCGGGCGAGCGCCGCGCTCGCCCAGCCGGTGATCCCGAGGCCGGCCCCCTCCGGCAGGCGGACTTCGTTGGCGCTGTAAGAGATTCCTCCACTGATCGGCGAATCCACCGACCACCAGGCAGCGTCCAGATCACTGACCTCGGTCGTCGGCTCGGCGGCCACCAGGGCAGCCGCTGCCCCGACACCGATGTGGCTCTCCATCATCGAACCGACGATCGTGCCGAGCCCCGCCTCATGGGCCCGGCGCAGGAGAGCGACACCCGCGCCGAGCGATCCGCACTTGGCCAGTTTGACGTTGATCAGGTCCGCCGCACCGAGCCGGATGATCCGCTCGAGATCGTAGGTGCCATAACAGGATTCGTCCGCCATGATGCGCAGCCCGACCCGCTCACGCACCCACGCCAGGCCTTCGACGTCGTCGGCCACGACAGGCTGCTCGACGAATTCCACGCCGAGGTCGGCCCGCTCGAGCGCCCGGATGACCTCGACCGCTTCCTGTCGGCTCCACCCCTGGTTGGCGTCGAGCCGGATGGCGACGCCCGGACCGACAGCGCTCCGGACCGCGGACACGCGGGCGACATCCGTGGCGGCGTCGGTCCCCACCTTCATCTTCAGCGTCGTGAAACCGTCGGAGTGCCGTGCGCGAGCGGCCTCGCCGAGGCCATCAGCCTCCCCCGCCGACAGCGTCACGTCAGTCACCACGCTCTGCCGTATGCCGCTGGGCTCGGCCCCCAGCAGGGCGCTCACGGACGTGCCCTCCGCCTGCGCGAGCAGGTCGTGCAGGGCCGCATCGACGGCCGCCTTGGCGCCGAAGTTGCGGGCGACGGAGCGCTGGACCCGAGTGGTCAGGGCCGCGAGGTCGTCGCGGTCATCGAGGCGTTGACCCTGCAACAGGGGTGCGAGCATCGTGTCGATGCAGGCAGTCGCGCCGGCGATCGACTCCCCGGTCACCTGCCGTGCGCCGCAGAGCCGTGACGAAGGGGGTGTGCAGCCGGACTGAGGAGGTGGTGGTGGTGACGGAGTGGATCCGCGTCATGCGGTGTAGATCTTCCAGACCTGCTTGGAGATCGAGGCGACCAGGGCCGCCCCCGCTGTGTCGCTGAGACCGGTGGTCGTGCACACGGACAGCACGTAGGGCGCGCGACCGTTGGGTCGGACCAGGGCGACGTCGTGGGCCACGCCGGGGATCGACCCGGTCTTGTTGGCGACCGGGACGGCGGAGGGCAGCCCGGACGGGATCATCGTGCGGACCTGCTGGCGGGCCAGCATCGCCTCGACGGGGGCGCAGACCGCGGCCCCACCCAGGGCCGTGTCGCGGCGGCCGAGCGAAGACATGATCTTGGCCATGTCGACGGCTGTGACGGTGTTGGTGATGCCGGCCTCACGAGCGGCGGCATCCTCGATGCCGCGCTTGATGCTGATCACCGGCGAGCAGCCCGTGACGTCGAGGACGTGAGCGATCTCGGTGAGCCCGACCGCCTCGAGAAGGAGGTTGGTCGCGAGGTTGCCGGAGTGCGTGATCGCATGGTCAGCCAGTTGCAGGAGCGAGCGCGTCGTCCCGCTCTCGAGAGCGGCCCAGGTCCCGGGGTCCTCGTCCTCTGCGGGATCGATGGAGAAGGTCGACCCGTCGAGGGCCGAGGCAAAAGTGTTGTGGACCGGCACCTGGGCGTTGAGGTTGAGCTCGCCCCGCTCCGCGCGACGCATGGCCGCCAGCACGAGGGGGAGCTTCATCTCCGACGCGCCGTAGTGCGGCTCTTCGGCATTGCGGGAGAAGCGCACCCCCACCAGGTCGCCCCACCACACGGAGACGGTGCCGGTCGACCCCAGCTCGTCGAGCAATTTTTCCAGATCGCGGAAGGGTGAAACCGACATGGGCGCGCGCCTCCTCAGGCTGCAGATGCAGAAACGACCTCAGCGCTCGGCACCGGCAGGGGCACGGCAAGGGCCAGGCCCTCGGACTGCGCCATCCGGCTCGACACGTCGATGAGGACTTGCGACAACGGCATTTCCAGAGCGCCACAGATCGATGCGAGCAACTCGGACGAGGCCTCCTTCTCGCCACGCTCGACCTCGCTGAGGTAGCCGAGCGAGACCGAGGCGGTCGCGGAGACCTCGCGCAGGGTCCGGCCCTGCGCACGCCGGCGGGCCCGAAGGACGTCGCCCAGCTCTCGTCGCAACAGGGTCATGTCGTCCTCCTCAGCGGAATCTAGGTGGTCAGGCTGCAGTCGTGGGGTTCTCGCTGGATCGTGCCGTTGGTCCTACCGTACCCCGCGCCCCCTGCCGGCGTCTCGGCAGTTCACACCGGGGTGTCGCTCCGAGGCCAGTCGCCCACCGGTGTCGTGCGGGGGCGCTCACTCCGGCCCCAGCGCGGCGACCGCCAGAGCCAGCACCTCGCGAACGGTCTCGGCGCGGACCTGCCCCCGTGAGCCCTGCAACGCCAGATCCATCGTCCGTGTTCCCTGCGGACCGGCCACCGCGACGTGGACCGTGCCGGCAGGTTTGCCCTCCGCGGGCCCCGGCCCGGCGACCCCGGTCGTCGCCAGCCCCCACGTGGCGCACAGCCGCTCGCGCACCTGCTGGGCCATGATCGCGGCCACCTCCGGGTCGACCGTCCCCACCCGCGCGAGCAACTCGTCCGGGACCCCCAACAGCGCGACCTTGACGTCAGCGGCATACGCGATGATCCCGCCGCGCAGGACGAGGGAGGCGCCGGGAGCGTCGGCGATCGTGGCGGCGACCAGGCCTGCCGTGAGGGACTCGGCACAGGCCAGCGTCTCGCCGCGCTCGGTGAGCCGACGCACCAACTCAGCGCTGCGCGACACCGGTGTCATCCCTGAGGTCGGGAGCGGCGGCTTCGACGGGCGGCGGTGCGCTCGCTCGACCGGCGCAGGTGGATCGCCTTGAAGACGTAGTCGATTCCCGTCGCCACCGTGAGGACCAGAGCTGCTCCGAGGATGGCGTAGGCGGCCCACCGCCAGACGTCCGCCAGCGGTAGCACCCACAGCGGGAAGGTCAGGGCTGCCAGTGAGATCGTCTGGAGCATGGTCTTGAGCTTGCCGCCGCGCCCGGCCGGCATCACCCCGTGACGGATGACGACGAAGCGCAGCGCCGTGATGCCGAGCTCGCGGGCGATGACGACGATGGTCACCCACCACCAGATCACCCCGAGCAGGGACAGCCCGACGAAGGCCATCCCGGTCAGGGCCTTGTCGGCGATCGGGTCGGCGATCTTGCCGAAGTTGGTGATCAGACCACGGTCGCGCGCGATCTTGCCGTCCACCCCGTCGGTGGCCGCGGCGATCACGAACACGGCCCACGCCCAGAAGCGCCACCACGGGTGCGTCCCGTCGCCATAGAGCAGCAGCCACCCGTAGACCGGGACCAGCAGGATCCGCAGCACCGTCAAGGCGTTCGGGAGATTCCAGTCCGTCGGCTTCGGCGCCGGCCCCTCGCCCGGGTGCAGGATCATGCTGGAGCCGCCACCTCGGCGATGAGGTCGATGCCCTCCGTGCCGATGACGGTTGCGGTGACCAGGTCCCCGATGGCCGGCAGGGTGACTCCATCGGCCCAGCGCAGGTAGGTGACCCCGTCGACATCCGGTCCCTGGAAGGCCGCCCGGCCCACGATGTCGCCTTCCTCGGCGAGGTCGCCGCCACCGAGCCCACCTTCGGCCCCACGGTCACCGAATCCAGCACCGACCTCCTCGATGAGGATCTCGACGACCTCACCCACGCGCTCCTCCGCGCGCTGGGCGGTGAGCTCCTCGACGAGGCGGGTGAAGCGGTCCACCCGCTCAGCGATGACCTCGGAGTCCAGCTGAGCGGCATACGTCTCGGCTTCGGTGCCGTCCTCGTTGGAGTAGCCGAAGACGCCCACGACGTCGAGGCGGGCCTCCGACAGGAAGGCCTCCAGCTCGTCCAGGTCGGCCTCGGTCTCGCCGGGGAAGCCGACGATGACGTTGCACCGGATCCCGGCCTCGGGTGCGTCGGCCCGGACCCGAGCCAGCAGGTCGAGGAACGCGGCCCGTGACCCGAAGCGGCGCATGGCGCGCAGCAGCGGCTCGGAGGCGTGCTGGAAAGAGATGTCGTAATAGGGGACGACGCCGGGGGTGTCGGCCATGGCGCGCAGCAGCCCCGGACGGATCTCGGCGGGCTGCAGGTAGGAGACCCGGACCCGCTGGATGCCCTCGATGGCGGTCAGCTCGGGCAGCAGCTTCTCGAGCAGCCCGAGGTCGCCGAGGTCCTTGCCGTAGGAGGTGGAGTTCTCCGAGACGAGGAACAGCTCCTTGACGCCGCGCTCGGCGAGCCAGCGGGCCTCCGCGATGACGTCAGCGGGCCGCCGTGAGATGAACGCGCCGCGGAACATCGGGATCGCGCAGAAGGAGCACCGCCGGTCGCAGCCCGAGGCGATCTTGAGGGGGGCCCACGGTCGCCCGTCCAGACGCGCGCGGATCACCCGTGGCCCGGTCGCGGGCACCGACAGTCCGTTGGCGGCAGCCTCGGCGAGGTCGACCGCCCCCGGTGTGAACGCTGCACCGTCGCCGTGACCTGGGAGGGCGACCCCGTTGGCCCCGTCCTGCCGGGCGGACGGGGTCAGCGGCAGCAGCTGGCGCCGGTCGCCGGGCGTGTGGCTCGGGACGTGGCCGCCGGCGAGGATCGTGCGCAGGTGGGTCGACATGTCTCGGTAGGAGTCGAAGCCGAGCACCGCATCCGCCTCGGGGAGCTGGGCCGCCAGCTGCTCGCCGTAGCGCTCGGCCAGGCACCCGACCGCCACGACCTTCTGGGTGCGGCTGCCATCGTGCTTGAGCTCGGAGGCCTCGAGCAACGCGTCGATCGAGTCCTTCTTGGCCTGCTCGACGAAGCCGCACGTGTTGATCACCGCGACGTCGGCGTCGGCCGCATCATCGACCAACCGCCAGCCCTCGGCGAGCAATCGCCCCGCCAGCTCCTCGGAGTCGACCTCGTTGCGGGTGCACCCGAGGGTGACGAGAGCGACGCTCTTTTGGGTCGGGGGCGCCTGGGTCATGCGCCCACTCTAGTTGGGCGGGTGTTCAATGACGGCATGCTCCAGCGCGCCCACGCCCTGCTCGCCGCCCACCCGCTCATCGACGGCCACAACGACCTCCTGTGGGAGTTGCGGGCGCAGTCCGGCTACGACTTCGACGCCCTGGACGTCGCGGGCCGACTCAGCACCACCAACACCGACCTCCCCCGACTGTGCGACGGGGGCGTCGGGGCTCAGTTCTGGTCGGTCTGGGAGGTATGCCGCTGAGCTGGCTCTCGCGCGCACCGCGGACGAGGTGGACGCAGCCGTCACCAGCGGTCGGATCGCCTCACTCCTGGGCGCCGAGGGCGGGCACTCGATCGGCTCGTCCCTGGGGGCGCTGCGGATGTTCTACGAACTCGGCGTCCGCTACCTGACCCTGACCCACAACGACAACGTGCCCTGGGCCGACTCCGCGACGGACGAGCCGGCCGTGGGCGGCCTCACGGCCTTCGGCCACGAGGTGGTCCGGGAGATGAACCGGCTCGGGATGATGGTCGACCTGAGCCACGTGGCGCCGACCACGATGCGGGCCGCGCTCGCCACGAGCGAAGCCCCGGTGATCTTCAGCCACTCATCGGCCCGGGCCGTGTGCGACTCCCCGCGCAACGTCCCGGATGACGTCCTCGAGACGATGGCCGGGCGCGGCGGGGTCTGCATGGTCACCTTCGTCCCCGAGTTCGTCTCCCCGGCCACGGCGCAGTGGCGGGTCGAGGCCGCCGAGGCCGCCGGGCAGGTAGGGGTGGACGCCAAGGACTACCTGGCCTTCTCCTCCTTCGTCGCGACCTACACGCAGCAGCGGCCGAAGCCGGACGCGACGATCGAGCAGGTCGTGGCCCACCTCGAGCACGTGCGCGAGGTCGCCGGGATCGAGCACGTGGGGATCGGAGGCGACTACGACGGCACGGACACGTTCCCGCTGGGTCTGGAGGACGTGAGCGGCTACCCCCGGCTCGTCGCCGCCCTGCTCGAGCACGGCTGGTCCGACGCCGACGTGGCGCTGCTGGTCCGGGGCAACACGCTGCGCGTCCT
>CAJDTW010000041.1_pt3 | contig 17567 bp, 17 predicted proteins | sample 7389911 | NCBI WGS metagenome assembly CAJDTW01 (sample SAMEA7055652, study PRJEB34461) | soil metagenome | biome: terrestrial ecosystem; feature: Peninsula; material: soil | place: Antarctica | collected 2016 | reverse complement strand
TACATCTCGAACTCGTGCGGGTGCGGGCGGAAGCGGATCGGGTCGACCTCGTTCTTGCGCTTGTACTCGATCCAGGCGTCGAGCAGGTCCTCGGTGAACACGTCACCCTCGAGGAGGTAGTCGAAGTCCTGCTCGAGCGCGTTGAGCACCTCGGGCAGTGAGCCGGGCACCTGCTCGATCGCAGCGTGCTCCTCCGGGGGCAGCTCGTAGAGGTCCTTGTCGATCGGGTCTGGGGGCTCGATCCGGTTCTTGATCCCATCGAGCCCGGCCATCAACTGTGCCGCGAAGGCGAGGTAGGGGTTGGCCGACGGGTCCGGGACGCGGAACTCGATGCGCTTGGCCTTGGGTGAGTTGCCGGTGATCGGGATGCGCACGCACGCCGACCGGTTCCGGGCCGAGTAGACCAGGTTGACCGGGGCCTCGTAGCCGGGCACCAGGCGGTGGTAGGAGTTCACCGTCGGGTTCGTGAAGGCCAGCAGCGAGGCGGCGTGCTTGAGGAGGCCGCCGATGTACCACCGGGCCAGGTCGGAGAGGCCACCGTAGCCGCGCTCGTCGTAGAAGAGCGGCTCGCCGTCCTTCCACAACGACTGGTGCGTGTGCATCCCGGACCCGTTGTCGCCGTAGAGCGGCTTCGGCATGAACGTGGCCGTGTGGCCCTGCCGCCAGGCGGAGTTCTTGACGACGTACTTGAACTTCATCAGGTCATCGCCGGAGTGCAGCAACGTGTTGAAGCGGTAGTTGATCTCCATCTGGCCGGCGGTGCCGACCTCGTGGTGGCTGCGCTCGACGTTGAGTCCGACCTGCTTGAGCTCGAGGCAGATCGTGTCGCGGAAGTCGGCGAAGTGGTCGACGGGGGAGACGGGGAAGTAGCCGCCCTTGTAGCGCGTCTTGTAGCCCTTGTTGCCGCCCTCCTCGACCCGGCCGGTGTTCCAGGCCGCCTCGATCGAGTCGAGGTAGAAGTAGCTGGCGTTCGGCTTCGTCTCGAAGCGCACGTCGTCGAAGATGTAGAACTCCGCCTCGGCGCCGAAGAACGCGGTGTCGGCGATGCCCGTCGACTTGAGGTACTCCTCGGCCTTCTTGGCGATGTTGCGCGGGTCGCGGCTGTAGCGCTCGTCCGTGAAGGGGTCGAGGATCGAGAAGTTCATGATGAGCGTCTTCTGGGCGCGGTACGGGTCGACGAAGGCCGTCGCAACGTCCGGCACGAGCTTCATGTCCGACTCGTGGATGGCCTGGAAGCCTCGGATCGAGCTGCCGTCAAACATCTGGCCGACGGTGAAGAAGTCCTCATCGACGGTCTCAGCCGGGACGTTGAAGTGCTGCATGACACCGGGCAGGTCGCAGAACCGGATGTCGACGAACTTGACGTCCTCATCCTTGATGAAAGCGAGGACCTCTTCGGCTGAGCTGAACATCCGACCTCCTACGTGGGAAAGGGTGTCGGCCTCGTGCGGCCGCACACCCCCGTGCTGTCGAGAGAAACACTACGGGGTCACCATTTCTCGACCGTGACCCGGAGGTTTCCGGCGCGTTACACGCGGTTAGGCTGACCGCGTGGACCGCAAAGACATTGGATCGTGGCTCGAGGGCCCGGGCGCGCGCATCCCCTCGGGCGCCTACCCGGGGGAGCGACTCGGTCTGCCCGAGCACGGTCCGGGCTCGATCGGCCGGTTTGGCATCCGTCTCGTGGGAGTGATCATCGACTGGGCGATCTCCCTGCTCATTGCCCGGGGCCTGCTGGGTGTGCCGCTGCCGTTCGCCGACCCGGCCCCCACGGGCGTGCAGAACTTCCTGATCCTGGCCGTCTTCGGCGTGATGAACCTGCTCCTCGTCGGGACCGCAGGATCGACGATCGGGCACCGCGTCGTCGGGCTGAACGTCCGCTCCGTCATGGGCGGCCGGGCCAGCGCTCTGCAGACCCTGACCCGCACGGTGTTGCTCTGTCTCTTCTTCCCGGCGGTGTTCTGGGACAGCGACGGGCGCGGGCTGCACGACAAGGTGCCCAACACCGTGATCGTTCGCACCCGCTGAGCGCCACCCCCGGCCAAGCCGGGCTGACACGGGGACCCGCGCCGGCCCGCTCCTGACGGACTACTTGCCACGCAGGGCGCGGCGGTCCATCCGGGCCCGAGTGGGGTCGACCCCCTTGGGCAGCGGGGTGCGCATCCCGCCGAGCGACTTGAGTCGCTTGTTGACCATCGACATCTCGTCCTTGGTGATTTTTGGCTTGAGGCGCCGGACCTTGTTCGCGAGCTTGGGCAGCGGGACCTCGTCCTCGCCCTTGCCGACGCGCATCAGGATGACCGGCACACCGGGGGCGACCCGCTCGACCCGCTTCTTCTCGCTCAGGAGCAGTTTCTGGACCCGGGCGTGCGGGCCCTCGCCGATGAGGACGACCCCGGGGCGGCCGAGGGCGCGGTAGACCATGGCGGCGCTGTCGACGTCTCCGGGGCGGGCGACGTCTGCGGCCACCGGCTCACGGTCGGTGAACCAGCCCTTGCGGATCGAGGTCAGGGCGGCGCCCGCAGCACCGGCGTGCCCCTCGATCTGGCTGTAGGCGGCCCGCTCGGCGCGCCGACTCATCACGATCGTGGCGGCCAGGGCACCGAACGCGACGCCCAGCAGCCCGAGGAACACCGGCATGTTGAAGATGAGGCCGGCGATCAGGAAGACCGCGACCGTCGCGAGGAAGGCGAGCAGCACCCACCAGCCGATGGACGGGTCCGCGACCTTGGCCGCCTTGTAGACGTCCCTGATCTGGGAGATCCGACCGGCCTTCTTCGGCTTCTTGGGTTTTGCCTCGTCGTCCTTTTTACGTGCCATACCGGTCAGGATACGGCCGAGGCGGCACGTGCCACCAATGACGCCGCCTCCTGGCGGGCCGGTGACTCCGCTGCCGCTGCGAGGTGGGCCAGGTGCTCCGGGATCTCGCGTCCCCATTTGCGCATCGCGGTGGCCCAGAGCCGACCCGCGCGGTAGGACGAGCGCACCAGCGGCCCGGCCATGACGCCCTTGAACCCGACGTCCTCCGCCACCGAGGACCAGTGCACGAACTCCTCCGGCCGGACCCACCGGTCGATCGGGTGGTGCAGCTTGGACGGGCGCAGGTACTGGGTGATCGTCAGGATGTCGCAGCCAGCGTCGTGCAGGTCGCGGATGGCCTCCTCGATCTCGGTCTCGTTCTCGCCCATGCCGAGGATGAGGTTGGACTTGGTGACCAGCTCGGCCTCGCGGGCCATGCTCAGCACCCGCAGCGACTTGTCGTAGGTGAAGGCCGGCCGGATCCGCTTGAAGATCCGTGGCACCGTCTCGAGGTTGTGCGCGAAGACCTCGGGTCGGGCGTCGAACACCTGCCCGACGAGCTCGGGCACCGCTCCGAAGTCAGGGGGCAGGATCTCGACGCCGGTGTTGGGATTGAGCAGGTGGATCTGGCGGATCGTCTCGGCGTAGAGCCCGGCCGCCCCGTCGGCCTGGTCGTCGCGGGCGACCCCGGTGACGGTCGAGTAGCGCAGCCCCATCCTCGCTACCGACTCGGCCACCCGACGTGGCTCGTCGAGGTCCAGGGTGGTCGGTCGGCCCGTGGCGATGTCGCAGAAGTCGCAGCGCCGGGTGCAGATGTCCCCGCCGATGAGGAAGGTGGCTTCCTTGTCCTCCCAGCACTCGAAGATGTTGGGGCAACCCGCTTCCTGACACACGGTGTGCAGGCCCTCGGACTTCACCATCGCGTGCAGCGCCGTGTACTCCGGCCCCATCTTGGCGGTGGTGCGGATCCACTCCGGCTTGCGCTCGATGGGGGTCTCGGCGTTGCGCGCCTCGACGCGCAGCAGTCGACGACCATCAGGAACGACAGTCACGGGAACTCCTCGGGGGTGGGGGTGAGTTCGGGCCAGCCTACGCCGCTGCGCAGGTGGGGCCGGAACCGCGGTGGGCGGCATACGGCCTGGTGCTAGGGCTGGTGCGATCAGTTGACGTCGCGGCGCCGGAAGACGAGCAGGGAGACGACCACCGTGATCAGGCCCGCGACGAGCAGGTAGATCCAGCTGTGCGTGTAGGACAGCGTGTGCTCGGTGTACTGGCAGGAGGTGCCTGTGCACGACTCGGCGTAGTAGGTCGTGCCGCGATCGATGAAGGCCCGGATGTTGGTGCTGAACAGCCACGGTTGGAGCCGGCCCTGCCTGAAGCTCGACCCCAGGATCAGCTCACCGATGACGGCGTAACCGAGCAGGAAGCCCACCACTGCGGCCGTGTGCCGGACTACGAGAGCCAGCGCGGCTCCGGCCACCGCGGCGAGGACGACGATGGCCACGCAGCGCAGCAACAGTTGGGGCAGCGACTCGTCCAGGACTGCGGCGGGGGGCAACTTCAGCGTCGAGTCAGGTCGGTTGATCTGCGCGATCATCCACGCCCCGAGCCAGGTCAGACCGAGGCCGAGCGCGCTCAGCAGCACACCCCCACCCACGGCCGACAGCAACTTGCTGGCCGCGACCCGGACCCGCCGCGGCTGGAAGGTCAGCCAGGTCCCGAAGGCTCCGGTGCTGAACTCGGCCCCGATGAGGCTGGCGCCCAGCATGAAGGCGAGGAAGGCATAGAGGTAGACGGAGATCTTGGCCAAGGTCGCGGTGAGTCCCTCGGCGACGGGGGGCATCACCCCCATCTGCTCAAGGGTCGGCATCTGCATGCCTTCGGCCATGCTGTCGCAGCCGAAGTCAGCACCCGGGTCGTTCAGTTGCTCCTGAGCCTCTGACTTCTTGCACTCAGCGATCATCTGGGGCAGGTCCGCCCTCTGAGCCTCCAGGTCCCTGCTCATCTGGGCGTAGTTGTCCACTGCCTGGGCGAGTGACTCGGGAGTGCTCTGCTGGTAGGCGTTGTAGACGGTGAAACCGCTGAAGACGACGATGGCCACGAGGGCGGCCTTGGTCAGTCGACGCCACCAGAGCCGACGCAGCTCGACGCCGACGAGCCCGGCGAAGGAGGTGCCGGTGGGGTGGGCCGATCGGGGCCGCGTGTCCGGATCGAGCACGGTGGCGTTCATGCCGCGCCTCCTGACGTGCGCTCGGCGCTCGGTCCGTCAGCGGTTGGTTTGTCATAGTAGGAGTGGTTGCCGGGGGGATGGTCGCCAGCGAGTCGGTCGGCGTCGGTGCCCAGCCCCTCCTCGGCGGTCAGCGCGAGGAAGGCGGACTCGAGGTCGGCCCGGATCGGCGTCAACTCGCTGACGTAGAGGCCGTGCCCGGCCAGGGTCCGGGTGATCTGTGCGGGGTCGGCGGCGGCCACCACGAGGTGGTGCGGCTCGACCTGGACGCTCAGGCCGTCGGCGGTCAGCAGCGCCGCGGCCCGTTCCGGGGCGGCCACGACGACCCGGACCTGGGCGAGACCGCCGCTGCCGAGGATCTCGGCCACCGTGCCCTCGGCCAGCGTTCGTCCGTGCCCGATGATCGTCACGGTATCGGCGACGTGCTCGACCTCGGCGAGGATGTGGGAGCTGACCAGCACCGTCTTGCCCTGTTCCCCCAGCGATCTCATCGTGTCGCGGATCTCGCGGATGCCTGCGGGGTCGAGGCCGTTGGTCGGCTCGTCGAAGATGAGCAGCTCGGGATCCTTGAGCAGGGTGGCGGCGATGGCGAGGCGCTGCTTCATGCCGAGGGAGTAGCCGGCGTAGTGGTCGCGGCCCCGGTCGCCGAGATGGGTGGCATCGAGGACCTCGTCGATCCGGGTCCGGGGGGTGCCGATCGCGTCGGCGAGCAGACGCAGGTTCTGCCTCCCGGTGAAGGCGGGGAAGAACTTGGGCGACTCGACGATCGCCCCGACCCGGTCGATGACGTCGGGCAGCTCCCTGGGCACCGGGTGGCCGAAGATCTCCGCGGTCCCCGAGTCGGCCCGGATCAGGCCGAGCAACATCCGGATCGTCGTCGTCTTGCCGGAGCCGTTGGGTCCGAGAAAGCCGTGCACCCCGCCGGCCGGCACGCTCATCGTCAGCCCCGCGACGGCGACGCGGCGACCACCCCGGCTCAGGTAGGTCTTGCGCAGGCTGGTGGTACGGACTGCGATGTCCATGGGTGCCCCCTGTGGTGCCCTGACGTGGTGGTCGTCGCTCAGACTAGGGCGTGGTGGCCCCGCTCGCCTCCTGGACGCGCCGGTTGGGTCGGAGCGTGGCGAGGGCGTCGGTCAGGTGGCGTTCGACGTGCGGCAGCACCTCGGTGACCGGGACGTCCCGGCCCAGTTCGCGCGACAGCGAGGTGACGCCGGCACCGACGATGCCGCACGGGATGATGACCTCGCCCCAGGACAGGTCCGGGTTGCAGTTGAAGGCGAAGCCGTGCATGGCGACCTGCCGGCTCACCCGGATCCCGATGGCCCCGATCTTGCGGCGCGGGCCGCGGTCGTCCTCGGCGATCCACGTGCCGGTGTCGCCGGCGATGCGGCCGGCCTCGACCCCGAAGTCGGCGCAGACCCGGATCATCATCTCCTCGAGGTGACGGACGTAGTCGACGACGTCGATGGGGGCCGGCAGCCGGACGATGGGGTAGCCGGTCAACTGCCCCGGTCCGTGCCAGGTGATCTTGCCGCCGCGGTCCACGTCGATGACGGGGGTGCCGTCCCGGGGCCGTTCCTGCGGCTCCGTGCGCTTGCCTGCCGTGTAGACGGCGCGGTGCTCGAGGAGGAAGACGGTGTCCGGCACGGTGCCTGCCACGACCTCTGCGTGTGTCTCGCGTTGCAGCGCCCACGCCTGCTCGTAGTCGACGAAGTCCGGGTCGAGGCCCAGGTGCACGAAACGCATGGGGGTCAGGCTACGCCCGCGGCCGCGGGGTCCTGTGCCAGAGTTGCCGTATGCCGCCGAGCCCCGTCCCGCCGTCCGTTCCCGTCCGCGTCGGGCTCGCCGGATACGGCGGCGCGGGCCAGGTGTTCCACGCCCCGGCGATCCGGCGTGCCGGCCTCGATCTGATCGCCGTCTCCTCCTCGAGCCCGGAGCGGGTGGCGGCGATCAACGCCGACCTGCCCGAGGCGAGGGTCGTGCCCGACCTCGACGCGCTGCTCGAGGTCGAGGGGCTGGAGCTCCTCGTGCTGGCGACCCCCAGCGGGCTGCACGCCGGCCAGGCGCGGCAGGTGATCGAGGCCGGGATCGCGGTCGTCGTCGACAAGCCCCTCGGGCTCGATGCGTCCGAGGCGCTCGAGGTCGTGAGCCTGGCGCAGCACCTGGGGGTGCCGCTCACCGTCTTCCAGAACCGGCGCTACGACCCGGAGCTGCCGGCCCTCACCAGGGTGCGGGACGAGGGCCTCGTCGGGGAGATCTGGCGAGCCGAATACCGTTGGGACCGTTGGCGGCCCGTGCCGAAGCAGCGCTGGCGTGAGACCGTCGGGCCCGAGGAGGGCGGCGGCCTGCTGCTCGACCTGCACTCGCACCTGATCGACCAGGCCGTCCTGCTGCACGGCGAGGTGGAGTCCGTCTATGCCGAGCTGGACGCGCGCACGACGGTCGCCGAGGACGACACCTTCCTCGCGTGCCGACACGTCTCCGGGGTCATCAGCCACCTGATGGCCTCGGCGGTCAACGGCGCGCCGGGACCGCGGGCCCGGCTGGCAGGCTCGTCGGCGGCCTACGTCATCGGGAAGCAGTTCGACGACGTCAGTGCCTTCACGGAGTTCGCCAACCAGGGTGACGCGGTGGGCTGGATCGTGCGCGGCGACGAGCGCGAGCCGGGCCCGGTCGTGCAGGGCGCGGACCAGGCCGACTTCTATCGGGGTGTTGCGGCGGCGCTGCGCTCGGACGACCCCCAGGGGCGGATGCCGGTCGACCCCCGCGATGCCGTGCACGTGCTCGCCGTGATTGACGCTGCGCGGGTCAGTGCCCGGGACCGACGCGTCGTCGACGTGGTCACGCCCGGCCAATCCCGCTGACCCGGCCGCCCGCACACACCCCACCTGTGGATAACTTCCGCAGGAGGTCGCCCAGGGCGGCCAGCATGGAGGGGTGAACAGCGACCAGCGTCCCCGCCCCGAGATCGCCGGCCACACGCTCGAGGGCGTGATCGGGGTGGGCAGCACTGCGGTCGTCTGGTCGGGTCGGGATGCGGCCGGTCGCCCGGTGGCGATCAAGGTGCCGCACGAGGTGCCCGGTGCGGTCGAGCTGGCGCAGGGGCAGATCGAGCGGCACATCCTGCAGGCCGTGCGGCACGAGCACCTCGTGCACCTGCGTGATGTCGTCGGGCTCGCGGATGGGCGGACCGCCTTGGTCTTCGATCAGGTCCGAGGGGCTTCCCTCGACTCGACCGTGACGGCCAGGGGAGCGCTGCGCCCCGGGGAGAGCGTGACGGTGCTGACCCCGATCGCTGAGGCCGTCGCGACCCTGCACGCGGCTGGGGGGACCCACGGTGACATCTCGGCGCGCAACGTGCTGATCACGGCAGCAGGCAAGCCGATGCTGGCGGACCTGGGTGCGGCCCGACTCGCCGGGGCTGGGGCGGGCGCCGTCCAGGGCACCCCGGGATTCGTCGCCCCGGAGGTCCGCGAAGGCGTCGCCCCGGGGGAGGCGAGCGACGTCTTCGCGCTCGGGGCCTTGGCGTGGTTCTGCCTGACCGGCAATGGCGCCCCGGACACGATGATGCGGCTCGACCCGGCCACGATCGTCAGTCACGTCGGCCCGCAACTCGCTCCGGTGATCGGCGCCTGCATCGACCCGGACCCCTCCCGGCGTCCGACCGCGGCGCAGCTCGGGGCGCTCTTCTTCGGTGCTGCCCCGGCGGAGCCGATCGAGGTCGTCGTCGGCGCGGACGAGGCCACCGCCCTGACCAATCGACTCCGGCTCGACGCTGCGGCGGATACCCCGGCACCACCGGCCAGAGGTCGATTTCGAGTTGCGGCTGCTGCGGCTGCTGCTGCCGCTGCCCGGCTGGGGCGGTGGGCTGCGGCGAGCCGCCTTGGGGAGCTGCGGATGCCTGAACGGAGGTTGGTGCTGACCGTCGGGCTCGTCGCGTGCACCGCGCTGGTGGCGGCCTGGGCCTTCACCACGAGGCTGCCCGCCCTCGGGTCGGTCGGACGACCCGCCCTCCCGAGTGGTGCTCCGCCGACGCTCTCGTCACCTCCGGGATCGGGGCCGGGCCCCGGCCACGCCGCCCCCACCGACCCCACCAGAGTCGGGTCAGTGGGGGAGCGTCCCGACCTCGTGCTGCAGGAGCTGGCAGACAGGCGAGCCGAGGCATTGACCCGCCGAGACGTCACAGCGCTGGCCGGGGTGCACCGCAACGGCGCCGCCTCGTCACGTCAGGACACCGACGTCATCGAGCGGCTCCGGTCGCAGGGTCAGGTCTATTCGGGGCTGCACTTGATCGTCGCCGAGGCGCGGGTGCTGCCCGCCAAGGCCACGCGCAACTCCACCGAGCACGTCGAGATCCGGGGCCGGGTGGACGTCTCGTCCTACACGGTCACGCACACGGACGGCACGAGCCTGGTCAGACCGGCGACCCGCGGCACCGCCCTCGATTTCGGTCTCGTCCAGACCTCGGCCGGCTGGCGCATCGAGTCGATCAGCGACCCACGAGCCACGTGACCGACGACTGCAGGTCCGGATGCTTGAACTCGAAGCCGCTGGCGAGCAGTCGCGAGGGCAGCACCCGCTGGCTCGCGAGGATCGAGTCGGCGAACTCACCGACGACCACCCGCAGCGCGATCCGCGGAGCCGGCAGGACGGCGGGGCGTCCGAGCCCTCGGCCGATGGCTGCCGCGATCTCCTTCTGCCGGGCGGCTTCCGGGGCGACGAGGTTGAACACGCCCGTGAGTTCGGGCCGGTCGATGAGGTGGGTGAGGGCGCGGATCTCATCGACGAGGGTGATGTAGGGCCACCATTCCCGACCCGAGCCGAGGGGCCCGCCCAGCCCGAGCCGGGCCAGACGAAGCAGTGGCTCGAAGGCCCCTCCGTCGCGGGCCATGACCAGACCGGTGCGGACGATGGCGACCGGCACGGAGGCTGACTGGGCCGGCTCGGCCGCGGCCTCCCAACGGGACACCACCCCGGAGAGGAAGTCGTTGCCTGCCGGACTGGCCTCCGTCAGTTCCTCGTCCGCTCGGTTGCCATAGAAGCCGACCGCCGACCCATTGACCAGCCGGACGCGTCGGCCGGTCCGGTCGTGTTCCGCCGCGAGCGCCGTCGCGATCGTGCGGGTGCTGTGGACCCGCGACATCTCGATGGCCTGCTTGTGCTCGTCATTCCACCGGCGGTCACCGATCCCGACCCCGGCCAGGTTGACGACCGCATCGACCCCCTCGAGGGTGACTGGGTCGAGACGGCCACTCGTGGGGTCCCACTGGTGCTCATCGGCGCCTCGGGGTGGGTGACGGACGAGCCGCCTGACCTCGTCGCCGCGGGCGGTGAGGTGACGACGAAGCGCGCCGCCGATCAGACCGGATGATCCCGCGATGGCAACGCGCTTCGTCATGACCTGTTACCCCTGTCGTCGTGCTCTGGACTCGCTCAGACCTCGAAGTGTCCGTCTTCGAGACGGGCCTTCATCGTGCCGAGGAAGCGAGCGGCATCCGCGCCGTCCACCACCCGGTGATCGTAGGTCAGCGCGAGATACATCATGGACCGGATCGCGATCGTCTCGCCGCCGTCGGTGTCGTTGACGACGACCGGCCGCTTCACCAGGGCGCCGGTGCCGAGGATGGCCACCTGTGGCTGGTTGATGATCGGTGTGTCGAAGAGCGCGCCAACACTGCCGGTGTTGGTGATCGTGAACGTGCCACCAGCCAGGTCGTCCGGCGTGATCTTGTTGTTGCGCGTCCGATCTGCGACCTCCGCGATGGCCCGAGCGAGACCGGCGATGTTGAGGTCACCGGCATTCTTGACGACCGGGACGATGAGTCCCTTCTCCGTGTCGACCGCGATGGAGAGATTCTCCGAGCCGTGGTAGACGACTTCGTCGCCCTCGATGCTGGCGTTGACGCTCGGGTGGACCTTGAGGGCTTCCACCGCGGCGAGAGCCAGGAACGGGAGGTAGGACAGCTTGGCACCCTCGCGGGCCTCGAAGCCGGCCTTCTCCTTGGCGCGCATCCGCGCGACCTTGGTCAGGTCGACCTCGATCACCGTGGTCAGCTGGGCCGAGACCTGCAACGACTCGACCATCCGGGTCGCGATGACCTTGCGCAGGCGGGTCATCTTCTCCCGGGTGCCACGCTTGGGTGAGGCGGAGCCGCTCGCCGGCGCCGCCGCGCTGGACGCGGCGCGAGCGGGCGCGGGATCCGCCCACCGACACCGGTGCCGGTCAGTGCGGCCAGGTCGATGCCGTGCTGCGTTGCGAGCTTGCGCACCAGTGGCGTGACGTAGGCAGCTGCTGACTCTCCCGCGGCCTCGGCCGGTGCGGCCGGTTCCGGCTGGGCCGGTGCGGTGGCAGCCGGCGCTGACTGCGCGGCGGCCGGTGCTGACGGTGCTGACGGTGCTTCTGCTGCGGGCTCCGGGGCGGCTTCCGGCTCTGGTGCTGCTGCGGGCTCCGGGGCCGCTTCCGGCTCTGGTGCGGCTGCTGGCTCGGCTGCCGCTTCGGGCGCCGGTGCTGGCGCTGCTGCGGACCCGCCGATGACGGCCAGGTCGCCGCCCACCGGAACGACGTCGTCCTCTTGGGCGAGGATCTTGGTCAGGGTGCCTGCGATCGGCGAGGGGATCTCGGTGTCGACCTTGTCGGTGGAGACCTCGAGCAGTGGCTCGTCCTCGGCGACGTCGTCACCTTCGGCCTTGAGCCAGCGGATCACGGTGCCCTCGGTGACGGACTCGCCGAGCGCCGGCATCGTCACGGTTTCGCCACCGGTGGTGCCACCACCCGAATCGGCTGCCTCCGGCTCGCTGTTGGCGGGCTGCGGCTCCTGCTCGGTGCTGGGCGCGGCAGGAGCGGGCTGATCGGCCGGCTTCTCCTCAGCCTTCTCCTCCGGCTTCTCCTCTGGCTTCTCCTCAGCGGCTGGAGCCGCCTGCTCAGCGGGGGCGGCGGGTTCGGCCTGCTCAGGTGCACCGTCGCCGATGACCGCCAGATCAGCGCCGACCGGCACCGTGTCGTCCTCCTGGACGAGGATCTCCTGCAGGGTGCCTGCTATCGGCGAGGGGATCTCGGTGTCGACCTTGTCGGTGGAGACCTCGAGCAGCGGCTCGTCCATCTCGACAGTGTCGCCGACGTTCTTCAGCCAGCGGATGACGGTGCCCTCGGTGACGGATTCACCTAGGGCCGGCATGGTCACGCGTTCGGACATGTCGCTTCTCTCCTCAGTTCCAGTACTGGCTGTTGTCAGGCATGTGCGTGCAAAGGCTTCCCGGCGAGAGCAAGATGTGCCTCTCCGAGGGCCTCGTTCTGGGTGGGGTGGGCGTGGACCAGACCGGCGACGTCCTCGGGGTGGGCCTCCCAGCCCACGATGAGTTGTGCCTCGCCGATCTGTTCGCCCATTCGCGCACCGATCATATGGACTCCGACGACCGGACCGTCCTTGGCCCGGACGAGTTTGATGAAGCCCGCCGTGCCGAGGATCTGGGACTTGCCGTTGCCGCCGAGGTTGTACTCGTAGGTCTCGACCTCGCCGTGCCGGTCCCGGGCCTGCTGCTCACTGAGGCCGACACTGGCGATCTCGGGGTCGCAGTAGGTGACCCGCGGGATGCCGGACTCGTCGATGACGGCCGGGGCGAGGCCCGCGATCTCCTCGGCGACGAAGATGCCCTGGGCAAACCCTCGATGGGCAAGCTGGAGGCCGGGCACGATGTCGCCCACGGCGTAGACGCCGTCGACGTTGGTGCGCAGTCGGTCGTCGGTCGGGACGAAGCCGCGATCGAGGGTCACCCCGGCCGCCTCGTAGCCGAGGCCCTCGGTGACCGGGCCACGGCCGACGGCGACCAGCAGCAGATCGGCCTCGAGGGTCTCACCCGACTCGAGGGAGATGGTGACCACGTCCCCGGTCTGGGTCGCTCCGGCGAAGCGGACGCCGGTCTTGACCGCGATCTTGCGCTTGCGGAAGGCCCGCTCGAGCTGCTTGCTGATCGCTTCGTCCTCGGCGGCGACCAGCCGGGGGAGCGCCTCGATCACGGTCACCTCCGCACCGAAACTCTTGAAGACGGAAGCGAACTCGACGCCGATGACCCCGCCACCCAGCACCACGACGCGCCCCGGCACCTCATCGATGGTCAGGGCCTGCTCGCTCGTCATGATGCGGCCGGCGATCTCAAGTCCGGGCAGTGAGCGAGCCTGACTGCCGGTGGCCAGCACGACGTTGGTGCCGGTGAGGCGGCGGTCTCCAACGACCACGGTGTGCGCTCCGTCGAGGACGCCTGCTCCTTCGACGTAGTCGATGGTGGCCGCCTTCACCAGTCCTTGCAGCCCCTTGTACAGACGGGCGACGACACCGTCCTTGTAGCCGTGGACACCAGCCATGTCGACCGACTCCAGCGTCGTCCTGACGCCGAACTGGGCGCCGTCCCGCGCGACGTCAGCCACCTCGGCCGCATGCAGCAGCGCCTTGGTCGGGATACAGCCCTGGTGCAGGCAGGTCCCGCCGAGTTTGGACTTCTCGACCAGTGCCACCGACAGGCCGAGCTGTGCTGATCGCAAGGCGCAGGCGTAGCCACCTGAGCCTCCACCCAGGATGACGATGTCGTAGTCATCTGCGGCCCTAGCCGACATTGGTGCTGCTCCTTGCTCGAGGCGCCGATGGTCCTGTGCAGTCGTGATCATGTCGCGAACGAAAGCGTTCCCGGTGGGGATTCCTCCGCAGGGAGCATCCTGTCACTGATCTGGCTTCTCGTCACAGGCAGGTCGCTGTCCGCCCACCACACCGGCGCGTCGTAGAGTCTGCGCATGGGTTGGTTCTCCCGCCGCACCTCCAAGGCGAAGCTGCAGGTCGATCGCTCCGACGGCCCGCAGATGGTGATTGACCGCAAGGCCGCTGAAGCGCACCTGCGGAGCTTCATCGAGTCTCGGCGCGGGGTCGAGGCCTTCGTCGAGCCACCCACTGCGGTGTCCCCGACCACCGTGGTGCTCATCGCCCATGACGGGGAGTGGACGCGCCGCGCTCTCGGGGCCCCGAGTGAGGCCTGGGAGGCGAGCCGCAAACTCGGCATCCCGGTCTACGACGTCAACCAGACCGGCTACCCGAACCGGATGCGCCAGTGGAACTCCCGGCAGCGTCGTGGGGGTTCCAGCCCCAGGTGACCGGGAGACACGCAAACCCAGTGGACCCGTATGCCGCTGGGCTGGCACCGTGACCACGTAGTGTCGGTGTCGAGCGCACGTCCAGCTGTACTGATCACGGAGGTTGTTCGCATGACGAAGCAGGAAGGGTCCGACAGCGGCCCCAGCGAAGAGATGAAGGCCAAGTTCCGCGAGGCCCTGGACAAGAAGCACTCCCACGGGGGCAAGGACGTGTCCGACGAGGCGGAGGACCGTTCCAAGATCCACGGAGCGCACGGCCCGGCCAAGGCGCAGCAGATGTTCCGCCGCAAGTCCGGCGGCTGACACCACCGAACGACACCGCAAGGGGCCCGGGCTGCAACGCAGCCCGGGCCCTTTGCTGGTCAGGTGTGCTGGTCAGGGAGACGGTCTCAGGCGTAGGACTCCACGAGCGCCACCAGGGTGCGGATCGCGAACCCGGTGCCGCCCTTGGGCAGGTAGCCGTTGGCGCTCTTGTCGTTGAACGCCGGTCCGGCGATGTCGATGTGGCTCCACGGGATGCCGCTCCCGACGAACTCCTGCAAGAAGATTCCGGCAGTCAGCATCCCGCCCTCGGAGCCCCCCTTGTGGGCCAGGTCGGCGTTGATCGAGTCGAGCGTCGGTCGCAGGTCCTTCGTCAGCGGCATCGGCCACATCGCCTCGCCAGCGGTCTCGGCCGCCGCGAGTACCCGGGCCCGGAAGGTGTCGTCGTTGGCCATCACGGCAGCCGTGTTGGCGAGTGCGATGACCTGCGCACCGGTCAACGTGGCGACATCGATGATCGCATCCGGCTTCGTCTCGCTCGCGAGCGCCAGGCAGTCACCGAGGACCATCCGCCCCTCGGCATCGGTGTTGAGCACCTCGACCGTCGTGCCGCCGCGCATCGTGACCACGTCGCTCGGACGCTGGGCCGAAGCGCTGGGCATGTTCTCTGCGAGTCCGAGGTAGGCGTGGACCGTGATCGGGAGGCCGAGCTCGGCGATGGCGAAGACCGCAGCCGCGACGGCAGCTGCGCCCGCCATGTCGCACTTCATCGTCAGCATCCCGTTGGCAGGCTTGATGCACAGGCCGCCCGAGTCGAAGGTGATGCCCTTGCCGACGAACGAGATGGTGGCCTTGGCCCGCGCCGGGGTGTAGCTGAGGACGGCGATGCGCGGCTCGTTGACGGAGCCCTGACCGACCCCGACGGTGCCACCGAACCCGCCGGCCCGCAGCGCCTTGAGGTCATAGGACTTGAGCTTCAACTTGCCCTTGGTGGCAGGGGCCGCCTTGATCCGGTCGGCGAGGGACTCGACGAACGACTCCGGGTAGAGCAGGTTGGGCGGGAGATTGACGAGGTCGCGTCCGTAGGCGACGGCGTCGCCCAGGGCCGCGGCTCGCTTGACGGCCTTGCGGGACGCCGCTTCGCCGCCCGCCACGATGGTGATCGACGCCAGCGCGTCCGTGCTCGGAACCCCGGCCTTGGACACGGCGTAGGCACCGAGCGCTGCTCCCTCGGCGACCGCCGCCACCATCTCGGCATCGCTGCTGGGGGACACCACGACGGCCTTCTTCTTCGTGCCGAGGCCGCGAACTGCGGCACCGATGCCTTGACGGACCTGCTCGAGGGCGGATGCGTCGGGGTGGGCGCCGAGTTCACCGACGCCAGCGAGGACGACGAGGGTGGCGCTCACCTCGGGCACCGCGGCCAGCGTCGTCACCTCTCCGACCTTGCCCTTGAGCCCGAGGTCGGTCACCACTGAACCAAGGTGCGCTGCGCTCTTGCGTGGCAGTCCGTGTCCGGGGGCCAGGGCGGCGCCCTGGCCGTCGGCGACGAGGGCGAGCACGAGGGCGTCACCGGCCGACGAGGCCGCGGGACGGGTGGAAAGGGTCAACGTGGCCACGTGGGACTCCTAGATCGGGGTGCGCGGGGCGGATCCGCCCGGGCGCCGAAGCAGTGGCGCCGATGATATCCGTTTGCGGCGGGGGCCCGGGAAGGGCGGTAAGTTGACGGCCATGACTTCCGCGACGCCGGGGAAGACCTCCCCGCTCCACGACCGACACGTCGCCCTCGGCGCCAAGATGGCCGACTTCGGTGGCTGGGACATGCCGATCGAGTACCCCGGGGGTGGTGTGGTTGCCGAGCACACCTCGGTGCGCGAACGGGTCGGCATCTTCGACGTCAGCCACCTCGGCAAGGCCTCGGTGACCGGTCCTGGCGCAGCTGACTTCGTCAACGCCTGCTTCACCAACGACATCAGGCGCATCCATCCCGGCTCGGCGCAGTACACGCTGTGCTGTGACGAGTCCGGTGGAGCCGTCGACGACCTCATCGCCTACCTCAAGTCCGACGACGAGGTGTTCCTCATCCCCAACGCGGCCAACACCTCGGAGGTGTGCCGTCGCCTCACCGAGGCTGCGCCCGAGGCAATCTCGGTGACCAACCAGCACGAGCAGTACGGCGTGATCGCGGTGCAGGGGCCGCACAGCGACGACGTGCTGACGACGCTCGGTCTGCCCACCGGGCACGACTACATGTCCTTCGTCGAGGCAGACTGGCAAGGCCGACCGGTCATCGTCTGCCGGACCGGCTACACCGGCGAGCGCGGCTATGAGATCCTCCCGCGCTGGGAGGACACCGTCGCGATCTGGGACGCGCTCGTCCTGGCCATGGAGCCGTTCGATGGCAAGCCCTGCGGGCTCGGATCGCGCGACACCCTCCGGACGGAGATGGGTTATCCCCTGCACGGGCAGGACCTCTCGCTCGACATCTCGCCCGTGCAGGCCCGCGCCGGTTGGGCCGTAGGGTGGAAGAAGGACACCTTCTGGGGCAAGGCTGCGCTGGTCGCCGAGAAGGCGGCGCCGTCTCGGCTCAGCCGGGGGCTGCTCGTCACCGGCCGCGGGATCCCGAGGGCCCACTGTGTGGTCTCCGTGGGTGGTTCCCCCGTCGGCGAGGTGACCTCTGGGACGTTCTCACCGACCCTCAAGCAGGGCATCGCGCTCGCCGATGGCACCACTGTCGAGATCGATGTCCGCGGCCGTCCCGTGGCTGCGACTGTCGTCAAGCCACCGTTCGTGCAGGTGCAGGTCCGCGAGTAGGGACGGGGCGGGGCCTGGACGTTGCCTGGACGTGGCCGGACACCCTGGCTGATGGGCGGGTCAGGGTCGTGGGGTGGTTGCTGGCTGCATCGACTCGTGCGGTGAGTCCTGCTGCCAGAGCGAGATGACGACTTTGCCGGAGGACTGGGAGTCCTTGGCGGCGGCGAAGGCCTCTAGCGCCTGGTCGGCGGGTAGCACGTGGGTGATGACGTCCTCGATGCCCGGGGTGGTGTCGAGCAGGGTGATGGCGGCGTCGATCTCGTCGTTGAACCGGAAGGACCCGTGGATGGTGACCTCCTTGGAGATCATCGGTGCCAGGTTGATGCCGCG
>CAJDTW010000131.1_pt1 | contig 17775 bp, 14 predicted proteins | sample 7389911 | NCBI WGS metagenome assembly CAJDTW01 (sample SAMEA7055652, study PRJEB34461) | soil metagenome | biome: terrestrial ecosystem; feature: Peninsula; material: soil | place: Antarctica | collected 2016 | reverse complement strand
GTCGGGTCGGGACTGACCACCAGCGTGGTGGCTCCCTTGAGCAGGACGGTCGCCCCCGTGATCGCCGCGAGCCGGCGGGCGTGGCCGAGCGGGTCGGCCTCAACCGCCTCGCGCGACACGTCGGGCGAGGTCGACTCCAAGCGGGTGAGCAGCCGAGCCAGCTCACCGGCGTGCGGGGTCAGCAGGGTCGCAGCCGGACGCGGGTCGCCGGTGATCAGGTCCAGTCCCCCGGCGTCGACGACGACCGGGGTGTCACTGGCCAGGGCGGCTCGGGCAACCCGGAGTTGCTCGGCCCCCTCGGGAGAGGCCGCGGCTTCGTCCACGTCCAGGCCCGGGCCGATGACCCAGGCCTGCACGTGTCCCTCGCCGTGCACGGCCTCGGGGACCGCCGAGCGGACGAGCGCATCCGGGGTCGGCGTCCCGATGTAGCGCGCCATCCCGACGCCCGCCTCGACCGCAGCGGTCACGCTCAGCACGGCGGCGCCCGAGTAGGACTCACCGCCGGCCACGATGCCGACGACGCCGCGCGAGTACTTGTCATCGGCCGGCCCGGGGACCGGCCACAGGGACACCACGTCGTCGTAGGTGAGTCGTTCGACGGCCGCCGGCAACCGATCCACGTCCAGCCCGATGTCCACCACCGTCAGCCGCCCCGAGGCCGCCTCACCGCTCGGCAGCAGGTGGCACGGCTTGGCGGTGCCGAAGGTGACGGTCTCGTCGGCCCAGACCGAGTCGTCGTCGCTGACCTCACCCGCGGGGTCCAGCCCACTCGCGAGGTCCACCGCGATGACCCAGGCGTCGTCCTCGATGGCGTCCACGAGGCGCGCCGCCTCCGGCCGCAGACCGGGCCGCGCGCCGATCCCGACGATCCCGTCCAGGACGACGTCTGCCTCCGCGATCGCCAGCGCCGCCGCCTCCGAGGATTCAGCAGCGACGAGCACCCCGACCCCCGCGGACTCGGCCGCCTCGAGGCCGGCAGCATGCGTGCCCGTCCGACCGGACGACGCCACCAGCACCGCGACGCAAGCGAACCCGGCGTCGGAGAGGAGCTCAACGGCATACAGCGTGTCACCACCGTTGTTGCCGGCGCCGACGAGCGCGACGACGGTGCGCCCGTCCCGCTCCTCGAGTCGGGCAGCGGCCACCTCGGCGAGGCCGTGGGCGGCCCGCTGCATCAACTCGCCCTCGGGGAGGTCGGCCATCGCGGCCTCCTCAGCCGCTCGGACCACCTCGATCGCATGTGCCCGGATCATCAGCCCTCCGCAATGACGACAGCCGACGCGATGCCCGCGTCGTGGGACAGGGAGACGTGGAAGACGTCCACCCCGAGATCGTTGGCCCGGGCCTGGACCGTGCCTCCGACCTCCAGGGACGGCTTGCCGTGGGCGTCCTGGACGACGCGAGCATCGGTCCAGTGCATCCCGCCGGGCGCCCCGAGGGACTTGGCGAGGGCCTCCTTGGCGGCGAACCGGGCGGCCAGGGAGTCGATCCCCAGCTCGCCCTCCTCCGCCGTGAAGAGCCGCTCGCGCAGCGCCGGGGTCCGCTCCAGCGTCTGGGCGAAGCGTTCGATGTCGACGACGTCGATCCCGACTCCGATGATCATCAGCGAGGCCCCGATCACTCGACCGTGACGGACTTCGCGAGGTTGCGCGGCTGGTCCACGTCGAGGCCCTTGGCCGTCGAGAGCCACAACGCGAAGACCTGGAGCGGGACCACGGTGAGCAGCGGTGCGAGCAACGGTGAGGTGGCCGGGACGTAGATGACCTCGTCGGCGAACGGCAGCACGGACACGTCGCCCTCTTCCGCGATGACGAGGGTCCGGGCCCCCCGGGCCCGGATCTCCTGGATGTTGGACACGACCTTGCCGTGCAGCCCGTGCTCGCTCGTGGGGGACGGCACGATGACGAAGACGGGCTGGCCCGGCTCGATCAGGGCGATCGGACCGTGCTTGAGCTCGCCGGCAGCGAAGCCCTCGGCGTGGATGTAGGCCAGCTCCTTGAGCTTGAGGGCGCCCTCGAGCGCGATCGGGTAGCCGACGTGCCGTCCGAGGAAGAGGACCGCTCGGGTGTCGGCCATGAAGCGGGCGATCTCCTTGACGCGGTCCATCCGCCCGAGCAGGGTCTCGATCTTGGCCGGGACCTCACCGAGCTCCTTCATGACGGACTGGGCATCGTCGGCGAAGGACCCGCCGCGCAACTGGGCCAGGTAGAGCCCGAGGACGTAGCAGGCCGTGATCTGGGCGACGAACGCCTTGGTCGAGGCCACGGCGATCTCAGGCCCGGCGTGCGTGTAGAGGACGGCGTCGGACTCCCGGGGAATCGTCGAGCCGTGCGTGTTGCAGACCGAGATCGTGATCGCCCCGAGCTCCCGGGCGTGCTTGACGGCCATCAGGGTGTCCATCGTCTCGCCGGACTGGCTGATCGAGACGACGAGCGTGCGCGCGTTGACGATGGGATCGCAGTAGCGGAACTCGTGGGCCAGGGCCACCTCGACCGGGATCCTGGTCCAGTGCTCGATGGCGTACTTCGCCGTCATGCCGGCATAGGCGGCCGTCCCGCACGCGACGATGGTGATCCGGTCGATGCTGGTCAGGGCCTCCTCGGAGATCCTCAGCTCGTCCAGGACGAGCCGGCCCTCGGCATCGGTGCGACCGAGCAGGGTGTCGCGCACCGCGTGCGGCTGGTCGTTGATCTCCTTCTCCATGAAGGTCGCGTAGCCGCCCTTCTCCGCCTCGGCAGCGTCCCAGGTGACCTCGTAGGCGCGGCCCTCGGCGGGACTCCCGTCGAAGTTGATGACGGTGGCGCCCTCGGGGGTAATCGTGACGATCTGGTCCTGGTCCAGCTCCAGGGCGTGGCGCGTGTAGCCGATGAAGGCGGCGACGTCGGAGCCGAGGTAGTTGGCGTGCTCCCCGAGACCGACGACCAGGGGGCTGTTGCGGCGCGCGCCGACGACGACGCCGGGCTGGTCGGCGTGGATGGCGAGCAGCGTGAAGGCGCCCTCGAGCCGGGTCACGACGGCGCGCAGCGCCTCCGTCAGGTCGGGCGCCTTGTCATAGGCCGCGGCCAGCAGGTGCGCGGCGACCTCGGTGTCGGTCTCGCTCAGGAACTCGACGCCGGCCTCGATCAGCTCGGTCCGCAACGCGTGGAAGTTCTCGATGATGCCGTTGTGGATGAGGGCGAGCTTGCCGTCTCGTCCACCGCGGTGCGGATGGGCGTTGGAATCGGTCGGTCCGCCGTGGGTGGCCCAGCGGGTGTGGCCGATCCCCGTCGTCGAGGGGGGCAGCGGGTGCGACTCCAGCTCGGAACGGAGGTTGACCAACTTGCCCGACCGCTTGCGGAGATCGACGTGGTCACCGACGACCAGGGCCACCCCGGCCGAGTCGTAGCCACGGTATTCCAGCCGGGCCAGGCCCTCCATGAGGACCTCCAACGCCGTCCCGTCAGTGGTCGTTCCGACGTAGCCCACGATTCCGCACATGCGGACCAGCGTAGGGGACGCAAGACCCTCCCTCGTGCGGCGGACGGGGTCGGTGCGACACAATGGCCCCGTGTCGCAACCACCGCCGAACGGGAACGGTCACCACACCACCTATGCGTCCCCGTATGTCGAGCTCGACCGGGCGGCGTGGTCACGGCTACGCGAGAACACCCCGCTCGTCCTCGATGACGCCGATCTGGTGCGGCTGCGCGGTCTCGGGGACCGGATCGACCTCAACGAGGTCGAGGAGGTCTACCTACCGCTGTCGCGCCTGCTGAACTTCTACGTCGCCGGGACCCGGCAGCTGCACCAGGTGACGACCGACTTCCTCGGCGAGCGCCCGGCCAAGACCCCGTTCATCATCGGGGTCGCCGGCTCGGTCGCGGTCGGCAAGTCGACCACGGCCCGCATCCTGCGCGAGATGCTCGCCCGGTGGCCCGACACGCCCCGCGTCGAGTTGGTGACCACGGACGGCTTCCTCTATCCCAACGCTGAGCTCAAGAAGCGGGGCCTGCTGCAGCGCAAGGGCTTCCCGGAGTCCTACGACCGCAGGGCGCTGCTGCGCTTCGTCGCGGCCGTCAAGTCGGGCACCCCCGAGGTCCATGCGCCGGTCTACTCACACCTGACCTACGACATCCTGCCCGGCGAGCGGATCATGGTGCGCCAGCCCGACGTGTTGATCGTCGAGGGGCTCAACGTGCTGCAGGCCCCCTTCATCCACCCCGTGCGTGGCACCGGCATGGCGGTCAGCGACTTCTTCGACTTCTCCGTCTACGTCGACGCGTGGGTCGATGACGTGCGCACGTGGTACGTCGACCGCTTCCTGCGGTTGCGCCAGACCGCCTTCTCCCACCCCGACTCGTACTTCCACCGCTACGCCGAGCTCTCCGACACGGAGGCGGTCGAGACGGCGAACCGGATCTGGCGGGAGATCAACGGCCCCAACCTCGTCGAGAACATCCAGCCGACCCGCTCCCGGGCCACCCTCGTGCTGCAGAAGAACGAGAACCACGAGGTGCGGCGGGTTCGCCTGCGCAAGATCTAGCCCGTATGCCGCTCACTCAGGTCTCAGCGGGCAGCTGGGGTCAGCACGGGGCTGGGAACCAGCTCGGCGGCATACGGCAGGGATGGGTGGGTGACTCAGTACCAGTGCGGTGACTTCGAATTCCAGAAGGACAACGCGTTGCACGGGCTCCCGTAGGACGCCTTGATGTACCAGAGACCCCACTTGATCTGGGTGATCGGGTTGGTGCGGTAGTCCTTGCCGAAGGTGGCCATCTTGCTCGCCGGCAACGACTGCGGGATCCCGTAGGCCCCTGAGCTGGGATTCTCGGCGTCCCAGTGCCAGGCACTCTCGCCGGTCCAGAGGTTGACGAGGCAGCGGTACTGCGCGTCGCTCGTCCAGCCGTGGTCGGCCATCAGGACACGGGCTGCGGCCTGGGGATTGGTCTTGGCCCCCGCGATGGCAGCCGTTCGGGCCGCCTCGTCAGCAGCCTTCTGCTTCGCTTCGGCGTTGCTTCGCGGTCTCGGCCTTCGCCTTGGCCTCGACCTCGACGGCGGTGCGCAGTCCGGTGGCCGAGATGGCCGTACGGCGCTCGTTGCGCGACACCGACGCAGCGGCCCGATAGGTCAGGTCGACCGCCTCAGTGCGGGCCAACTCATCGGTCTGGGCCCGGACCCCGGACCCGACGACGAAGGTGGGGGCTGCCGGGCTCAGGTCGGTCGCGGCTGCGTACCCGATGGCGCTGAGACCCAGACCGATCGACAGGCCGCCAGCCATGACGGGGCGGCCCAGAAGTGCCGACGTCCGAGTCCAGCCGCTGCGGTGCTCGCTCTCGTGGGCCGCCCGATGGGTCGGCGGGCGTGGCTCGGAGGGCTTCTTGGGCAGCGGACGGTGACGCCCTTGGTACGAGGTCATGGAAGTGGGTTACGCCTTTCTGGTGGCCCCCCGGCAGCAGCCGACGACACCAGGCCCAGTGGCGCCGAGGTGCACGATCGACGATGTGTCTCGGCCCCGGCAGATCACCAGACGCCCTCGCGTCCGTTACCGTTCCGAGACCTTCGACCCTCCACGTTCGCAGCCAGGGCCGCAAATGGCAAATCTGGTCCACCCGGGCAGGCTGGGCACCACCCGCCACGCAGCGAGCGCAGCCGCGATGGGAGCCGTGGTGCTGACGATGGCGCAGGGCCTGCGTGAAGCCCCAGGAGATCAGACCTCGAGGCCCTCCAGCAGGTCGGTGACCAGGGCCGCGATCGGGCTGCGCTCGCTGCGGGTCAGGGTCACGTGGGCGAAGAGCGGGTGTCCCTTCAGCCTCTCGATGACGGCTGCGACCCCATCGTGGCGCCCAACCCGCAGATTGTCGCGCTGGGCCACGTCGTGGGTCAGCACCACCTTGGAGTTCTGCCCGATCCGGGACAGGACGGTGAGCAGGACGTTGCGCTCGAGGGACTGGGCCTCATCGACGATGACGAACGCGTCGTGCAGCGAGCGGCCACGAATGTGCGTCAACGGCAACACCTCGAGCAACCCGCGATCCATCACCTCCTCGACGACCTCGTGCGAGACGAGGGCACCGAGGGTGTCGAACACGGCCTGGCCCCACGGGTTCATCTTCTCCTGCTCGCTGCCCGGCAGGTAGCCGAGCTCCTGCCCACCCACGGCGAAGAGCGGGCGGAAGACGACGACCCGACGCTGGACCCGGCGCTCCATGACCGACTCGAGGCCGGCGCACAGCGCGAGCGCCGACTTGCCGGTCCCGGCCCGCCCTCCGAGGCTGACGATGCCGACGTCGGGATCGAGCAGGAGGTCAAGAGCGATCCGCTGCTCGGCGCTGCGACCATGCAGCCCGAAGACGTCCCGGTCGCCGCGAACGAGCCGGATCTGCTTGTCTGCCCCGACCCGCCCCAGACCGCTTCCCCGCGGCGAGAGCAGCACCAGACCCGTGTGGCAAGGGAGTTCGGCGGCCGGGGCGTGCTCGAGGCGGCCGTGCTCAAAGAGCTCGTCGAGCTGGTCGGCCTCGAGGTCCAGCTCCTGCATGCCGGTCCACCCCGAGTCCACCCCCTGCTCGGCGCGATACTCCTGCGCCTCGAGTCCACACGCCGACGCCTTGACCCGCATCGGCAGGTCCTTCGACACGATCGTGACGTCGCAGCCTTCGTTGGACAGGTTCTTGGCGACGGCCAGGATGCGCGTGTCGTTGTCACCGAGGCGGAAGCCGGCGGGCAGCGACAACGGGTCGGTGTGGTTGAGCTCGACCCGCAGCGAGCCGCCGTCTTCCCCGACGGCGACGGGCTGGTCGAGGCGACCCTCGGAGACCCGCAGGTCATCGAGCAGGCGCAGCGCCTGGCGGGCGAAGTAGCCCAGCTCGGGGTGGTGCCGCTTGCCCTCGAGCTCGGTGACGACGACGACGGGCAGGACGACCTCATGCTCCTCGAAGCGGAGCATCGCCCGAGGGTCGGACAGCAGGACCGACGTGTCGATGACGTAGGTCTTGCGCGGTGGTGGGGGGCCCGGGTCGCCGGTACTCGCGGACTCGCTGCTCGCAGTGGTTGCCGTGGTTGCCCTGCTGGCGGTCTCTGGCGAAGCCGGACTCTCGATAGCCATTTCCACTCCTTGGCGACGCACGAGGGACGCGCGCCTACTCGCTCCCGAGGTGCCGGGCGGTCACCGGACAGTGGTGCCGAACCCGGCCCTCCGCCTCGAGCGAATGCTCCATCGGTGGGCCTCCTGGCCGCGCCGAGCGGGGTGCCCGTCGCTACGTTGACCGTACGTCGCCACCGGGCCAAGAGCGATCACCAACAGCCTCGTGTCGCGCACTGACTCTCGTATGCCGTTGGGCCGGCTCAGGCCCCGAACCTCCGGTTTCGTCCCGCGTAGGCGCGCAATGCCCGGAGGAAGTCGACATGGCGGAAGTCTGGCCAGTAGGCCTCACAGAAGTAGAACTCCGACTTGGCGCTCTGCCAGAGCAGGAAGCCCCCCAGCCGTTGCTCACCGGACGTGCGGATGACGAGGTCAGGGTCCGGCTGACCCTTGGTGTAGAGGTGGCGCGCGATGTCCTCGACGGTGAGGTCCTCCGCGATCTGCTCGATCGTCTCGCCCTTGGCGGCGCGGGCGCGCAGCATCTCGCGGACGGCGTCGGCGATCTCGCGGCGCCCCCCGTAGGCGACGGCGATGTTGACCGTCATCCCGGTGACGTCGGCTGTCCGGGCCGCCGCCTCGCGCAGACGGCGCGCCGTTGCGGCTGGAAGCAGGTCAGCGGCCCCGACGAGGAGGAGGTGCCAGCGTCCCGTGCTGGCGAGGTCGTCGACGGCTTGTTCGATGATCTGCAGCAGCGGGGTGAGCTCCTCGCTGGGTCGGCCCAGGTTGTCGGTGGACAGCAACCACAGCGTGACGTACTCGACGCCGGCCTTCTCGCACCACGACAGCAGCTCCTGGATCTTGTCCGCGCCCGCCTGGTGACCGACCATGGTGTCGCCGCCGCGAGCCTTGGCCCACCGCCGATTTCCGTCGAGCATGACTGCCACGTGACGGGGCATCGACTCGGGCGGGAGGTCGTGCGCGACGCGGCGTTCGTAGGCCCCATAGACGACGTCGCGCCAGCCCATCGCGCCTCCTTTGCGAGGTCTCGACCGGCCCGGGCGGGCCGCCGTCCCACCGTACCGCTCCCCCGTCCCGGCTGGCGGGACCTCCCGCCGCGCCATCCGCGGTCGGAGCTCGCCGAGTCAGTCGTCGAGCAGGATCGTCTCGACCTCAGCACCGGCCTCGAGCCGGTCCACCGTCTCGGCGACGATGATCAGCGCATTGGCCCGGGACAGGTCCGCGACGAAGTGCGACCCCTGCCCCTCGACGGGTCGAGCGACCAGGCCGGCCCCCTCGGTCGTGACGATGGCCCGGGCGAACTGGCGGCGGCCCTGCGGTGAGCGCAGTCCGGTCGCCAGGACGGCGGTCTGTCGGGGCCGCGACTCGGGGGTCAGGCCCATGAGCCGGCGCAGCGCCGGGCGGACGAACACCTCGAACGACACGTAGGACGAGACCGGGTTGCCCGGCAGGCCGAAGAATGGAATCTGACGTCCGTCCGGGCCGGGCAGCAGACCGAAGCCCTGCGGCTTCCCCGGCTGCATCGCCACCGAGACGAAGTCGACACCCTCACCCCGCAGCGCCGACTTCACCACGTCGTAGGCCCCCATCGACACCCCGCCACTGGTCACCACGACATCCGCGGAGCCGAGGATCTCCTCGACCGCACCGAGTAGCTCGGCCTCCGTGTCGCCGACGGCGGTGCGGATCTGCGCACTGGCTCCGACCAGACGAGCCGCGGCACAGAGCATCGCGGAGTTGGAGTCGTGGATCTGCCCCGGGCCCAGGGGCGCCCCCGGTGCGACGAGCTCAGAGCCGGTCGACAGGATGACGACGTGCGGTCGGGGGAGGACCGACACCTCGGCATGACCGCTCGCTGCGAGAAGGGCGATGGTTCGGGGCCCGACCCGTTCGCCGGCTCGCACGACGACGTCTCCGGAGCGGACGTCCTCGCCGCGTCGGCGGATGAACTGTCCCGGCACGTTCGTCGCGGCGCAGGCGACCACGCCGGTCGCGGCGGCGTCGGTGTCTTCGACCGCGATGACCGCGTCGGCGCCTTCGGGGACCCGGGCCCCGGTCATGATCCGCGCGGCCTCACCCGAGCCCACGACGCAGTCGGGGTCGCTGCCCGCGGCAACCTCCCCGACGATGGTCAGTGTGACCGGTGTGGCCGGCGCCGCTCCCGCGAGCGACTCGGCCCGGACGGCGTACCCGTCCATCGAGGAGTTGTCGAATCCGGGCAGGTCCACGCGTGCCGTCACGTCGGTGGCGACGACCAGGCCCAGCGCAGCGTCCAGCGCCGTGCGCACCGGTGCGGAGACGGGGAGCGCCTCGAGGATCGCCGCGAGGTGCTCCTCGACGGTCCGCACCTCAGCCGCCACTCGCGAGGGCCGAGTCGCGGCCGAGCACCGCGCCGTCAGGCACCTGGCTGACCCCTTCGACGACGACATCGCCGATGCAGGTGACGTCCCGACCGAAGGTGACATCGCCGATGACCCGGAGGCTGGTGCACTGTCTCATGGAGGGGACGCCGTGGGGGAAGCGCGCCTCGAAGTCGGGCATGAACTGGAAGTGCTTGTCCAGGTCGACGAAGGGCTCGCGGCCGCGCCGCGCGGCAGCGACGTGGAACTCGTCATCGAGGGTGAAGTAGTCGGACCGCGTCAGCAGCAGGTCGTTGGTGCTCTTGACCGGACGGAAGCGGGTCCGGGGCACCAGGAGCGCCTCTGAGCCCTCGAACACCTCGATGGCAGTGCCCATCGCACATTCCAGCTGGATGACCCTCGGCGAGTCCCGCAGGGCGGGGTCGACCGTCTTGCGGTTGATGATGATCGGCAGACCGAGGATCCCGCCCCCGGCGGTCATCTTCTCGTGCAAGGCATCGAGGTTGATCCACAAGTTATTGGAGTGGAAGGTGGTGTGCCGCTCGATGTCGAAGAAGGAGGGGTCCTCCCCGTCGCTGACCATGGCCAGGTCGCGAAGGATGAGTTGGCCGTCGGCCTTGCGGACGGCCAGGTGGCCACCCTTGCGGTCGCTCGGGGTGCGCTCACACACCTCGGCCACGTAGGGCAGGTCGTGCGCGACCATCCAGGCCGCGACGTCCGGGTCGCAGGTGGCGCCGAGATTGTCCGAGTTGGAGATGAAGGCGAACCGGATGCCCTGCGCCCGCAGCGCATCGAGCACGCCGGAGGTCACCATCGAGACGAAGAGGTCGCCGTGGCCGGGCGGGCACCACTCCAACTCGGGGTCCTCGGGCCACGAGACGGGGAAGAGGTCATCGGCCCGCAGCTTGGGCTCGGCGTTCTGGAGGAACTCGATCGGCAGCCCGTCGATCGCCAGGTCCGGGTACTGGGCGAGGATCTTGAGGGACTCGTCAGAGGTGCGGAAGGAGTTCATCAGCAGGAGGGGGACCGACACCCCCCAGCGCCCGCGGAGCGAGAGCACCTGCCGCGCGATGACGTCGAGGAAGGTGAGCTCGCCCATCACGACGAGCCCGGACTTGGCCCCGTTGAGCCCCATGGTGGTGCCCAGTCCACCGTTGAGCTTGATGATCGCCGTCTCGGACAGCGCCCGCCGAGCCTCCTCGTCGGAGACCTCGACCTCGCCGAGCGCCTGGATCTCGCCCAGCGGCTCGATGGACGCCTCCGCAATCTTGCCGCCCGCGCCGCCCTCGAGCTCCCGGTAGTAGTGCTCGAAGACGCGGATCGCCTCCGCTCCGATACCGCGCTCGCGCATGCGCCCCACCGCCGCGAGCATCCCCTCATTACTCATCGCACCACCATACGATGTGGAACATGTCGATCCCTGCGAAAGATCTGTGCGATCGGGGGGACCAGGCCCATCACCGTGTCCACCAAGCGTGAGGTTCGTCACCAAGCCCGTGACCGGCGCCGTGAACTGGTCCGGGCACTCGAGGACTCCGGGGCTCGCAGGGCTGCCGGGCTCCGGATCGCGGAGCAGGTCCTCGCCTCCCTGCCCCGGCCCCGGCCCGCTCATCGGCCCCGGCCCGGGGGCGGGTCACCAGGTCATCGTCCCCATCACGCTCGAGGACTTCTCCCTCGACTGGCGCACCGCCACGGTCGGGTCGGTCGGTGACCGGGCCACCGTGACCCGGGCCCCGCTTCCTGCCGGCGTCGCGGCCCTCGGGCCCGAAGCCCTGGCGAGCTGCGATCTCATCATCATCCCGGGGCTCTCGGTCGACCCCCACGGAGTGCGTCTCGGGCAGGGCGGTGGCTGCTATGACCGGGCGTTGGTCCACCGTGACCCGCGTACCCCGGTGATCACCCTGCTGCACGAGGGGGAACAGAGCCTCGAGCCGTTGCCGCGCTCAGACCATGACCAACTGGTCGATGGCTACCTGACCACCTCGGGGCGCCTCGTGTGGGTCGACCCTGACCGCACCGGCCCCGTTACGGGGTGGGCGCGGACGGAGGGCTGAGCGTCAGGGTCTCCTGGGCTGCCTCAGCGCTCGCCTGCGCCGTGAACGGCCAGGCGAACGACTCTCCGGCCGCCCACCTGTCGATCTGGTCCGAGTAGTGCAGGTTGTAGGCGTGACCACTCTGCCCGGTCGAGTTGACCCAGCGCGACTTGTCGAGGTCGGACAGGTCGACGACCATCCGCATCGAGGGCCCAGAGGTCACGTCGTAGCCCGGGCCGGAGGCGTCCCACGCATTGGCGTTGACGATCGAGTTGCCGCCGCCGAGTTCGATTCCACCGCGCTCGAACACGTCCCGGATCACCTCGGGGATCGAGTCATCACTCATGACCTGGTGCTTGAGATCGAGTTGGTGCAGCCGGCCCCAGCGCCAGGTGGCCGGCACCTTGCCGAGCTGACGGGCCAGGTCGAGCCGCGCCTCGACCAGGGCGCGCTTGAGGATCTCACCCGACTCCTCGGTCACACCAGGGGTGGTCTTGTCATCCCACCAGTCGTTCTTGGGGTCCTGGATGAGCTGCTCCATGACGACCATCCAGCGGCTCCCCCCGTCTGGCGCCATGTCGGGAGGAAGCTCATCGAACGTGAGTCGCAGCAGGTGCTTCCACACGGCGTTGTAGTAGGCCGCCGATGCGGAGTCCCGGCCCTTGTCACCGGGCTGGCTGCCGTCCCAGTCCCGCAGGAACGCCTGCGCCTGGGCCGTGAAGTCGTCCACCTGGACACCGAGCAGGTGCTCGACGAGGACGGGAGCAAAGACGTTGCGCGTGTCGTTCTGGATCTGCGCCATGAATTCGGGTGAGGCCTTGGGCTTCGAGTCGAGCAGGCTCCTGATCCGCCCCGCCCGGAAGCCGTAGTCCCACTCGGAGGTGAGGAACGGGGTCGGGCTGTCGGTCACGGCCTGGTTGGCGGTGACGATCCGGCCGTCCGCCGGGTCCTTGACCCAGGGCATCTGCTCGAAGGGGACGAAGCCGGTCCAGTCCCACTGACTGTCCCAGCCCGGTGCGGGCCAGAATCCGGGGGGCGCCCCCGGGGTGGCGGACCGCCGGATCGGGATGACCCCCGGCGCCTGGTAGCCGATGTGGCCATCGACGTCGGCGTAGACGAGGTTCTGGGAGGGGACGTCGAACAGGCTCGCCGCCGCCCGGAACTGGTCCCAGTCGGCCGCCCGGTTCAGGGCGAAGATCGCGTCCGCGGTCCGGCCCGGACGCAGGGCGGTCCAGGCGAGGGACACCTCGAACCGGCTGTTCTGGGCGGCGCCCCGCACGACCGAACGGTCGCCGGCCTCGCTGACCGCGGGGATCGCGTCCGAGAGGATCGGGCCGTGGGTGGTGCTGCGTACGGTGACCGACTCGTCAGGCGCGCCAGCGACCTTGATCGTCTCGACCCGCTGCGTGAGGGGGACCTGGACCCCGTCGCGCAGGTAGGTCGGCCCCGAGACCTGCTCGAGGTAGAAGTCCGTGACGTCGGGCCCGAGGTTGGTGAACCCCCACGCGATCTTGTTGTTGTGACCGATGACGACGCCCGGCAGCCCCGAGAAGCTGAAGCCCGACACCTGGAACGGGCACACCGCACTCACGGTGCGGCACTGGAGGTTGACCTGGCTCCAGATGCTGGGAATCCCCAGGTTGAGGTGGGGGTCGTTGGCCAGCAGCGGTTTGCCGGTCGTGCTGTGGGCGCCGTCGACCACCCACGAGTTCGAGCCGATGTCCGAGCCCCGGCCGAGTTGTTGTGGCACGGCCTCGATGGCGGCCGCGGCCCGGTCGAGCGCGCCCTGCCCGTCGATCGTCGTGAAGGCCGCGGGCACGGCCGTCGCAGCAGCCTCCGTCGCCGCCGGCGGCGCCCACTCCTCCGCCGACAGGATCGGGGGGTTCCTGGTGCTCGGGTACGGCGGGTAGAGCGCCGCGATCTGCTTGACCGGGATCCGCCGGCTGAGTCGGGCCCGGGTCAGCTCACTGTCGTAGTCGCCGCGCAGGTCCCAGGCCATCGCCTTGAGCCAGGCCAGCGAGTCGACGGGGGTCCACGGCTCGACCCGGTAGTCCGGGTTGCTGCGCTCCAGCAGGGTGTACTCGAGGGACATGTTTCCGGGTGAGCCGGAGCGCCGGATGTAGGCGTTGACCCCCTCGGCATAGGCCTGCAGGTACTGGCGGGTCGCGGGTTCGAGCTTGGGCAGCTCCTGCTCGGCCACCTGGCGCCAGCCCATCGTGCGGATGACCCGATCGGTCTCCACCCCGCCGGCGCCGACCAGCTCGGAGAGGCGGCCGGCGGTGATGTGCCGGCGCAGGTCCATCTCGAAGAAGCGGTCCTGTGCGCTGACGAAGCCCTGGGCGCGGAAGAGGTCGGCGGCATTGTCCGCGGTGATCGTCGGGATCCCCTGCGCGTCCCGGGTCACCTGCACGCTGCTGGTCAGCCCGTCGATGTGCAGGTCCCCACCGGTCTGCGGGAACGGTCGGCGGACCGTGGCGATGGCGAGGATGCCGGCTGCCACGACCGCCAGCACGAGCAGGACGATCACGGAGAGACCGGCACGGCGGGCGAGCTTCATCCGGGACACCCTAGGAGACTAGGCCACCAGCGCTCTGGGGTGGTGGATGGTTGGATTGGTCCACCACCCGCCCTGCTCAGGAGCCGCTCGTGCACGCCGCCGTGTCGATCACCTCCTCGGGGATGACCCTCGACGACCTGACGCGGGTGTTCCTCATCGGCTCGATCGTGCTGCTCGTCGCGGTCGCAGCCGTGCGCGTGTCGGTCCGGTCCGGGTTGCCCTCGCTGCTGCTCTATCTCGGACTCGGGCTGCTGCTCGGCGACCTCGGGGCCGGGGTCCAGTTCGACTCGGCCTCGACCACCCGCGTCCTCGGTTATGCCGCGCTCGTGCTCATCCTCGCCGAGGGCGGGATCTCGACCTCGTGGTCCAACATCCGCGACTCGGTCAGGCCGGCTGCGCTCCTGTCGACGGTCGGGGTCGTCGTGTCGGTCCTGGTCGTCGCCCTCGCCGCACACACGCTTTTGCCCCTCTCGTGGACCATCTCCCTGCTCATGGGCGCGATCGTCTCCTCGACGGACGCTGCGGCGGTCTTCGCGGTGCTGCGCAACGTCCCCCTGCCCAACCGGCTCTCCGGGATGCTGGAGGCGGAGGCCGGGTTCAACGACGCGCCGATCGTCATTCTCGTCGTCGCGTTTGCTGCTCAGGGCGCCCCCGGGGGCGAGCCACTGGCCTGGTACTCGTTGTTGGGGGATGCCGTGCTCGAGCTCGCCGGGGGCGTCGCCGTCGGTCTGCTCGTCGGCTGGCTCGGCGGCCAGCTGCTGCGGCGCGTGGCGAGCAGCTCCTCGGCGCTGTTCTCCATCGGGATCCTGGCGCTCACCGTCTTTGCCTACGCCGCCGGCTCAGCGCTCCACGTCTCGGGGTTCCTCGCCACCTATCTCGCGGCGCTCGTCCTCGGCAACCTGTCGCTGCCGCACCGCTCTTCGTCATGCTCGGGCTGCTGGCCGTCCCGCACCGCCTCGGCGACCAGATCGTCCCCGCCATCGTCATCGGACTCGTCCTGCTCCTCGTGGCGCGCCCGCTCTCAGTGCTCACGTCGACGATCTGGTTCCGGATCGGGTGGCGTGATCAGGCCTTCCTGTCCTGGGCCGGGCTGCGCGGCGCGGTCCCCGTCGTGCTCGCCACCGTGCCGCTGACCACCGGAACCCCCGACACCGAGTGGATCTTCGACCTGGTCTTCATGCTCGTCGTCGTCTTCACCCTGGTGCAGGGCACCACGCTCGGCTGGGTCGCCAAGCGCCTCGGCCTGGTCGAGGAGGTCACCACCGTCGACGTCGACCTCGAGTCGATGCCGCTGGCCGAGATCGGGGCCGATGTCCTGCAGGTCACCATCGGTGACCGTTCCCGGCTGCACGGGGTCGCCGTCTTCGAGATGCGCCTGCCGCACGGGGCCAACGTGACCCTCATCGTCCGCGGCGGCAAGAGCTTTGTTCCGGACCATCGTCTTCGCTCCACTCCCCCGCGATCCCGAGGTTGCCCTGTGCCCACTTATTCCTATGCGTGCAAGCACTGCGGCCACGCCTTCGACATCCACCAGTCCTTCACCGACGACACCCTCGTCGAATGCCCCGAGTGCAGGACGGCCAGCCTGCGCAAGGTGATCTACCCGGTCGGCATCTCCTTCAAGGGCTCAGGCTTCTACCGGACCGACTCCAAGGCGTCCGCCAAGGCAGCCGCGGCCTCGAAGTCGAGCTCGGGTGCTGACTCAGCTGCCGGCTCCACATCGGGGAACGGATCGGACACCTCGAGCGCCCCGTCCTCGTCGCCGACCCCCTCCAGCACGTCATCGTCCACGAGCACGTCAACGTCGGCACCCGCGAGCGCCAAGAAGAGCGGTTCGTCCACAGCCTCCTGACCCCGTCGGCGTCATCCACAGCCGTTGACGTATGCCGCTGAGCGCGCCGAGCGATCACCCTAGGCTGGCGCCCATGACCTCCTCGACACGACCCACGTCCTCGCAGCCCGGCCGGTCCCCGGCCCGTGCCGAGATCGGCGTCATCGGGGGCTCGGGCCTCTACGACTTCCTCGATGACTACGACACGGTCACCGTCCACACGCCCTACGGGGCCCCGAGCGACCCGCTCGTCATCGGCGAGGTCGAGGGTCGGCTGGTGGCCTTCGTGGCGCGGCACGGGCGTGGTCACCGCTTCGCCCCCCACCGGGTCAACTACCGGGCCAACCTGTGGGCGTTGCGCGCGGTCGGGGTCCGTCAGGTCCTCTCACCGTGCGCGGTGGGGTCGCTCCGGTCCGAGTACGGCCCCGGAACCATCGTGGTCCCCGACCAGATCATCGATCGGACGTGGGGACGGGAGCACACGCTCTACGCGGAGGAGGGCCCGGTCGTGCACGTGGGCTTCTCCGATCCCTACTGCCCGAACGGGCGCGCAGCCGCGATCGAGGCAGTGGGTCGCTCCACGCTCCAGTCGGTGGCCGACGGCACCCTCGTCGTCATCAACGGCCCGCGCTTCTCCTCTCGGGCCGAGTCGCGCCTGCATCAGGCCGCCGGCGGGAGCATCGTCGGGATGACGACGATGCCCGAGGCCGGGATCGCCCGGGAGCTGGCCTTGTGCTTCACGACCATCGCGATGGTGACCGACGCCGACGCCGGGGTCGAGGGCGAGGCCGGGGTGACCCACGAGGAGGTGCTCGCTGCCTTCGCCGACAACGTCGAGCACCTCAAAACGATCCTGCGTGCGGCCATCGGTCTCCTGCCCGCCCACGAGCCCGACGCCGAGGCGTCCTGCTCCTGCCGCCACAGCCTCGACGGCATCGAGCTCCCGTTCGCCCTGCCGTGATGGACCGGTCAGGGAGAGACCAGCCAGAGAGGAACCAGCCAGAGCCTCAGTCGACCCGTCCACGCCCCCGGACGTTCTGGCCAGGGCGTGCGGCGCCCGACGCCAGGGCCCGGCTGCCCCTGCGCCGGCGGCAGGCCCGACGGGACCGGCTCCGTCGGTGGAGCGCAGCCCTGCTCGCCGGACTGGCTGCGTTCGTGGTCGTGACGGCACTGGGGTCCACGCGCAGTGAGCAGTCGGGGGTGGCCACGCTCGTCGCCGGTCGCGACCTGCCTGCAGGCGCCGTCGTGGCTCGAGACGATGTGGTGCTCACCACCCGCCCGGCCGGGCAGCGACCGGAAACGGGCCTCACGGCCTACGGCGACGTCATTGGCCAGGTGACGGCGGGTCCGGTCGCGGCGCGCGACGTGCTGACTCCAGAGCGCCTGGTGGGCAGCGGGTTGCTGGCCGGACAACCGGACGGGCACGTCGCCCTGACCCTCCCGGTGCTCGGTGGGGCCACCACCGGGGTGGCGCCCGGTGTCCACGTCGACATCTACTCGACCGGGACCGGGCAGCGCACAGCCACCGATGTCGTGGTGCTGGCCGTGTCGGGGCCGCACGCCAGCGCTTCGGGGATGGTCGGCGGGAGCTCCCTGGGATCCGATGGCGACGCCAGCGTGACCGTCGCGCTCCCGGCCTCGGACGCCAGCCGAGTCGCGACGTCCCTCTCCGCGATCCAGGCCGGCGACAGTTTCGTGCTCGCAGTGCGTCGATCCTGACCCCTCGACGAGTATCATCGCCACCGTGAGTGACATCCGTCACCTGGGCGCCACCTCATGGTGTCCGATCAAGCAGCCAGTTCGTGGACTCCAATCCACGCCCAGGACACGCGGCTCTCCCGGTGCATGGTCGTCGCCGACGGCTCGCCGATGTGCATTATCGGGCTCAGACCGCTAGTTTACAAGGTCGTCAGCCTCCG
>CAJDTW010000080.1_pt1 | contig 17851 bp, 15 predicted proteins | sample 7389911 | NCBI WGS metagenome assembly CAJDTW01 (sample SAMEA7055652, study PRJEB34461) | soil metagenome | biome: terrestrial ecosystem; feature: Peninsula; material: soil | place: Antarctica | collected 2016 | reverse complement strand
TCCGGTCGATCGCGCCGGGCCGCTGCCCTGATTGCAGAGTGCGGTCGGGCGCCTGTGCCAAGTCTTTGGCCCCACTGCGCGTACCGATCATCTGAGCGAAAACCCGGCAGAGGTGCTGATCTCGGGCGGTCAGATCATCACGATGAATGCCGCTGGGCCTCGTGCCGAGTCGGTCGCGGTGCGAGGCGGACGGATCGTGGCGGTCGGCTCCGCAACGGAACTCGCGGGCCAGGCCCAGTGCCGACGCGGTCTTCACCGTGCTGCGCGAGGCGACGCGACCTCCACCGGATGGATCCTGCCGCACTCGTGGGCCGGATCCGGGGCCTGCGACCCGGCTTCGGTGACGACCTGTTCCGCGTCGATGGCATCAAGGCCTGGTCCGACGGATCGAACCAGGCTCGACCGGGTATCAGGGAGAGCCCTATCTCGGGACCGATTCACGGGGAGCGCTAAACTACTCCCCCGAGGAACTCGCCGACCTCGGAGGACTCGACCAAGGTTGCCCCGACCTCCATCGCGGGCATCACGGTGCCACAGACCCGCCTCGCCGGCCGGGTCCGGTTCTCCGGCTGAGGACGGGCGATCCTCGACCGGACGCGCTGGACGCGGCGGGGACGGATCAGAAGCCGAGGCGCTGGAGCTGTTTGGGATCGCGCTGCCAGTCCTTGGCGATCTTGACGTGCAGGTCGAGATAGATCCGCTGTCCGAGCAGGGCCTCGATCGACTTGCGGGAGGTGGTGCCGACCTCGCGCAGTCGGGACCCACCACGGCCGATGATGATCGCCTTCTGGCTCGACCGCTCGACGAAGACGTTGACCCGGATGTCGAGCAACGGGTTGTCTGCGGGGCGGCCCTCACGGGGCACCATCTCCTCGACGACGACTGCCAGAGAGTGGGGCAACTCGTCTCGGACCCCCTCGAGTGCCGCCTCCCGGATGAGCTCGGCGATCATCACGATCTCGGGCTCGTCGGTGAGGACCCCGTCGGGGTACAGCTGTGGTGAGAGGGGCAGGTAGGACGCGAGCACGTCGAAGACGACGTCGACCTGCTCCCCCGAGACGGCGGAGCACGGGACGATGGCATCCCAGTCGCCCAGCCGGTCGATGGCCATCAGGTGCTCGGCCAGCCGGTCACGGTCGACGGTGTCGGCCTTGGTCGCGATGGCCACGACCGGACGTCGCCGCACACTCCGCAGGTCGGCCAGGTCCTTGGCGATGAAGGTGTCACCGGGTCCGATCCGCTGGTCGGCAGGCAGGCAGAAGCCGATGACATCGACCTGCAGCAGCGTCTCGCGGACGAGGTCGTTGAGCCGCTGGCCGAGCAGCGTCCGCGGCTTGTGCAGGCCGGGGGTGTCGACGAGGATCAGTTGCGCCGTGTCGGTCGTCGCCACCCCGCGGATCGTGTGCCGGGTGGTCTGGGGTTTGGAGCTCGTGATCGCGACCTTCTGTCCGACCAGGGCGTTGGTCAAGGTCGACTTGCCGGCATTGGGCCGCCCTATGAGGCAGGCGAATCCGGCACGATAGGTGCCTGCGTCCGCCTTCCCTTCGCTGCTTCGGTCAGTGCCCATGGGCTTGCTCCCTCATGTGGTCGGTGTCGCTAGTGTCCCCTGTTCCTGCTCGTCGGACCGTCACGGAGGCTACCCGGTGCCGGCGACCAGCCATTCGCTCGGCGGTCAACTCCAGACCAGCCACCACGACGGTCGAGCCGACGATCGGCACGCGGCCGATCGCCTTCGTCAGCAATCCACCGACCGTGTCGACGTCATCCTCGTCGATGTTGACGTCAAAGAGTTCCGCGAGGTCATCGATGTCCATCGAGGCCGGCACCCGGATTCCGCCACCGCCCAGCTCCTCGACACCAGGTGACTCCCGGTCGTGCTCGTCCGCGATCTCCCCGACGATCTCCTCGAGGATGTCCTCGATCGTGACCAGTCCAGCCGTGCCGCCGTACTCGTCGACGACGATGGCGAAGTGGCTCTGCTCCTGTTGCATCTCGCGCAGCAGGTCATCCACCGGTTTGCTCTCGGGGACGAAGTGCATCGGCCGCATCACCTCGACGGCGAGGCGTTTGCTGTCCTCGGGCGCAGCGGCCAGCCGACGTGCCACGTCCTTGAAGTAGAGCAACCCACGGACGTCGTCGCTGTCCTCGCCGATGATGGGGATCCGGGAGAACCCGGACCGCAGGAACAGTGACAGGGCGCTGCGCAGCGTGGTCTCGTGGTCGAGGACGACCATGTCGGTCCGCGGCACCATGACCTCCCGTGCCACCGTGTCACCGAGCTCGAAGACGGAGTGGATCATCTCTCGCTCGTCGTCCTCGATGACCTCGGACTCGCCTGCGATGTCGAGCAGGTCACGCAGCTCCGACTCGGTCTGGAAGGGGCCCTCGCGGTAGCCCTCCCCGGGGGTCACGGCATTGCCGAGCACCACGAGGAGTTTGGCGACGGGACCCAGGACGGTGCGCAGCCCGACGGCGAACGGGGCCGCCCAGAGTGCCACCGTCTCGAAGTGCTGGCGACCCAGGGTGCGCGGGGAGACACCGACGATGACGAACGAGACGATCGCCATGATGGCGATGCTGAGGAAAAGGGCCTGGACCAGGTTGCCGACGAGGACCTCGACCGCCAGCGTGAGCAGGACCGCGGTCGTCGCCTCGGCCACGACGCGCAAGAAGGCGATGACGGCCAGGTAGGCCGGGCTGTCGGCAACGACGGTCAGGAGCGACTTCGCCCCGGACCTCCCCTCGTCGTAGAGCTCCTGGGCCCGCACGCGGGACATGCGGAAGAGCGCCGCGTCCGACGCCGAGAGCAGGAACGCGAAAATGATGCTGATGGTCGCGGGGACGACAAGTTGCGGGAGCATCGTGCTCAGGAGGTCGGCCGGTTACGAGTGGCGAGGAAGGTCAGCAGCAGCTGACGCTGCAACTCGAACATCTCCCGCTCCTCGGCCGCCTCCGCGTGGTCGTAGCCGAGCAGGTGAAGCAGGCCGTGGGTGGTCAGCAGCAGCATCTCCTCCATCGGTGCATGGCCTGCTTCGGCCGCCTGCCGAGTCGCGACGCTCGGGCACAGGACGATGTCCCCGAGCGTGCCGACGGCCGCCTCCTGCCCCTCCTTGCCCGGCCGCAGTTCGTCCATCGGGAAGCTCATGACGTCGGTCGGCCCGGGCAGGTCCATCCACTGGACGTGCAGCACCTCCATGGTCGCTTCGTCGACGAGCTTGATGCAGAGGTCGGCCTGCGGGTGCACCCGCATCCGCTCCATGACGTACTGCGCGCAGGAGAGCAGCTCGAGCTCGTCGACCTCGTGGTCGGTCTCGTTGATGACGTCGATGCTCATGCGCGATTCTCCCGGCCGGCGCCGTCATCCGTATGCCGCTGGGCGCCCTTCCGAGCAGAGGCCGCCCGAGCGCGGGCGTCCTTCGAGGCGCGTCGGGCCTGCTTCTCGGTGCGTGCGTCATCCCGCTCGTAGGCGTCGACGATGGAGCTGACGAGACGGTGGCGCACGACATCCTGTGAGGTGAGCTCGGTGAAGTGGATGTCCTCGACGTCGGCGAGGATGTCCCGCACGATCTTCAGGCCCGACCTGGTCCCCCCGGGCAGATCGATCTGGGTGATGTCCCCGGTGACGACCATCTTGGAGCCGAAGCCCAGGCGGGTGAGGAACATCTTCATCTGTTCGCTCGAGGTGTTCTGCGCCTCATCGAGGATGATGAACGCATCGTTGAGCGACCGACCGCGCATGTACGCCAAGGGCGCCACCTCGATCGTTCCGGCGGCCATCAACCGAGGGATCGTCTCGGGCGAGACCATGTCGTGCAGCGCGTCATAGAGCGGGCGGAGGTAGGGATCGATCTTGTCGTTGAGCGTGCCGGGCAGGAAGCCGAGCCGCTCCCCCGCCTCGACGGCGGGGCGGGTCAGGATGATCCGGTTGACCTGCTTGGCCTGCAGCGCTGCGACGGCCTTGGCCATCGCGAGGTAGGTCTTGCCCGTCCCTGCTGGACCGATGCCGAACACGATGGTGTGCTGGTCGATCGCGTCGACGTAGCGTTTCTGGTTCAGGGTCTTGGGCCGGATCGTCCGGCCTCGGCTGCTGACGATGTTCATCGTCAGCACGTCCGCCGGACGTTCCGCGGACTGGCTGCGCAGCATCGAGATGGACCGCTCGACCGCGTCGCGGTTGAGCGACTGGCCCGTCTCCACGATGGTCAGCAACTCGTCCACGAGGCCGTCGATGATCTCCAGCTCCGCCCGGGGCCCGGTGAACGTCATCTCGTTGCCCCGCACGTGTGCCTCGACCAGGGGGAACTGGCGCTCCATCGTCCGGAGCAGCTCATCGCGTGGACCGAGGACGGAGACCATTCCTATCGCTGGGGGGATCTCCCGATAGAGCACGGGCGCTGCCGAGGCGTGGTGACTGGAGGACGGGCGGCTGCCGTCGAGGCCGTCAGGAGCGTCAAGGCCGTCAAGAGCGTGGAGGGCGTCACCGGCGGGGTTGGGCACAGGGGCGCGGTCAGGGGCGCCGGCATCAGCATCTTTCATCGTGTCCTCAAGTCTACGGTCACCAGTGCCGTGGCCCGGTCACCCGGCCTCCTGCGCGGTGCTCACCCTCATCCGCGGGCTGGGCCAGAGGGCCGGTTCGCACGCTTCACCCCGCGGACGGGCGGCTCCGTGAGGGGGTCCTCGGGCCAGGCATGCTTCGGGTAGCGGCCCCGCAACTCGGCTCGGGCCTGCGGGTAGCCCTGGCGCCAGAACGATCGCAGGTCGGTCGTCACGGCCGCGGTCCGCCGGGCTGGTGACAGCAGGTGCAGCACGACGGGGACGCGGCCGTCGGCGACCCTCGGGGTGTCCTGCCACCCGAAGCACTCCTGGATCCGCACCGCGAGGACGGGGGCGTCTCCGCTGTAGTCGAGGCGAACCTCAGACCCGCTCGGGACGGTGATCCGCTCCGGGGCGAGCAGGTCGAAGCGAGCCGCGGCCGGCCAGGGCAGCAGCCGACGCACGGCGGCCACGACATCGAGCCTGCGCAGGTCACGGGTGCCGCGGACGCGGGCCAGGTCCGGTCCGAGCCAGTGCTCCAGCCCGGCCAGCAGGGCGTCGTCCGAGACGTCTGGCCACGGGCTGGACAGGGCTCGGTGCAACAGCGCCATCCGGCGGCGCAGCGTCACCGCGGCGGTGCTCCAGGGCAGCAGATCGAGGCCGTCGCGGGCGAGCGCATCGTGCAGGGCGGCGATGACCAGGTGCGCGGACGGGTTCGTGATCGGCGTCGAGGTCAACTCGATCGCACCGAGGCGAGCGCTGCGGCGCGCCACCAGCCCGTCCCCACGCCACGTGACGCTCTCGTCCTCGTGCCACAGGGCGGGCGCCGCCTCGAGGGCCAGGTCTTCGTCGAGGGGGGCCGCCGATCGGATGGTGGCGTCGCTGCGCCCCACGGACCGGTCGGCGTCAGCGACGGCGAGCCAGGACTGCGAGCCGAGCGCGGCCTGACCGGGCGGCAGCGCCGCGCCCGTCCCGCCGGCCATGAGATAGGTCCGTCCCCCCGGACGTCGGCGGGCGATCCGGTCCGGGTGCGCCAGGGCCACGACGAGCCCGACGGCCAGGTCATCGCCCAGGTGGTCGCTCAGGGAGGTGCCGGACTCCGCCGGTCGGGGCTCGGGGTGGCCCTCGGCCCGCCGGGATCCGCCACCCTGATGCTGGCCATCAGGCCTGACCCCGGCACCGCCGGCCGAGCGACCGCTGCGGAGATTCGCTTCGAAGCGGCGCACCGCCGTCCGCCAGGCGGCGGTGGCCGCGCCCCGGTCCGGACCGCCCCGGCGCAGCTCACGCAGCCCGGCGACCAGGTCACCCCCGGGGACCCGGAGGTCCTCCGAGAGGAGTGCGACCACCTCGGCGGCCCGTCTCACTCCCACCAGGGGCGCCCCGTCGAGGAGTGCCCTGGCCAGTCGCGGATCGGCGGCGACCGCTGCGATGTCACGACCTCGAGGGGTGATGGTGCCTGTCTCGGTGACTGCTCCGAGGCCCACGAGGGGTCAGGTCAGCCGTGGCGATCTCCGGCTCCGGCTGGGCGGGCAGGTGCAGGTGCTCACCGCTCGACCAGCACCGATAGACCGCCCCAGGAGCCTCGCGGCCTGCTCGGCCTGCCCGTTGCTCAGCGGCAGCACGGCTCACGCTGACGGTCACCAGTCCCGCCAGACCCCGTCGATGATCGGCGCGTGGTTGCCGGGCCAGTCCCGCGTCGACGACGACCCGCACGCCGGGCACCGTCAGGGAGGACTCCGCCACAGCCGTCGAGATGACCACGCGCCGCCGCGGCCCTGCCGTGAGAGCCAGGTCCTGCTCTCGGTGCGACAGCCTTCCGTGCAAGGCACGGATGTCCGCCCCGCTGGCGCCGGCCAGGCGACGGCTGAGCGCGTCGATCTCGGAGACCCCTGGGACGAAGACGAGCAGGTCCCCATCTCGCTCTGTCAACGCTCGGCGAACGATGGCAGCGACGTGATCGAGGAAGCGGGGATCGACGCCCCGTGGGTCAAAGCGCGAGACCCGCGGCGGTGGCGGGCACCAGATCTCGTCCACGTGGTGCAGGGGGCTCTCGACGACGATGACCGGCGCGGCTGCGACTGGTTGGTCCAACCCGTCGCCAGCCCCAGCACCAGCCCTAGCACCCGGTCCAGCACCAGCCGCGGCCAGAACCGCTGCGGTCCGGTCCGCCTCGACGGTGGCCGACATGGCGACGAGGACCAGGTCCTCGCGCAGGTTCGCTCGCACATCGGTGAGCAGCGCCAGGGCGAGGTCGCCATCGAGCTGGCGCTCGTGCACCTCGTCCAGGACGACCGCGCTGACGCCGGGCAGGTCCGGGTCGCGGTGCAGGCGCCGAAGCAGGACCCCGGTCGTGACCATCTCGATCCGGGTGGCGGCACTGACGCGCCGGTCGCCGCGCACGGCATACCCCACGGTCTGTCCGACGGGTTCACCGATCAGCCAGGCGAGCCTGCTAGCCGCGGCCCGCGCCGCCAGCCGTCGGGGTTGGGTGACGATCACCCGCCCCGGCGCGATCCCCCCATCACGCCGGTCGATGATGTCGACCAGGGCGGGCGGGACGAGGGTGGTCTTGCCGGTTCCGGGTGGAGCCTGCACGACCGCCAGCCCACGCGCCAGCACCGCCTCCTCGAGCGCAGCCAGGCCGCTGCGCACCGGCAGGTCCGGCGGGTGCGCCAGCAAGGCGCGGATCGGGTCGCTGATCACGGGTGGCGTCTAGGTCGCTTCCGGCCAGGGCCGCTCAGCGCTCGGTGAAGACCTTGCCGCCCAGGATGTGGCCGTGCACGTGGAAGATGGTCTGGCCGCCGTCTCTGCCGGTGTTGAACACGAGGCGGTGGTTCTCGGCCACCCCTTCCTGCTGCGCCACCCGCGCAATGAGCGCGAAGGTGTCGGCAAGGTCCGCACTCGAGGCGTCCGCGAGCGCCCCGATGTTGGGTTCGTGACGCTTGGGCACGATGAGGATGTGCACCGGTGCGGCGGGATTGATGTCCCGGAAGGCGATCGTGTGCTCGCTCTCGGCGACGAGCTCGGTGGGGATCTCACCGGAGACGATCCGGCAGAAGAGGCAGTCGTCCGTTGTCATGCCGCCACCCTAGGCACGTCAACCAAATCCTGCACCTACGCGTCCATGGGTCGTGAGAGCGTTGGGCATGACCGCACGCGCGCGCAGCTCAACGGGTGGTTCCGGCGACGACGGACCGACGCGCGACACTGCCCGCGAGCTGCCCTCTGATCCCGACGAGGCCATCGGTGTGCTCTATGCCGGGCACTGGCACCGGCTGGTCCGGTTGGCCTGGCTGCTGCTGCGCGACCAGCTGGCCGCCGAGGACGCAGTCCAGGACGCCTACGTCGCCACCCACCGCAACTGGGCCTCGATCCGGGACACGGGCCGCGCGGTCGGTTATCTCCAGACGGCGGTGGTCAACGCGTGCCGGTCGGCCCAACGGCACAACATCGTCGTCGATCGGCAGAACGCTCGCGACGCCGGTGCCGCCGACGTGCCCGGGCGCGCCAGCGTGGACAGCGCCGAGACGCAGGCGCTCAGCGTCACTGAGCGCGACTCGATGATCGAGTCCCTGCGCACCCTGCCGCCCCGCCAGCGCGAGGTCCTCGTCCTGCGCTACTACGCCGACCTGTCGGAGGCCCAGATCGCCCACACGCTCGACATCTCGCCCGGGTCGGTCAAGGCCCACGCCCATCGCGGGCTCACCTCCCTCCGAAAGACCATGGAGCAGTCATGAACACCGACGACACCGGCTCAGGCCGCACCCCCGACGACGAGCCCGTCGTCATCGGCGCGGGCTTGCGCGACGTCGAGGACCGGCTGCGCACGTCCCTGCGAGCAGACGCTGACTCGATCCAGCCCACTGACCGGCTGAGCGCCATCCTCGGCGCGGCTCACGACGGGGTGGGTCTCACCTCCGACGAGGCTCCGCACCGCCGACGCTGGCTGATGCCCGCCGCGGCCGCCGCTGCGGCCGCCGTCGTGGGCGGAACCCTGTGGCTCTCAGGTGGTCCGTCGGGTGCTCCCGTCCCGCCCGCCAGCACCGCGTCGACCAGTTCCAGGGTGAGCCAGCCACCGAGCTCGGTGCCCACCTCTCTGCCCACCTCCGGGGCCTCCTCCGGGGCCTCCTCCGGGCTCTCCTCCGGGCCTATGAGCACCGGACCCGTGACCGGCAGCACGTCGCCGGCCCCGACCACTCCACCCCCGGTGGCGGTGACCGTGCCCACGTCGGTTCCTGTCTACTACGTCGGGCCCCGCGTGCCCGGCGGGACGGACCTGGCGCTGTTCCGCGAGTTCGTGCTGGCCCCTGTCGCGACGCCCGTCACCGGCGAAGGCAGGGCGCTCGCCGCTCTCCGACTGGCCACGTCCGCAGCTCCGGGGGACTCAGGCTACGAAGCCTGGTGGACCGGCGTCGACGTTCCCTCCGTGTCGGTAACCGCCTCGCGCATCACCGTCACCTTGTCCACCGGCCTCACCGGGCTCAGCGCGGAGCAGAGCAAGTTGGCGCTGCAGCAACTGGTTTGGACCGCACAGGGGGCCGTGGGCGAGGGGCTCCTGCCGGTGAGCTTCACCCTCGCTGACGGCAGCACCGACATCGCGCCAGGGCTCCCGGCGTCGGCCAGCTACACGCAACCGACGGGCCAGGCCGCGTTCAGTGAGATCTCGATGATCTGGATCAGCGGGCCGGCTCGCGGCGTGGCGCTCAAGGCTGGCCCCGTCACCGTTTCAGGCGTGGCGTCGATCTTCGAGGCCACCGTCCAGTGGCAGGTCGTCAAGGGCGGCTCCGTCGTGGCTTCCGGCGTCGCCACCGCCTCGAAGGGCGCGCCGGCCCGCGGGGAGTACACCTTTGCCACGCCTGCCCTTGCTGCTGGTGACTACACGCTGCGGGTCTTTTCGACCAGCGCCAAGGATGGCTCGATCGACAACGAGGCCCGGTCCGCCTTCACCATCCGCTGATCCCTGCCCGTGGCGCAGTTACGGAGGCCACTCGACCCGAAACACCACCGACCCCACTCGCTTCATTCGAGGTATTCGGGTCGAGGTGATAAGTCGCTCTACCGAGCGAGGTATCACCTCGACTGAGATACCTCGAACCACCCGACCGAGGGACCACGCCAGACCACCCGTGGCGCAGTTACGGAGGCCACTCGACCCGAAACACCACCGACCCCACTCGTGCTTCATTCGAGGTATTCGGGTCGAGGTGATAGGTCGCTCTATCGGGCGAGGTATCACCTCGAATGGCGAACGGGACGAGTGGGATACCTCAGCGCCAGCGGGAGTGCGCGTTGAGCACGGCGAGTGCGGCGGGACCGGCCGACGAGGCCCGCAGGATCGTCGCACCCAATCGGACCGGCCGGGCCCCCGCCTGCACGAGGGCCTCGAGCTCGTGTGGGGAGATTCCACCCTCAGGTCCGACCACGACCAGGACATCACCCGACTCGGGCAGCACCACCGCGGCGAGCGGATCGACCGCGTCCTCGTGCAGGACCAGGGTCAGCGCGCTGCGCCTGACGCGGCCCACCAGGGAAGCGAGGGTGGCTGGTGAGGAAGTGAGCGGCATACGGGATCGCCTCGACTGCTTGGTGGCGCGGGCGACGACGGCCGTCCACTTCGCGAGCGACTTCGCGGCCCGCTCCCCCCGCCACACGACGATCGAACGCTCGGCCTGCCAGGGAACCACCTCGTCGACCCCGAGCTCGGTGGCGGCCTCGATAGCCTGCTCGTCCCGGTCGCCCTTGGCCAGGGCCTGCACCAGGACGAACCGCGGCGACGGCGACGGCTCGTCCTCGAGCGCCACGACGATCCCGGTGACCGAGGTCCGCTCGACCGTCACGGCCTCGGCGAGCACCCGCCGGCCCTGACCGTCGGCGACGAAGTACCGCTCCCCCGGTGCGATCCGCACCACGGTCGCGGCATGACGGCCCTCGTCGCCATCGAGGACGAGCAGCGACCCGACGGTCACCGCAGACAGTTCCGTCGGGTCGATGAGGAAGAGCTGGTGGGTCACCGGTGCTCCCTTTCGAAGGTCAGTCGCCCTTGAACGCGTCCCGGAGCTTGCCGAAGAGGCCCTTGTTGGGGGTGAGTCGACCCTCCGGGCGCTCCTCCCCGCGCAGCGCGGCGAACTGGCGCAGCAACTCCTCCTGCTCCTCGTTGAGGTGCGTCGGGGTCTGGACCGTCGCGTGGATGTGCAGGTCGCCGCGGCCACCGTGTCGTAGGTGCGTCACCCCGAGACCGCGCAGCGTCATGACGTCGCCGCTCTGGGTGCCGGCCCGGATGTCGAGGTCCTGCTTGCCGTCGAAGGTGCTCAGCTTGAAGCTGGTCCCGAGGGCAGCCGCCGCCATCGGCACCTCGACCGAGCAGTGCAGGTCATCGCCGCGCCGGGTGAACGTCTCGTGGTTGGCCACCCGGACCTCGACGTAGAGGTCACCGGCCGGACCGTTCCCGGGCCCGACCTCTCCCTCGCCGCTCAACTGGATCCGGGTGCCGGTGTCGACGCCGGCCGGCACCTTGAGCTTGATGCTGCGTCGGGTGCGGACCCGGCCGTCGCCCGAGCAGTCGTGGCACGGATCGGTCAGCACCGAGCCGTAGCCCTGGCAGGCCACGCAGGGCCGGGACGTCATCACCTGGCCGAGGAAGCTGCGCTGCACCTGCTGCACCTCGCCACTGCCCCGGCAGATCCCGCACGTCTGACGGCCGGTGCCCGGCTGGGCCCCGTCCCCGCCGCAGGTCGCGCAGCCGATGGCGGTGTCGAGGCTGAGCTCCTCCTCGGATCCGAAGACCGCCTTGCCGAGGTCGAGGTCCAGGCGCACCAACGCGTCCTGTCCGCGCTGCACCCGGGAGCGCGGACCGCGCTGGCCCGCCGTCGCGCCCCCTCCGAAGAAGGCGTCCATGACGTCGCTGAACGAGAAGCCCTGCCCGTCACCGAAGCTGGCACCTCCGCCCGTCGCGTAGGGATCGGCGCCGAGGTCGAACGAGCGCCGCTTCTGCGGGTCGGACAGGACGTCGTAGGCCTGCGAGAGGCGCTTGAACTCCTCCTCGGCCTCCGGGCCCCCGTTGACGTCCGGGTGCAGTTTGCGGGCAAGGCGACGATAAGCCTTCTTGATCTCTTCCGCGCTGGCGTCGTGTGCGACACCAAGGACGGCGTAGTAGTCGTTCAAGCAAGTAGTCCTGTCAGTGATCGGCGTTCAAGGTTCAGTAGAAGGTCACCCTCGTCGTGGGGTCGTCGGTGAGCCTACGACGGGCGGTTGTCGTCGAGGATCTCGGTGACGTAGCGCGCGACGGCCCGCACTGACGCCATCGTCGTGGGGTAGTCCATCCGGGTCGGCCCCAGCACCCCGAGGCTGGCGATCCGCTCCGTCCCGGATCCGTAGCCCATGGAGACGAGCGAGGTGGACTGCAGGCCCGAGACGGGATTCTCACGACCGATCCGGACGTGGACCAACTCCGGGTCGTCACCGAGTTGTCCCAGCAGACGCAGCAGGACGACGTGCTCCTCCAGTGCCTCGAGGATCGGGCCGATCGAGCGCGGGAAGTCGGCGCCGGCGCGCGCCAGGTTGGCCTGGCCGGCGAGCACGACACGCTCCTCGCGCTGCTCGACGAGGGCGTCCTCGAGCGCGGTCACGATGGCTGCCATCGGGGCCCGGTCCACCTCGTCGCTGGCCTCCGTCAGGCGCCGCAACTCGGCCGCAGCAGCCGCGAACGGCACGCCCGCCGCCACGTCGTTGAGTTGTTCACGCATCGCCATGACCAGCTGCTCGCCGTTTGGCGTCAGCAGGTCACGACCGACATCGATGACCCGCTGCTCGACCCGTCCGGTGTTGACGATGAGCACGACCATGACGTGGCTGCCACCCAGGGGAACCAACTCGATGTGTCGCACGGTGCTGCGGGTCAGCGAGGGGTACTGCACGACCGCGACCTTGCGGGTCAGCGACGCGAGCAGTCGCACGGTGCGATCGACGACGTCATCGAGGTCGACGGCACCCTCGAGGAACTGGCTGATGGCCCGGCGCTCCCCGCCGCTCAGGGGCTTGACCGCGCTCAGCCGGTCGACGAAGACCCGGTAGCCGGCGTCGGTCGGAACGCGCCCGGCGGACGTGTGCGGGGCGTGGATCAGGCCCTCCTCCTCGAGGATGGCCATGTCGTTGCGCACCGTCGCGGCCGACACCCCGAGCGGGTGGCGGTCGACGAGCGCCTTGGATCCGACGGGTTCGGAGGTCTGCACATAGTCCTGGACGATGGCCCGGAGGACCAGCAGCCGGCGATCCTCGCTCATGGGTCCACCTCCCTCATCCGATGTTGGCACTCACGGTTCCCGAGTGCCAAGTCTACGTCGTCGGCACCCTGTCAGCCATTTCCCGCGTCCGTATGCCGCTCAGCCCGCACCCAGCCCCAGCCCGCGTCCCGGCGTGGCGGGCGCCGCGAACCCGGCCGAGCGGCCTACGGTATCTGTCTGTGTCCGCCTCTGATCGCTACAGCTCCGACGTCCTCTCCGGTGACTGGCGCGCGCCCAAGCGCGGCCGCGCCGTCGAGGTGGCGGCCGAGCCCGACCTCGTCGTCGAACAGGTCGAGACCGGCTGGGTCGGAGCGGTGGTCCGGGTGGAGAAGGCCGGCGGCATGCACGTCGTGCACCTCGAGGACGGGCGCGGGCGGACTCGCGCCTTCCCCCTCGGCCCCGGCTACCTCATCGACGGCAAACCGGTCATTCTCACCCCGCCACGAGCCGCCGCCAACGCAGCAGTGGCGGCCGCCCGCCGGGCCGAGTCGCGCACCGCGAGTGGCTCGGTGGCCGTCCGTGACGCCCGGGCGCGCGTGGCGAGCGGCTCACGGATCTATGTCGAGGGGCGACACGACGCGGAGCTGGTCGAGAAGGTGTGGGGCGACGACCTGCGGGTCGAGGGGGTCGTCGTCGAGATGATGGATGGCGTCGACGACCTGGCCGCCATCATCGGGGAGTTCCAGCCCGGCCCGGGTCGACGCCTCGGCGTGCTCGTCGACCATCTGGTGCCCGGCACCAAGGAGGCCCGGATCGTCGAGCAGGCCCGGGCGCTGCCCGGTCTGGCGGCGCACGTCCTCGTCCTCGGCCACCCCTACGTCGACGTGTGGCAGTCGGTCCGCCCGGAGCGCCTCGGCTGGCAGCAGTGGCCGGTCATCCCGCGCGGCCAGTCGTGGAAGCACGGCATCTGCGCGGAGCTCGGGTGGCCGCACGACACCCAGGCCGACATCGCCCGCGCCTGGAAGCGGATCCTCGGCACGGTGCGCTCCTACGCCGACCTCGAGCCGACCCTGCTCGCCAGCGTCGAGGAACTCATCGACTTCGTCACCGCCCCCGGCGCCTGACGGGCGCGATGACCCGGCGGATGACCTGCTCCTTCAGCCCGGTGAACGGCGGATAGACCAAGCTCAGCAGGTCCGGCGACTCCGGCATGGTCAGCACCGGCTTGGCGTGCGAGAAGGTGTCGAGTGACGCCTCACCGTGGTAGCTGCCCATACCGCTCGCGCCGACGCCGCCGAACGGCAGGTCGCCGACCTGCATGTGGACCAGTGGGACGTTGAAGTTGAGGGCACCGGAAGAGGTGTCCCGGACGAAGCGGCGCCGGGTCTCGGCCCGGGTCGTGAAGACGTAGAGCGCCAGCGGCTTGTCCCGGCCGTTGATGAACTCGATCGCCTCCTCGACGCCAGCGACCTCGATCAGGGGCAGCACCGGACCGAAGATCTCGTCCACCATGGACGGGTCGTCCGGGTCGATGCCGCCGTCAGCGTCGAGAAGGGTCGGCTCGATGTAGCGCGTGGCCCGATCGGTGCGGCCACCACTGACCACCTGCGCCGGGTCGATGAGCTGCGCCACCCGCTCGAAGTGGCGGTCGCTCACGATCCGGCCGTAGGTCTCCGACGAGCTGGGGTCCGAGCCATAGAAATCGTGGATCGCCTTGACCAGCAAGGGCTTCAGCTGCTCAAGAACCGGCCGGGTGGCCAGGAGGTAATCGGGAGCCACGCACGTCTGCCCGGCGTTGGTGAACTTGCCCCAGACGATCCGCCGGGCCGCCGTCTCGAGGTCGACCCCGACATCGACGAAGGTCGGCGACTTGCCGCCGAGCTCGAGGGTGACCGGCGTCAGGTGCCGTGCTGCCGCCTCGAGGATGATCCGACCGACCGCGCCGTTGCCGGTGTAGAAGATGTGGTCCCACCGCTCGGCGAGCAGCGCGGTCGTCTCCGGGACAGCTCCCTCGACGACCTGAATCGCGACCGGGTCGAGGTAGCGGGGCAGGAGACGGGCCAGCGCCGCCGACGTCGCCGGCGCCAACTCGCTCGGCTTGAGCACGACCGCGTTGCCCGCGGCGATCGCCCCGACCATCGGCGCGAGGCTGAGGTGCAGGGGGTAGTTCCACGGGGCGATGATCAGCACGACCCCGAGCGGCTCCCGCAGCACCTTGGCCCGTCCCGGCTGCAGCGACAACGGCACGCCGACCCGGGCCGGACGCAGCCACCGGCGCAGGTGCCCCAGGGTGTGCGTGACCTCATTGGTGACGAAGCCGATCTCGGTCAGCCACGACTCCGTCGGGTGCTTGCCCAGGTCCTGCGCGAGCGCGTCAGCGAAGTCGGTCTCGTGCTCCACGAGCATCCGCCGGATCGCCTCGAGTTGCGCGACCCGCCAGGCATAGGGTTTGGTCCGGCCGGCCCGGAACACCTCCCGAGCGGCGGCTACCACGTCTCCGACCACGGCGGTCAGTCGGTCCGCTCGGTCGTTGACCGGCGTACCGATCGGGTCAACCTCTGTGTGTGGCAAGGCGATTCAACTCCCAAGTAGTCGGTGTACCACGGTGTCTGCGAGCAGCCGTCCCCGCCTGGTGAGGACGACACGTCCACCGCCGACCGCGGAGGTCCCATCGATGAGACGGTCTGCGATGAGGCCGGCGACGGCGTTCCGTCCCGATTCTCTCAGATCGACGATCGGCAGGCCGTCGACCAGACGGGTCCCGAGCAGCACCCGCTCGTCATAGCGCTGTTCCTCGGTCAGGGTCTCGCGAGCCTGGGCCGGCGACGCGTGTGCCTCGAGCCGAGCGGCGTAGGCGCTGGGATGTTTGACATTCCACCACCGGACCCCGCCGATGTGGCTGTGCGCGCCGGGCCCGACCCCCCACCAGTTCGTGCCCGCCCAGTAGGCGATGTTGTGCCGGCACCGGGACTCTTCCGAGCGGGCCCAGTTGCTGACCTCGTACCACCCGAAACCGGCGTCGGACAGCAGCTCGTCGGCGAGTTCGTACTTGTCGGCCTCGTCGTCGTCCTCCGGCATCGCCAGCAGGCCGCGGCGCACCTGGGCAGCCAGTTTGGTCCCGACCTCCACGACGAGGGCGTAGGCGGAGATGTGGTCCGGGTCGAGGGCGATGGCGGTCTCGAGGCTGCGGCGCCAGTCCTCGAGCGACTCTCCCGGGGTGCCATAGATGAGGTCGACGCTGACCTGCATCCCGGCCGCTCGGGTGGCCTCGACGGCGCGGGCCACGTTGGCCGGGTCATGGGTGCGCTCCAGCGTCCGCAGCACGTGCGGCACCGCGGACTGCATGCCCAGGGACACCCGCGTGAAGCCACCCCGGGCGAGCTCGGCCAACGACTCCGGGGTCACGGAGTCGGGGTTCGCCTCGGTCGTCACCTCCGCATCGGGGGCCAGCCCAAACCTGGTCCGTATGCCGCTGAGCACCGCCACGAGGTCCTGGGACCGGAGCATCGTGGGAGTCCCACCACCGACGAACACCGTTGAGACAGAGGGTGACTGATCGCCGAGGACTGCTCGGGCCAGGTCCAACTCACGGACGGCTGCGTCGGCGTAGGTGTCGATCCCGATGGTCGCTCCCGGGCCACCCAACTCCCGGAGGGTGTAGGTGTTGAAGTCGCAGTAGCCGCACCGCACCGAGCAGAACGGGACGTGGACGTAGATCCCGAGGTCGGTCGAGGCCAGATCCGCACGCGCTTCGGCGGGCAACTCACCCGAGGCGGGGGCGGGATCCCCATCAGGAAGGGCGGAGGGCGGCATGGGGCCAAGTCTCTCAGGCCGGGCTGTCAGGTCGATCCCGCCCTCCACCACGCTCTCGGCGGTCCCGTAGAGTCGGTTGGGTGGATGTGCCCAACTGGATCGAACTGCCCGGCGTCGTCAACATGCGTGATCTGGGCGGGCTCCCCACCCAGAGTGGCTCCGCCGTCCAGCCACGTCGGCTGCTCCGGTCGGACAACCTGCAGGACCTGCCGCCGGCCTCGGTCCGGACCCTGCTCGAGACTTATCAGCTCACCGACATCGTCGACCTGCGCACCCAGGTCGAGGTGGCCAGGGAGGGCGACGGTCCCCTGCTCGCAGTCCCCACGATCCACATCCACCACCTGACGCTCTATCGCGAGGACACCGACGAGAGCGGGATCCCCGCCGCCGAACGAGCCCTGCCGTGGGAGGTCGACGAGCGACGTGCGGGCGTGGGCGACGCGTTGACGGCAACGGCCCAGTCCGGAGAGCGGCAGCGGCCGACCCACGACGAGTTCTGGTCCGAGCACTACCTCAAGTACCTGGCGACCCGGCCGGACTCAGTCGTCGCCGCCCTGCGAGCCATCGGGGCGAGCAGCGGCGCGGCCATCGTGCACTGCGCGGCCGGCAAGGACCGCACCGGGACCGTGGTCGGTCTCGCCCTCAAGGTGGTCGGGGTCCCCGACGACGCCGTCATCGCTGACTACGCCGCATCAGCCGAGCGGGTGCCGTTGATCCTCGAACGGCTGCGCAGCCGGCCGGCCTACGCCGCGAACCTCAAGGACAAGACGATCGCCCAGCAGTCCCCCCATGCCGACACGATGCGCCTGCTGCTGGGCGTGCTCGAGGCGCGCTACGGCGGCGCGCACGGCTGGCTGGAGCGTCAGGGCTGGACCCCGGACGACACCCACCGGATGCAGGACAAACTCCTCGGCTGATCACGCTGGATCGGGTGGCCTGGCCCGACCTCAGCTCACCGTGAACCCCTTCGTGTCGACTGCCGCACCCGGCCCCTCGCTGCCACCGGACGGGTCATCCGTCGACACCTCGACGACGTACTGCCCGGCCGGCAGCGTTGCTGCAAAGGTGAATTCGCCGAAGCCGCCGGCTCCGTCACCGCCCATCGCCGAGCCCTTCGCCAGGAGCGCACCGGCAGAGTTCGTCACGGTCCAGGTGAAGTTCGCCTCGAAGGAGGTCCCGAACCCGGTGAACCTCACCGGCCCTGCCGGGAGGGTGTCCCCTTCCTGGGGCGAGGTCACCCACGCATGGGCCTGCACGTGCGCCATCGGGCTGCGCGTCAGGGGTGC
>CAJDTW010000116.1_pt1 | contig 18212 bp, 16 predicted proteins | sample 7389911 | NCBI WGS metagenome assembly CAJDTW01 (sample SAMEA7055652, study PRJEB34461) | soil metagenome | biome: terrestrial ecosystem; feature: Peninsula; material: soil | place: Antarctica | collected 2016 | reverse complement strand
GCTCAAGCCATGGTTGTGATCGCCTTGCGGTCGCCAGCCACCGAAGATTGACCTCCTCCCGTTGGGTGAGGCCGCCGAAGACCCGGAAGAGCCATCCCCTCGCGGTGCAGGCCTGCTCGGTGCGTTCGGCCTTGCGGTGGAAGTCGATGTCCTGCAGTTCCTCAGGGCGGGCATCCCAGACGGTGACCTCGCCCTGCTCGTCAACGCTCAGCAGGTCGGGGTAGTGCTTGAGCCCGTCCGGCCAGGTCAGCAAGGCCGGTTGGGCCACGAGCCAGGACACCTGCCCTTGACGGTCCAGCCACATCATCAACACGTGCTCCAGGCCCGACTCCAACGTCAGGACCGTCCCGGTCGTCATCGAACAGGCGTGCACCGGCACGTTGCGTGAGTACGTGCTCGAACGGACCTGCCGCACCGACTGCAACGACCGCAGGTCAGGCGGGCCCGTCTCCCAGTCCCACTTGCCGATCACCCCACCCGTCGCGAACGACCACGACGGGACACCGCATTGAACCTTGTCGGCAACACCGCTTACGATGGGCATGACAACGCCTCCTGTCTCTCACTGGATCAGGTTGTTGTGCTTCTGAGGGCGCTCCGCTGGAACGGAGCGCCCTCAGCACGTTTATGGGCGCCGTGTCACCACCCACGAGTGGTGGGCGGCGCATTGTCCTCTCTCCGGGCCGTTTACTCCAATCGACTCGCCGATAACGGGTGTAGTCAGACTATGCCGTCATTTGATCAATCTAGGACGCACGTCGACAGAAACACTCAGAACGTGGGGGCCATGTTGGTGAAGCGACTGTAATGGCCCTGGAACGCGACCACGATCGTGTCAGTCGGACCGTTACGGTGCTTGGCCACGATCAGGTCCGCCTCCCCTTCACGTGGGGAGTCCTTCTCATAGGCCGACTCACGATGGAGCAGGATCACCATGTCCGCGTCCTGCTCGATCGATCCACTCTCACGCAGGTCGCTCATCGCGGGCTTCTTGTCCGTGCGCTGCTCGGGGCCACGGTTGAGCTGGCTGATCGCAATGACCGGAACCTCGAGCTCCTTGGCGAGCAACTTGAGGGCACGGGAGAATTCTGAGACTTCCTGCTGGCGCGACTCCACTCGCTTTCCCGAGCTCATCAACTGGAGATAGTCGATCACGACGAGCTTGAGGTTGTGCCGCTGCTTGAGTCGACGACACTTGGCCCGGATCTCCATCAAGGACATGTTGGGCGAGTCGTCAATGAACAGGGGCGCGTCCGCGACCTTGCCCATCGTCGAGGCGAGGCGGGTCCAGTCCTCGTCCCGCATCGTGCCCTTGCGCATGTGCTGCAACTGGATGCCGGCCTCCGCGGACAACAGACGCATCGTGATCTCGGTGCGGCTCATCTCGAGGGAGAAGACCACCGCGGCCATGTTGTGCTTGATCGCCGCCGACCGGACGATGTCCAGGCCGATGGTCGAGTTGTGGGTCGGGATCATCGCCGCGCCGGCGAGATAGAGGTGATCGGCAGCCGCGACCTCGATGCAGCGCACCGGGACCGACTCCACGGCGGTGATCCGCTCGACCTTCCACTGCGCCAGCCGGATCCGGGCTACCCCAACGGCTGGCACTCGCTCCAGGGTCACGACGCGGCCGAGCTCACCGGCACTTAGAAGTTCGCTGGTGGTCAGCACGCGCGCATCGGCGCCATCGAGGCGGACCGACCACTGGTGCTGCTCGTCAGCGACGAGGACCGCCCCGTCGGAGAACGCCACCTCATAGCAGGGCCGTCCGTGCATGACCTCGGTCGCGGCGATGACCTCTGTGGGGAGTCCGTCCGAGCCGAGCACGCACTCGCCCACCGCGACCTCGGCCATCGTCGTCCAGCCCTGGGGCGTGGCCAGCAGGGTGTCCAGGGCGAGCGCCTTGCCCATGGCGGGACGGGCCGCGATGACGATCATCTGGCCGGGATGCAAACCGTTGGTCAGCCCATCGAGGTCGGTGAAGCCCGTCGGCACTCCGGTCATCTCGCCGGACCGGCCGGATGCGACCTCGATCTCGTCGACCGTGGCCTCGATGATGTCGCCGATGACGTGGTAGTCGTCGCCGCCGCGCTTGTCAGCGACGGAGTACACCTCCGCCTGGGCTGCGTTGACGATGTCCTCGACGTCGCCGCCGCCCTGCGCGTAGCCGAGTTGAACGATCCGGGTACCCGCTTCGACGAGCCGCCGCAGCACCGCTCGCTCGGACACGATCTGCGCGTAGTAGCCGGCGTTGGCCGCTGTCGGCACCGACGAGATGAGTTGGTGCAGGTAGGCCTGCCCACCGATCCGGGTCAGGTCGCCGCGCTTGGTCAACTCGTCGGAGACGGTGATCGCGTCGGCCGGCTCGCCGCGGCCATAGAGGTCCAGGATCGCGTCATAGATCAGCTCGTGTGCCGGACGGTAGAAGTCGGTGCCCTTCAGCTGCTCGACGCAGTCGGCGATCGCGTCCTTGGACAGCAGCATGCCGCCGAGCACCGACTGCTCCGCACCGACGTCCTGAGGGGGGAGTCGGTCATCGGGCGGCCCATTCTGGCGCGCCGACGTGAACGCACTCGTGCTCAACTCATCGAGCGACACAGAATCTCCTCATTCCGGACCGAACTTCCCCTGTCAATCACTCCACCATCGACCACCGACAAGCGTGTCGATTTGCGGTCGATTTTGCGGCGCACGCACGCCGGTCGGGAGGGACTGCCCCACCGTAGGGGTGGGCCGTCGAACCGACAATCTCTCCCTGTGGACAACGTGTGGACGATGGCACCGACACGCCGTGCACAGGTGTGGACAACATGTGTGTACAACTGTGAGTTGTGGCCCTGGTCACGCAGACTTTGTGCTCAGCGACCTGCGGAGACGGCTGTCCACGGGGTGTGGACAGAAAGTATTTTTCACTGTGCGTTGTCCACAGCCCCGCCTATTACCAGCAGTAACCCTTCGATGCAATGCCCCCCATCGGACCCAGTCGGACGGGGCGAAACAGCAGCCACGGGCGCCCCACCGCACCCTGCCAACTCACCCCTCCCCGGGCGAGCGCGACGGCCGGCCCCAGCACGCTCACCCGCGCCCACCCCGTGGCGTAGCTGCGGGCCAGTTCCGGCGCCCCTCCGGCCGCCCTTCTTCGCGCCGTCCCGGACTCCTCGTGGCGTCCACTCGGAGCCCTCCCGCGCCATGTTGGCCAGCCTGCTCAGCCCCTCCCTCCACGCTCAATACCCCGTGATCTCGCACACTCCGTGAGACCCACCGTTACCTGAACGTGACTTTGCCTGCTCTTTACCCTTACTCTTACCGCAGCCCCGCTCCCGGCGAGGGCCACCGTGCGGCAGACGCCTAGTCCTGCCACTGCCGCTTCGGTTTCAAGAACCCACATGGCAGGAGCGGGGGAACCACACGTTCCTCCGGACGTCACCGACGTCCTCGGGGTAAAGCCACAGCGCACGGCGAGAGCCGGAAGCGGGGGCCGGGCACAGATCCTCCGCCCGAACCCGACAGCTAACCTCGTAGGCGCGGAGAGGTCCCATCTTGAACTCAGTCACCCCCGGCCGCCACCGAGCGCCAGGCGGCCACAGCATCGTGGCCGAACTCAGAACTCTTGCTCGTGAGTCGGCGCAGCCAGCCATCAAGAGCGCGGCAGTGGTCACCGCAGCCGGTGGTCTCATCGTGAGCCTCGCCGGCGCCGCGAGCGCCGAGCCCAGCACCGTCGAGGTCAGCACCACTGTTGCCGACGCCGTCGCGAGCGTCACCGCCCAAGGACCGGCTGTCGTCGGCCCGAAGGCCGGCACCTCCGAGGTCGACAGCGCCCTGGCGGCCGTCGGCTTCACGGCTGCTGCGAAGACGGCCGCCGCCGCTCCCAAGGCCGTCGTCATCAAGGACGTCATCGCTGAGCAGGTCGCCGCCAAGAAGGCTGCTGCCGCCAAGGTTGCCGCCGCGAAGAAGGCTGCCGCTGTGCGGGCTGCCGCCACCAAAGCCGCTGCCGCGAAGGCTGTTGCTGCCAAGCGATCCACCGCCGAGCGGGCCTCCCGCACCACGACCTCGCGGCGCAGCCTGACCAACTCGACCGCCACGACCAAGGCGACGGTCAACTCGGCGCCGCGCGCCTCCTCCGGGGCCCGCTCAGGCTACAACTGGGCCACCCGCGGCCAGTGCACCTGGGGTGCGCTCAGCATGTGGTACCAGTCCGAGGGCTACTACCCCGGCGGATTCACCGGCAACGCGCTGACCTGGGGCTATGGTGCCGCGAACGCGGGCTACAGCGTCGGGAGCACGCCGCGGACCCGCTCGATCCTCGTCATGCAGCCCGGCGTCCACGGCTCCTCCAGCGCCGGTCACGTCGCCTGGGTCACGGCCGTCAACGGCAACCAGGTCACCATCGTCGAGATGAACGCCCTGGCCGGTGCCTACAACTACAACACCCGCACGCTGACCAACACCGGCGGGATGCGCTACATCTACGCCCCCTGATCGGTACGCAGGAGGAACGGCGGGGAGGGTGCACTGGCACCCTCCCCGCCGTTCTTGTCATTTCCGTATGCCGCTGAGCCGGCTCTTCAGCGGCGCGCCGCGGCCCCAGCGCGGTCCGGGCGTGATCACACAGGCGTGGCAAATCGGGCTGCGCTGCGGGCCCGGGCCTTGGCCCGCTCCACCTCGCGGTCCTTCGGCGGCGCGCTCGTCGTCAGGTGCTCGAGCAGGTGGGTGGTCGCGTGGGCGATCGCTTCGACCGCCTCGTCGAACGCCTCCTGGTTGGCCTGGCTCGGCCGGGTCGAGCCACTGATCTTGCGCACGTACTGCAGCGCTGCGTCGTGGACCTCGCTGCCCGTCGCAGCCGGCTCGAAGTTGTGCAGCTGTCGGATGTTTCGGCACATGCCCCCACCGTAAGCCGGATCGCTCCTCCCGCGCCGGTGGAAGGGGCCACTCGGCTCGTGGGCCAACTCGGGTGGCCGCACGATCCACCGGCAGGGTGTGGATGACGGGGCCATTCGACCGGGGCAGGGGCTGGGACCCAGCTGAGCGGCATACCCCCTTCTGTCGGCCCCCTGGTGGATGCCGCTGACGCCGGTCCGCTCGCGGGCTAGAGTCGGAAGGGAGGGAGCGAGCCATGACAGTTCGGATCAAGCGGGTCTACGAAGAGGCCACGGCGCAGGACGGCTACCGCGTCCTGGTGGACCGGATCTGGCCGCGGGGCATCTCCAAGGAGCGCGCCGCGGTCGATGAGTGGGTCAAGGAGGCGGGCCCGTCCACCGAGTTGCGTCAGTGGTTCGGTCACGTGCCGGAGCGCTACGAGGAGTTCGCGCCGGACGGCACCACGGACGGCACCACGGGCCAGTCCGTCCGACCGTTACCGTTGGCGGCATGCCTGACCGCGCCCCGATCGCGCCACCGGCAGGTCACCGGCGCGAGATCCTGCGCCTCGCAGTGCCGGCCTTCCTCGCCCTGATCGCCGAGCCACTCTTCCTGCTCGCCGACTCCGCGATCATCGGCCACCTCGGCACCGCTGAGCTGGCCGGTCTCGGGGTGGCGAGCGCCGCGCTGCTGACGGCCTCGGGGATCTTCGTCTTCCTCGCCTACGGGACGACGAGCGTCGTGGCCCGCCACCTCGGTGCCGGTGACGAGCGGGCAGCGGTCGGGGCCGGGATCGACGGCCTCTGGCTCGCGCTCGGACTCGGTGTCGTCACCGCTGCGATCGTCGCCGTCGCGGCCCGGCCGATCGTCGCGGCCTTCGGCGCCTCGGCGTCCGTCCTCGACCAGGCGACCATCTACTTGCGGATCTCCGCCTACGGGCTGCCCGGGATGCTGATCATCCTCGCCGTCACCGGGGTCCTGCGCGGGTTACAGGACACCAGGACCCCGCTGCTCGCCTCGGTCCTCGGCTTCAGCGCCAACGTCGTGCTCAACGTCTTCTTCGTCTACGGGCTGCACTGGGGTATCGCGGGCGCCGCCTGGGGCACCGTCATCGCGCAGACCGGGATGGGCGTCGCGCTCGTCATCGTGCTGCTGCGGATGGCGGGCCGGCTGGGCTCGAGCCTGCGGGCGCATCCCGGGCGGATCCTTGCCGCCGCGCGCACCGGGACGCCGCTGCTCGTGCGGACCCTGGCGCTGCGGTCGACCCTGCTGCTCACCACGTGGGTCGCCGTCTCCTTCGGCGACGTGACCCTGGCCGCCCACCAGGTCGCCCTGACGATCTGGTCCTTCCTCGCCTTTGCGCTCGATGCGCTCGCGATCGCCGCTCAGGCCATCGTCGGCAAGGCCCTGGGTGCCGGGGACCGCGACGTGGTGCGGGCCCTGACCCGCACGATGGTGCGTTGGGGCGTCTGGGGAGGCCTGCTCATCGGGCTGCTCGTCGTGGCGCTGCACTCCGTCCTGCCACCGCTGTTCACCGGTGACCCTGCGGTCCGGGCGACGCTCGGGGTCGCGCTCATCGTCGTCGGGCTGGGACAGGCGATCTCGGGCTATGTCTTCGTCCTCGACGGCGTGCTCATCGGCGCCGGCGACGGACGCTGGCTCGCCTGGGGCTATGTCGTGGCGCTGCTGACCTACCTGCCGATCATCCTCGCGGTCCGAAGCCTCGGGCCGAGCGGCTCCCCCAGCCGCGACGTCGCGATCCTCTGGGTGGCCTTCACAGCGCTGATGGCCATCCGCGCGCTCGTGCTGGGCTGGCGGGCCCGGCAGGACACCTGGATGGTCATCGGGGCCTGACGTCGCCGGGCCGGACCGGGGCCGACCAGGGCTGCCGTGGGCCCTCGGTGCGGGCCGCCTCAGGACTTTCACATGTCGCTCCCAGTCTTCTCCAAGGTTGGACAGTCATAGTCGTCTTTGTGAGTTGCTCCTGTGCGACTCGGTGATCTCCTCCCCTGTGATCACTGGGTCAAGGGGTTTCCCGCTCCTGCTGGTCGAGTTCGGCGACAAGGTCAGCAGGGGCGGGACTTTCTCGTCCCCGGCCTGCACGGCGAGGTCCTCGAGATCGGCTTCGGGTCCGGCCTCAACGTGCCGCACTACCCGCCCACGGTCTCGCGGGTGATCGCCATCGAGCCGTCCGACGTGGCCTGGGAGGTGGCCGCAGATCGGATCGCCGAGGGGTCGGTGCCGGTGGTCCGTGACGGACTCGACGGGCAACGTCTCGACCTGCCCGACGAGAGCGTCGACGGCGCCGCTCGACCTGATCACCGCGAGCGGAGTGGTCATCGACTCGGCCCGCTCCTTCTACCTCCCGGGCCCCGGCGTGACCCGCCCGTGGGGCTACCTGACCACCGGCGTGGCCCGCCGCGCGTGACGGGGCGGGCCCAGCGGCATACGGCAGGATTTGGTCGTCGCCCGGACGCACAGACGGGTCACCCAGTGAATCGACATGGTCCTGACAGCCCACGCGCAGGTAGGCGGGGCATAGTCGGTCTCGTGAGTTGCTCCTGGGTGACTCGGGTCCTCCACAAGAAGCCCCGGGTCACGGAGGGCCCCGCTCCAGTTGGTCGAGTTCGGCGACTCGGCCCACCGGGGCGGGGCTCATCTCGTTCCCGGAGCCACCGCGCTGTCGTCTCCCGGACGCTGGGTGAGCCTCAGTTGCCGCCCAGTTCGTGGGCCAGCGCGGCGAGTTCCGCGCCGCCGGACATCTCCCGGGCGAGGTCGGCGACCGTGATGTCGGCCTTGGCGTGGTCCCCGATCGTCCGGCCCCGCTGGAGCAGCACGAAGTGGTCACCGACCGGGTAGGCGTGGTTGGGGTTGTGCGTGATGAAGATGACGCCGAGGCCCCGCTCGCGGGCCTGCACGATGTAGCGCAGCACGATCCCGGACTGCTTGACCCCGAGCGCGGCCGTCGGCTCGTCGAGGATCAGCACCCGCGCTCCGAAGTGGACGGCGCGCGCGATCGCCACGCACTGCCGCTCCCCGCCGGACAGGGTCCCGACCGGCTGGTCCGGGTCGCGGATCACCACCCCCATCCGGCCGAGCTCCTCGACGACGACCCGGCGAGCCGTGTCCTTGTCGATGACACCGCGACGGGTCGGCTCCGAGCCGAGGAAGAAGTTGCGCCACAACGGCATCAGTGGCGCGAGGGCGAGGTCCTGGTAGACGGTCGCGATCCCGAGGTCGAGCGCCACCCGGGGCGAGCTGAGGCGGACCGGGTCGCCGTCGACGAGGATCTCGCCGCTGTCGGGCTGGTGGTAGCCGGACAGCGTCTTGATGAAGGTCGACTTGCCGGCCCCGTTGTCGCCGAGCACACAGGTCACCTCGCCGGCCCGCACGACACAGGACACCCCGCGCAGGGCGGCCACCCGGCCGAAGGACTTGGTCACGTCGCGCACCTCGAGCAGCGCTGGGGCGAGGGGCTCTTCGTCGTATGCCGCTGGGCTCGCGCTCATACCGCCCTCACCTTCTGGGCGCGGCGGGACACCCACAGATTGACCAGGACCGCACCGAGCAGGATGACTCCGAGGAAGAACTTGAAGAACTCGCTCGGCAGGCCGACGAGCGGCATGCCCTGCTGGACCATGCCGAAGATCAGGGCGCCGATGCTGGCCCCGATGATCGAGCCCGCCCCGCCCGTCAGCAGGCACCCGCCGATGACGGCGGCGATGATGAAGTTGAACTCGGCGCCGATGCCGGTCGTCACGGTCGCGCTGGCGTAGCGGATCACGGTCAGCTGCCCGACGACCCAGGCTGCGGCGGCCACCCCCATGAAGAGGCTGATCCGGACCCGTCGGACCGGCACGCCGACGGCTCGGGCCGCATCGGGGTTGCCTCCGACGGCGAAGACCCAGTTGCCGAAGCGCAGCCGTGAGAGGACGAACGCACCTAGCGCCGTCAGCGCCAGCCACCAGAGGAGGGAGATCTGGAAGCCCTGGAAGGACGAGCCGAAGATGGCCTCAGCCGACGCGTAGCCGTTGTAGTCCCCGAGCCCCCCGACGGTGACCTGGTCGGTCAGGCGCGTCGTCACGGCGTAGTTGAGTCCCCAGAGGATGAACATCGTGCCAAGGGTGATGATGAAGCTCGGCAGCCCGGTGTGGTGGACGAGGAGACCGTTGGCGGCTCCGACGAGGAGCGCGAAGAGCAACGAGAGGCCCATCGCGTACCAGACGTTCATGTCGAGCTGGGTCGTGCAGAGCGCTGTGACCAGGGCAGTCGACCCGGTGAGCACCCCGGCGGACAGGTCGAATTCGCCACCGATCATGAGCATCGCGACCATGACGGCCATGATCCCCAGCGTCGCCGACGGGTCGAGGAAGTTGGCGATGCCGGCCTGGCTGGCCATCACCGGTCGGATGCTGGCGAAGACGACGAAGATCAGGACGGCGGCGGCCGCCGCCCCGAACTCGGGCGTCATGAGGATCCGCCGGCCGCGCGAGACGCTCGTCAGTCGGTCGTCCGTCACCTGGTCATCGGCCTCGACCGTGGTCGTCATCGGGTGCCGTCCTTGACGAAGCCGGCGACGGCCGCGACGTTCTCCTTGGTGATGAAGGCGGGCCCGGTGAGGACCGGCATCCCGCCACCGAGGGTCGAGCCGTTGTCGTGGTGCAGCACGAGCATGACGATTGGGAGGTAGCCCTGGAGGTATTGCTGCTGGTCGACGGTGAAGAGGACGTCTCCGTCGGTGATTGCCTTGAGGACACCGTCATCGATGTCGAAGGACCCCACCTTGATCGGCTTGCCGGACTCCTTGACCCCAGCGACGGCGGCGGTCGTGACGGCCGGGTTGAGCGAGAGGATCCCGTCGACGCTCGGGTCCCCGAGCAGCTTGGACTTGACGGTCGCCTGGATCTCCTGTGGGTTGGCCACCTGGACCTGGAGGTTCTCGATCTGGCCGCCGAAGCCCTTGGCGGCACCGGCGCACCGCTGCTCGAGGCCGGTGTTGCCGGCCTCGTGGATGAGGCACACGAGCTTGGTGACGCCGGACTCCTTCATCCGGGCGCCGGCCGCCTCCCCGGCAACCTCCTCGCTCTGCCCGAAGTGCATGAGGGCGCCGAACTCCTTGCTGCGCTCCGCGCCCGAGTTGATCGTGATGAACGGGATCCCGGCTGCCGTGACGTCGCCCAGCGCGCTCTTGAGGGCGTCGGGGTTGGCCATCGAGACGACGATCCCGTTGGGCTTCTTGGCGATCGCGGACTGGATCAGTTGGGCCTGCTTGCTGCCCTCGGGGTCACCGAGCACCTCGACGTCGACGCCGAACTGGCGTCCGGCGTCGAGGGCACCCTTCTTGACGACGTTCCAGAAGGCGCCGTCGGGGACGCTGTGCACGACCACGGTGAAGCTGAGGTCGCGTTTGGCTCCTGCCGCGGCCTGCTCAGCAGCAGCCGCGTCCCGGTCCGCCTTGCCCCCGGTGCCGCACCCGGCGAGGAGCAACGCCGCCGCGGCGATCGTCCCGAGCACTCGCACCGACACCGTCCGTCTCGTTCGGCTCATCTCTGCCTCATCTCTCGTCTGGGGTCATGGTCACACGTCGGGTGGGCCGATGAGGGGACGCTGGGCTTTCTGATGCGAGCGGTAGTCCTCGTAGGCCGCTGTGCTCGTCCCGAGGTCACTGACCTGCGCGACCGGCACGTCCCACCACGCCCCGGAGTCCGGGGTGCCCACCAGCGGATCGGTCTCGACGTGGATGACGACCGGTCCCCCGTGGAACGGGAGCGCCCTGGCTGGGAGCCAAGGGAGTCCGAGAGGGCTCCGATCGAGCCGAAGCCGTGGTTCTGGACGAGGACGACGATGATCTTGACCCGCTCCTGGACAGCCGTGACGATCTCGCTGTTCATCATCAGCCACGAGCCGTCACCGACCAGCACGAAGACGGTGCGGCTCGGGTCGGCCAGGGCCACCCCGAGGCCGGCCGGCACCTCGTAGCCCATGCAGGAGTAGCCGTACTCGACGTGGTAGCCCTTGCGGTCATGGACCCGCCACAGCTGGTGCAGGTCGCCCGGCATCGAGCCGGCCGCACAGACGACGACGTCGCGCGGGCCAGCGCCTTCATTGACCGCGCCGAGGACGCTGCCCTGGGTCAGGCGACCGTCGCCGGGTTGTGTGACCGGGTGATAGGTCTCGCGGACCTGGGCGTTCCACGCCAACCAGAGTGAACGGTGGCGTCTGCGCTTCGCCGGGTCAGCGGCATACCTCGGCAGGGCGGTGTCGAGGGCGCGCAGCGACTCGCGGGCATCCCCGACGACGGCGAGGCCGCCGAGCTTGGCGGCGTCGGAGGGGGCGACGTTGAGGTTGATGAAGCGCACGCCGGGGTGCTGGAAGAGGGTCCGAGAGGCGGTCGTGAAGTCGCTCCACCGGGTGCCGACCCCGATGACGAGGTCGGCGTCCTGCGCGAGGATGTTGGCCGCCAACGTCCCGGTGACCCCGATCGCGCCCATCAACTCGGCGTGACCGTGCAGCAGCGAGCCCTTGCCGGCCTGCGTCTCCGCGACGGGGATGCCGGTGCGCGTGCGAAGAGCTCGATCGGCCAGTCGTGGGCCTGGGCCTGGACGTCCTGCGGGAGGGAGATGACGACCGCCCCGGTCTCGACGGGGTCGGTGAGCACGCGCATCGCCCCGAGCAGCGCAGCGGGCAGTTGCTCGGGCCGCTGCACCCGGTCGAAGAAACGGGCGACCGGGCGGAAGGCGTCGTTGACGTCCCGGTCCGGCTGGCCGGGCAGCTCGAGCTCCTGCAGCAGCGGACTGGCCGCCCGGGTCGCGAATCCCGCTGACGGCAGGAGCAGGACGGGGATCCGGTTGATGGTGGCCAGCGCGGCGCCGGTGACCATGTTGGTCGAGCCGGGGCCGATCGAGGCGGTCACGGCCCACGTGCTGAGCCGATCGAGGTGGCGGGCGTAGCCGACCGCGGTGTGCACCATCGCCTGCTCGTTGCGGGCCAAGACGTAGGGCAGCGTCCCGCCGTCGCGGGCGGCGATGCTGCCGTTGACCCGCTGTGGTGGGTGCGCGAGTTCGTGTTGCAGCAGGGCCTGCCCGAGCCCGGCGACGTTGCCGTGGCCAAAGATCCCCAGGACGCCGGCGATGGCCCGCTGGCGCTGCCCGTCCCGCTCGGTCCACTGCGCGACGAGGAAGCGCACGACCGCCTGCCCCACCGTCAGCCGGACCGTCCCGCTCGCTTCGGCGTCACTCATGTGCCCTCCTCATCCATCCCCGACCCCACCAGCACCCCGTTCGAGTGGCCTCGTCCTCCACAGGCGAGGGATGGACGCCGGGGCCACTCGACCAAACCTGAGTCGAGTGGCCCCGTCCTCCACAGGCGAGGTGTGGACAGCGGGGCCACTCGACTGAAGGAACCCCGGTCGAGTGGCCCCGTCGTCCGGGGCCACTCGACTGAGGCGCTGACGGTGGGCATTACTGGCCGCCCAGCGGAAGTCGCGGGTCCGGCGACTGGTCGGGCCAGGTCTGCCGGACCCAGGCATGATCGGGGTCGTCGGTGATCAACCAGGCCCGCTCCGGCCCCGGGCCGGCCATGACGTTGAGGTAGTAGAGGTCATAACCTGGGGGCGCCATCGCTGGTCCGTGCCACCCGTGCGGGACGAGGACGACCTCACCCGGGCGCACCTCGATCAGCTCATCGAGGTGGGTGGTCTCGTCATCGAGGCCGGGCAGGACCCGGACCGGGTCCTCGCCGCGGGCGCGGTCATGCATCCGGAAGTAGCCGACCGGGTCGGCGGTCGGCGGTGCGCTGTCATCAGGGCGCACGTCGAACCAGTAGATCTCCTCGAGTCGGCTCTCCCGGCCGGGGAGGTCCTCGTCGTGCTTGTGGGGCGGCCACGAGCTCCAGTTGCCTGCGGGAGTGATCACCTCGCACGCGATGAGCCGCTCGGCGGCCAGCACGCCGGGGACTGCGAAGTTGCGCACCTCACGGGTCGCCTGGCCTGTCCCTCGCAACTCAATGGGAACCTCGGCAGCAGGGAGCAGGAACGGATCCCGCTCTCCGGTCACAGCGTCCGGCACATAGGCGCCGCAGAGAGCGACGGTGCCCCACGAGGATCCGGTCTGGGTCAGCCGCACCCGAAAGCCGGGCGGCACGTAGAGCACATCGGTGGGGCCGTCGAAGACGCTGACCCGCCCGACGAGGTCGATCCGCACCACGTCGGCGGGGTCACCGGTGAGCGGGAGGAGCTCAGCGGCATACGACCCGGAGAGCGGCACGACGACGACCTCCTCGGCAATGCACGGGTGCTCGACGAAGCCGCCGGGGATGATGGTCGCCACGTGCAGGCTGGTGTGCTGCCACCCCGGGTCGCGGTCGGTGATGGCCAGGTGGAAGTCGCCGTCGATGACGGGGCCGGGGCGGCGGTGCCACGCCGTCATCGGGAGCCGCCGTGGACCAGACGCACCGCAGCGTCGACAGCAGCGGCAACCTCGCCGTCTCTCGGATAGAGCAGCGCCCGGCCGACGATGAGGCCACGCGCCGCGGGGCACGCGAGCGCCTCGGCCCAGCTGGCCCGGGTGCGCTCCGGCTCATCGGTGGGGTCGCCGCCGAGCAGCAGGGTCGGCAGGGTCGTCGCCTGCAGGACCCGCGTCATCTCCTCGACCACCGGGAGCTTGAGCCAGGTGTGGGCGCTGGTCGCGCCGAGCCCGGAGGCGATGTGGATGCTGCGGATCACGGACTCGGGGTCGAGCAGGTTGGTCACCCGCCCGTCATGGCCGCGGAAGGAGAGGAAAGTTTCGACCACTGCCATCCGCCCGGCCTGCGCCAGGGCGGTGATCGCTGCGCCGGCCGCTTCGAGGGTGGGGGCCGTGGCCGGGTCGTCGAGGTCGATCCGCACGAGGACCTTGCCGCCGTCGAGCCGGAACCGGTCGATCACCTCGGGGGTGTAGCCGGTGATCCGGTCATCGAGCTCGAAGCAGGACCCTTGCAGCCCAGCACGGTTCATCGACCCGATAACGAGGCGCTCATCGAGCAAGCCGAGCAGGAGGAGGTCCTCGAGGATGTCGGCGCTGGCGAGCACTCCGTCGACTCCGGGCCGGCGCAACGCACTGACGAGCCGGCCGAGGAAGTCGATGCGGTCCGCCATCGCGGTGGCATTGCTGCGGACACCGAGCACCCCTCGGGCCGGATGGTCGGCCGCGACGATCAGGAGCCGCCCATCCGGGGGGAGCCGCGACCGGCTGTGGCGTGCTTCCCAGAGTTCGGCGATGCGGTCCGGGTGTCGGGCCCGCGTCTCGGTCAGCTCCCGGATCCGGTCAGACCAGATCATCGCTGACCCCGACGTCCGCGAGCAGCCGCTCGACCTCGGCCGTCGTGGGCATGGCGGTCGAGCACTCGAGGCGGCCGGCCACGATCGCGCCGGCAACATTGGCGAAGTGGATCATGCGTCGCAGGTCCCAGCCCTCGATCAGGCCGTGGACGAGGGCTCCACCGAACGCGTCTCCGGCGCCGAGGCCGTTGACGACCCGCACCGGGAACGGCCCGATGGCCACCCGCTCGTCCGGGGTGGCGGCCAGCACTCCCTCGGGACCCTGCTTGACGACGACGAGGTCGAGGCCCCGCTCGAGCAGCGCGTCCGCCGCCCGGTCAGGATCGCTCTCGCCGGTGGCGGCCTCGCACTCGGCTCGGTTGCCGACGGCAATCGTCACATGCTCAAGGGCCGCGGTCACCTGCTCGCGGGCCGCGTCCACGCTGTCCCAGAACATCGGCCGGTAGTCCAGGTCGAGCACCGTCAAGGGCGCTCGGCCACGCTCGGCCCACGCCGCGAAATGGGCCGACCTGCTCGGCTCCTGCGAGAGCCCGGTGACCGTCGACCAGTAGACCTGCGCCTCTCGGATCTTCTTCATGGGCAGGGAGTCAGGCTCGATGAGCAGGTCTGGAGCCGTCGGGTAGCGGTAGAACCAGATGGGGAAGTTGTCGGGTGGGAAGATCTCGCAGAAGGTCACCGGCGTCGGGGGCCCACCCTCGACGACACGGACCAGGGTGTGGTCCACCCCGAGGCGGGCCAGCTCGGTGCGGACGTAGCGACCGAAGGGATCATTGGCGACCCCGCTGATGAGGGCGACTCGTCGACCGTGCCGGGCCGCCGCCACCGCAACATTGGCGGCGCTCCCACCGAGGAACTTCTCGAAGGTCTGGACCGCCTCGAGCGGCACCCCGTGCTGCTGCGGATAGATGTCGACCCCGGCCCGGCCCATCGCCACGAGTTCGTATGCCGTCATGTCTGCCTCGGTCCTCCTACGTCGTCCTGCTCCGCCTCGGCGAGTAGATGGGCGAGGCTCGTCCGCACATCATCGGCCGGGTCAGGTCTGCCGGTGTCACCGGGGTCGAGGTCGAGGGGGTCGCCGTCGAGGGCGACGTCCTGCTCGAGGACGTACCACCCGGCGTAGCGGGCCGCTTCGAGCGCCCGGACGATCGCGCCGATGTCGATGTCGCCCGCACCCAAGGGTGCGTAGAGGCCGGCCCGGACGGCGGCGGCATACGGCAACTCCCCGTCCCGGACCCGCTGGGCCACGGCCGAGCGCACGTCCTTGAGGTGGCAGTGGGCAATCCGGTTGGCATGCCGCAGGGCGAACGTAACCGGGTCGTCGCCGGCGATAAGCAGGTGCCCGGTGTCGAGCGTCAGGTCCATCGTCGAGCCGGCCAGGACCCGCTCGGCGTCCGCTCCAGTCTCGACGAGCGTGCCCACATGGGGGTGCAGGGTCACGAGCACGCCGCGCTCCTGTCCGAGCGAGGCAAGCCGGTTGAGGTTGGCGAGCAGGATCTGCCAGCCGCTCTCGTCCAGGGGCCGCGGGCGGTCGTAGCCGGCACGCCCGGTTGCGGCAGCGATGACCAGGACCCGCGCACCACCACGGATGAGTGCCGTCATGGTGGCCATCGCGGCTGGGAGCGGATCGTGCTCGGGGTGGTGCAGCAGCAGTGGGAGGAACTGGCCGACGCCCGTGAGGTCGTGCCGCTCCAGGAGGCGAGAGCGCACCACGGGGTCGTCTGGCAGGAAGCCCGTTGGACCGAATTCGGTTGCAGTCAGGCCGGCCTCACGCATCTGGGTGAGGACCCGCTCGACCGGTGCCTGCCACCCCCAGTCGGGGACCTCGCACACCCCCCATGAGATGGGGGCGCCCGCCACGCGGTGTCCCAACGCAGTCATCCGGCGGCCCCGGCGATCTCGGCCAGTTGGACCGTCCGGCCCTCGACCCGGGAGATCGTGCAGGCCTCGGCGATGCGCGCGGCCTGCAGCCCGTCATCGACGGTGCAGGGGGTCGGCCGGGTCCCAGCGACGACCTCGGTGAACGCGGTCAGCTCGGCGGCGTAGGCCGGCTCGAACCGCTCCATGAACGACCACTTCTGCGGGCCGGGCGGGAAGTCCACCCCGGGCTCGGCGGAGGTCATTGCCAGTGAGTTGTCCAGGCCGACACCGATGCTGCTCTTCTCCCCCATCACCTCGAGCCGCACGTCGTGCCCGGCACCGTTGTAGCGGGTCGAGCTGACCAGGGCCAGCGTCCCGTCGTCGAGGGTGAGCACAGCGGCGCCGGTGTCGACGTCGCCGGCCCGCGCGAAGAATTCAGCGCCCTTGTTGCCCCCGGCGGCGGCCGCGGTGACGACTTCGCGGCCGGTGATGAAGCGGATGATGTCGAAGTCGTGGATGTTGCAGTCCCGGAAGATGCCACCCGAGGTCGGGATGTAGTCGGCGTGCGGCGGCGCCTGGTCGTTGGTGTTGGCGCGCAGCGTGTGGACGAAGCCGAGCTCGCCGGCATCGACGGCCGCCTTGGCCCGCAGGTAGCCTCGGTCGAACCGGCGCTGGAAGCCGATGTGGACGGGGCTGCTCGCGGCCCGCGCGAGGGCGGCGAGCTCGATGGTCTCCGTGAGCGTCCCCGCGACGGGCTTCTCGCAGAAGGTCGGCACGCCCGCCTCCAGTCCCCGTCTCATGATCGGCGCGTGACCCGGGGTCGAGGTGGCGATGACGAGCCCGTCGATCCCTGCCGCGAGCAGCTCCTCGACGTCCGGGACGGAGCGAACGCCCAGGTCACTGGCGAGCTCGGCCAGGCCAGCGGCATACGCATCGGTGAGGATCAGCTGTGTGACGACGGGCAGACCGAGCAGGGTCCGCGCATGGAAGGCGCCGATCCGACCGACGCCCACGAGCCCGATGCGCATGCCCCCATCCCACTGCAGCCCGGTCAGGGTGTCAACGGACGATCGCCCCTCCAGCCCCCGGTCGAGTGGCCCCGTCGTCCCCAGGTGACCCAAGTCGAGTGGCCCCGCATTTCACCGGGGTCCCCCTCAGGCTGACCGCCGACGTCGACGATCCGACCGCTGGATCGCCTGGTCCATGGCGTGCTGCGAGAAGAAGCGTGGCTCGCAACCGGCGAGATCGAGCGACTCGATCGGGATCGCGAGGCGCCGAGCAAACCGACAGACCGTAGCCTGCCGCGCGCCAGTTGCGGTCATGTCGGAGTTCCAGATCTCCTCATAGAGCCAGCCATCCCCCTCGAGTCCACGCTGGCGCGCGTGATCATGTTCGCGTTGGGTGGGGCTGGAATGGAAGGCCGCACCCTGGTATTCCCCGACGAGTTTGATGTCCGAAGGCATCCCCGGCCGCTGAATCTGCCACACGTGGTCGCCGATTCCGAGGAGCAGCCCAGGCACTTGCGTGGAGTAGATCGGCTGGTTGAGCAGGGGCTCGGGCAACCCCGCTCGGACGAACATGATCCTCGAGAGCGTCTCCCCAGGCGACGCCGAGCCAACCCTGATCAGGTCTAGCGCCTCGACCAACGTGCACTTCCCACGTGGGCGCACCCTACGAATCACGGCTTGGCTCAAGGGCTCCACGGTGCCAAGCCTCGACGCCACGGCGTCGCCCAGCACGATCGTGTCGTCGAGACCGACCGGTTTGCCGGGCCCAATGAGCTCACCGAGGTCAGCCCACGTGTCGGCTAGGCCGACGACGGGCAGTCCCTCGACGTGGAGGGTCGCGCGTGTGTGGAGGGCCCGGTGGCCCACGATGCCCGGCCGCCGGACACGCTGTCTGATGATCGGACGCATGACGTGCAGTCGGTCATCAGCCTCCATCGCGTAGGAGAGCGGGAGCCCATGCAAACGTGCGGCGGTCAGGTGCGAGAACACCGATCCGGCGGGGAGCACCTTCAAGGCAGACCGGCAGCGGTCGAACAGGGCATCCCGTTCCGCTACGTCGTCGTGCGGCTCGCGTTCGCTCGTTGGTGAGTCCCGCTGGTCATCCTCCATGGCCCCAATCTCAGGCAGGCCCGGATGGTTGTCACAGCCGTATTCCGAGCATGTGGACACCCGGG
>CAJDTW010000067.1_pt2 | contig 18288 bp, 13 predicted proteins | sample 7389911 | NCBI WGS metagenome assembly CAJDTW01 (sample SAMEA7055652, study PRJEB34461) | soil metagenome | biome: terrestrial ecosystem; feature: Peninsula; material: soil | place: Antarctica | collected 2016 | reverse complement strand
TACCTCGACCCGGATACCTCGACCCGGATACCTCGACCGAAAGCGAGGGGAGGGGACGGATGCGCGGAGCTGAGACTCCCGGACGCGAGGAGCTGAGACTCCCGGATGCCCGGAGTTGAGGCTCCCGGACGCGCGGAGCTGAGACTCCTTGGCGCCCGGTAACCTTGAGCTGGCAGCACGCCGCTCGCTGCACCCTCACCACACTTCCGGGAGCCCCCACGCCATGGCCTCGTCGCGCGACCTCGTGCTGACCACCGTCCCGGGCGGCAACGCCCTCTCTCCCTTCCGCGCCAGCGCGCTGCTCTCCCGCGTGCAGCAGGTCGTTCCGACGGTGACCGGTATCGCGGCCCAGTACGTTCACCAGGTGGCGAGCCACGGCCCCCTGGATTCCGCGACGTTGGAGACGGTGACCCGGCTGCTCACCTATGGGCCGCCGGCCGGGCCCGAGCCCGAGGGGTCCTACCTCGCGACCGTCGTCGTCTCGCCGCGCCTCGGCACGCTCTCGCCCTGGGCCTCCAAGGCCACCGACATCGCGCACAACTGCGGTGTCGACGTGCACCGCGTGGAGCGGGTCACCGAATACTCGCTGTCCGGCGATGCGCCGGTCAACGAGGAGCAGTGGGTGGCGGTCGCTGACCTGCTGCACGACCGGATGACTGAGTCAGCCCTGCCATCCATCGGTGAGGTCGACGCCCTCTTCGAAGCGGGTCCACCCGAGCCGATGGAGCGGGTGGACGTCCTGCGGCGGGGACGCGCGGCGATCGAGGAGGCCGACACGGCATACGGTCTCGCGTTGTCCGGCGACGAGGTCGACTACCTCGTCGACGCGTTCACCGGGCTGGGCCGCAACCCCTCGGACGTCGAGCTGATGATGTTTGCGCAGGCCAACTCGGAGCACTGCCGCCACAAGATCTTCAACGCCGACTTCGTCATCGACGGTGCAGCGCAGCCCAGGTCGCTGTTCGGGATGATCCGCCACACCGAGGAGGTCGCGGGGGCGGGCACCATCGTGGCCTACAAGGACAACGCCTCGGTCATGGCCGGCGGCCCGGCCACCCGCTGGCTGCCCGATCGGGGTGACGGACCGGGTCGCTACACCAGGCGTGAGGACGAGGTCCACGTCCTGATGAAGGTCGAGACCCACAACCACCCCACCGCGATCAGCCCCTTCCCCGGGGCGGCGACCGGCGCCGGCGGCGAGATCCGCGATGAGGGCGCCACCGGCCGCGGCAGCGCGCCCAAGGCCGGCCTGACCGGCTTCGCCGTCTCCAACCTGCACCTGCCCGGCACCGACGAGCCGTGGGAGCAGGGCCCCTATGGCGCCCCCGGTCACATCGCCAGTCCTCTCGACATCATGCTCGAGGGGCCGATCGGCGCTGCCGCCTTCAACAACGAGTTCGGCCGCCCCGGCCTCGGCGGGTTCTTCCGGGTCTACGAGCAGACCGTCGACGGCGTGCGGCGCGGCTTCCACAAGCCGATCATGAGCGCCGGTGGGCTCGGCTCCATCAACGCTGACCAGACCGAGAAGGTCCGCTTCCCGCCCGGCACGCTGCTCGTGCAGATCGGCGGCCCCGGCATGCGGATCGGCATGGGTGGCGGCGCGGCCTCCTCGATGGCCGCTGGTGCCAATGCGGCCGAGCTCGACTTCGACTCCGTCCAGCGCGGCAACCCCGAGATCGAGCGTCGCGCCCAGGAGGTCATCAACCACTGCTGGACCCTCGGGGCGGACAACCCGATCCTCGCGATCCACGACGTCGGTGCTGGTGGTCTGTCCAACGCCTTCCCCGAGCTCGTCGACGACGCGGGCCTCGGTGCGCGGTTCGACCTGTCCGCGGTGCCGCTGGAGGAGTCCGGCCTCGCGGCCAAGGACATCTGGTGCAACGAGAGCCGCGGTGCTGCGCCACCCGACGGTCGCCTCCAAGCGTTTCCTCGTGACCATCGGCGACCGCACGGTCAGTGGGCTGACCCATCGCGACCAGTTGGTCGGGCCGTGGCAGGTGCCGGTGGCCGACGTCGCGGTGACGCTCTCGGACCACGTCGGGTTCGCCGGGCAGGCCATGGCGAGTGGGGAACGGATGCCGCTGGCCTCCGTCGATGCCCCGGCCTCGGGTCGCATGGCGGTCGGGGAAGCGCTGACCAACCTCCTCGCGGCCCCTGTCGCGGACTTGTCCGGCGTCAAGCTCTCGTGCAACTGGATGGCTGCGTGCGGGGAGCCGGGGGAGGACGCCGCGCTCTACGACACCGTCCACGCGGTCGCCATGGAGCTGTGCCCGGCCCTCGGCATCTCGGTGCCGGTCGGCAAGGACTCGCTCTCGATGCGGACCCGCTGGATCGACGCCGACTCGGGCGAGGCCAGGCAGGTCACGTCCCCCGTGTCGCTCGTGGTCTCCGCCTTCGCCGCACTGCCCGACGTGCGCGGGACGCTGACCCCGCAGCTGCAGGGCGCGGTCGTCGGCGCCGACGGCTCGCGGCGCGAGACCGAGCTCGTGCTCATCGACCTCGGTCGGGGGGCGAACCGGCTCGGCGGGTCGATCCTGGCGCAGGTGTCCGGCGCCTTCGGCGAAGCGGTGCCCGACCTCGATGACCCCGCCCTGCTGGCCGGCCTCGCGTCGGCGATGACCGACCTTCGTTCTCGCGAACTGGTGCTGGCCTATCACGACCGCTCGGACGGTGGGCTCTGGGCGACCCTGTGCGAGATGGCTTTTGCCAGTGGGTGCGGCCTGTCGGTCGTCCCGCTGGCCTCGATCGAGGAGCTCTTCACCGAGGAGCTCGGTGTCGTGATCGAGGTGCCGACTGGCCGTCGCGACGAGGTGCAGCAGGTGCTCGCCGCTCACGGAGTGGGCGAGGTGAGCCGCACCGTCGCGCGCCCCACCGTCGAGCGCACCATCGTTCTCGGTGTCGGCAGCGACAGCCACAGCCACAGTCACAGCGGCGGCGATGTCGACAGCGACAACGGCAGGGCCGCAACGCTGACCCTGCAGGAGTCGGTCCGCGACCTCGCGCAGGCCTGGGACGAGGTGTCGTGGCGGATCGCGGCGCTGCGTGATCACCCGGCCTGCGCCGACCAGGAGCACGCAGCCTTCGGGGCCGAGGATGACCCGGGCCTGCTGGTCGCGCCGACGTTCGACCCGACCGACGACATCACCGCGCCCTATCTCGGCCTCGGCGCTCGGCCCAAGGTCGCGATCCTGCGCGAGCAGGGCGTCAACAGCCACGTCGAGACCGCCTTCGCCTTCGACCGGGCCGGCTTCGACACCTACGACGTGCACATGACCGACCTGCAGACCGGTCGGTTCGACCTCGCTGACGCCGTCGGCCTGGTCGCCTGTGGCGGCTTCTCCTACGGCGACACCCTCGGCGCGGGCGAGGGCTGGGCGCGCTCGGTGCTCTTCAACGAGCGGCTGACCGACGAGTTCCAGGCCTTCTGCCACCGCGAGGGCACCTTCGGGCTCGGCATCTGCAACGGAGCCCAGATGTTCGCCGCGCTCGCCGGACTCATCCCGGGCGCCGAGGCGTGGCCGCGTTTCACCCGCAACACGTCGGAGCAGTACGAGTCCCGGCTGACCCTCGTCGAGGTCCTCGACTCCCCGTCCATCTTCATGGCCGGCATGGCCGGGAGCCAGGTCCCGATCGCGGTCGCGCATGGTGAGGGCTTTGCCAACTTCTCGATGCAGGGCGACCCCGGCTCCGTGCAGCGGGTGGCCCGGTTCGTGGACCATCACGGGCAGCCGGCGGTGACCTACCCCCACAACCCGAACGGCTCACCCGACGGCCTCACCGCCGTGACCACCCCGGATGGCCGGTTCACCGCGGTGATGCCCCACCCGGAGCGCGTCATCCGCAACGCCCAGATGTCGTGGACTCCGGGCCCGGTCGAGGCGGACAGCCCGTGGCTGCGCATGTTCCGCAACGCACGGGTGTGGGTGGACTGAGCGGCATACGGCAGTCAGGGTGCTGCGGGATTGTCGCCGCGCGGGGTTAGCGTGAGGGCGTGAGCCACGATTCCAGCATCACCACCCTCGGGGCGCTGCGCGCGTCCGGCCACCAGCAGAAGCACCTCAAGGAGGAGCTGCGCGACAACCTGCTGGCGGCCCTGCACGACGGGCGCGACCCCTGGCCCGGCCTGCACGGCTTCGCCACCACCGTGATCCCGCAGCTCGAGCGGGCCCTCATCGCGGGGCACGACATCGTCCTGCTCGGCGAGCGAGGCCAGGGCAAGACCCGACTGCTCCGCACCCTCGTCGGCCTCCTCGACGAGTGGACCCCGGTCATCGCCGGGGCCGAGCTCGGCGAACACCCCTATGACCCGATCACCCCGGCCTCCCGCCGACGGGCGGCCGAGCTCGGCGACGACCTTCCCGTGGCCTGGCGCCACCGGGACGAGCGCTATGCCGAGAAGCTCGCGACGCCGGACACCTCGGTGGCGGACCTGGTCGGGGACGTCGACCCGATGAAGGTGGCGCAGGGCCGCAGCCTCGGTGACCCCGAGACGATCCACTACGGCCTCATCCCGCGCAGCCACCGCGGCATCGTCGCGATCAACGAGCTGCCGGACCTCGCCGAGCGGATCCAGGTCGCGATGCTCAACGTCATGGAGGAGCGTGACATCCAGATCCGGGGCTACATCCTGCGGCTCCCGATCGACGTGCTCGTGGTGGCGTCGGCCAACCCGGAGGACTACACGAACCGCGGTCGGATCATCACGCCGCTCAAGGACCGCTTCGGTGCTGAGATCCGCACCCACTACCCCGTGGCGCTCGAGGACGAGGTCGCGGTCATCCGTCAGGAGGCCCACCTGAGCGCCGAGGTGCCCGACGTCCTCGTCGAGATCCTGGCCCGCTTCACCCGGCACCTGCGCGAGTCCAGTGCCGTCGACCAGCGCTCGGGCGTCAGTGCCCGCTTCTCCATCGCCGGGGCCGAGACGCTCGCGGCAGCCGCCCGGCACCGCGCGGCCACCCAGCACGAGGCTGACGCCGTGGCCCGCGTCGTCGACCTCACCGCCGCCGTGGACGTGCTCGGCGGCAAGGTGGAATTCGAGACCGGCGAGGAGGGTCGGGAGCAGGAGATCCTCACGCACCTGCTGCGCACCGCCGTCGCCGAGACGGTGACCCGCCACTTCCGCGGGATCGACTTCGCCCTGCTGGTCGAGGCGATCGAGTCCGGGACGATGGTGTCCACCGGCGAGCAGGTCAGCGCTCGCGACTTCCTGACCGGGCTGCCGGTGCTTGGCGAGTCAGACCTCTATGACCAGATCTGCGACCGGCTCGGCGCGACCAACGACGGCGAGCGTGCCAGCGCCATCGAGCTCGGTCTCGAGGGGCTCTACCTCGCCCGCCGGGTGAGCAAGGAGACCAACGCAGGGGAGACGATCTACGGATGAACCCGCACGGGAGCGAACGGCGATGAGGACCCGCTACGGCAGGTATGACGGCGGCCCGGACCCCCTCGCGCCCCCGGTCGACCTGGCGCAGGCCCTCGAGGCGATCGGCGAGGACGTCATGGCCGGGCGCTCCCCCGAGCGGGCGATGCGCGAGTTCCTCCGACGTGGCGCCAACGGGCGGCAAGGGCTCGACGACCTCGCCCGCCGGGTCGCCCAGCGCCGCCAGGAGATCCTGCAACGGCACAACCTCGACGGCACGATGCAGCAGGTCCGGGAGCTGCTCGACCAGGCGGTCCTGGCCGAGCGCAAACAGTTGGCCCGCGACCTCGATGACGACGCGCGGTTCGCCGAGATGCGGATCGGCAACCTCCCACCGTCGCCGGCGGCCGCCGTCAGCGAGCTCTCCGACTATCCCTGGCGCTCGTCCGAGGCCAAGGAGGCGTATGAGGAGATCAAGGACCTGCTGGGTCGTGAGTTGCTCGACCAGCGCTTCGCCGGGATGAAGCAGGCCCTCGAGGGGGCCAGCGAGCAGGACCGGGAGCGCATCGCCGAGATGCTCCAGGACCTCAACGCGCTGCTTGAAGCCAACCGGAACGGCGAGCCGACCGACGAGCTGTTCCGCGACTTCATGACCAAGCACGGGGACTTCTTCCCCGAGGACCCGCAGACGATGGACGAGCTGCTCGACGCGTTGGCCCAGCGGTCCGCCGCCGCCCAACGGATGCTCAACTCGATGACCCAGGAGCAGCGGGACGAGCTGATGGCCCTGTCCCAGCAGGCCTTCGGCTCACCACAACTGATGGACCAGCTCGGCCGGCTCGATGACAACCTGCGGGCCCTGCGGCCCGGGGAGGACTGGGGCGGCAGCGAGTCCTTCAAGGGAGAACAGGGCCTGGGTCTCGGTGACGGGACCGGAGCACTGCAGGACCTGGCCGACCTCGACGACCTCGCCGAGGCACTCGCCCAGTCCTACGACGGGGCCCGCCTCGACGACCTCGACCTCGACCAGCTCGCCCGCCAACTCGGCGACGAGGCCGCGGTCGATGCCCGGACCCTGGCCGAGCTCGAGCGGGCGCTGCGCAAGAGCGGCTACCTCCGGCGCGCGTCCGACGGCCAGCTCACCTTGTCGCCCAAGGCGATGCGCCAACTCGGCAAGGCCCTCCTGCGTGACGTCGCCGACAAGATGTCCGGTCGACAGGGCCAGCGCGACCAGCGCCAGGCCGGTGCCGCGGGCGAGCTGAGCGGCGCGACCCGCGAGTGGACCTTCGGCGACACCCAGCCCTGGGACGTCACCCGCACCGTGACCAACGCCGTCCTGCGCACGGCAGGAGACGGCGGTGACTCGAGCCACGGGGTGCGCCTCGACATCCACGACGTCGAGGTCAGCGAGACCGAGTCACGCACGCAGGCGGTGGTCGCACTCCTAGCGGACACCTCCTTCTCCATGGCGATGGACGGGCGATGGGTCCCGATGAAGCGCACGGCCCTGGCCCTGCACCACCTCATCAGCTCACGTTTCCGGGGCGATGACCTCCAGCTGATCGGCTTCGGCCGGACCGCGCAGGTGATGGAGATCGAGGAGCTCACGGCTCTCGACGCGCAGTGGGACAAGGGCACCAACCTGCACCACGCCCTGCTCCTGGCCAACCGGCACTTCCGTCGGCACCCCAACGCGCAGCCGGTCCTGCTCATCGTCACCGACGGTGAGCCGACCTCGCACCTGACCCCGGGCGGCGAGACGTGGTTCAACTACCCACCGGACCCACGCACGATCGCCGCGACCGTCCGCGAGCTCGACGCGGCCGGCCGCCTCGGCGCCAGGACGACGTTCTTCCGGCTCGGTGAGGACCCAGGGCTGGCCCGCTTCATCGACTCGCTGGCCCGCCGGGTCGACGGCAAGGTCGTGGCTCCTGAGCTCGACGACCTCGGGGTGGCGGTCGTCAGCAGCTATCTCGGCTCGCGGGGGCCGGGCGGCTACGGCGGGGCCGCTGACTACCGGGACTGGTTCGGCGGCCGCGGCTTCTGGGTCTGACGGCTGCCGCCCCCTCAGCGAACGCGCCAGCCCCGCGCGTCCGGCGGCTCCGGGCTCGGTGCCGAGTCGTCGACGAAGGGCCTGGCGCCCGCGATGAGCCGGTCCAGCGCCGCCCCCTCGCGCAGCCCGGTCGGCAGGTTCGCCCGGGCGACATTGCGCCGCAATCGATCCAGCGGCAGGGCCGTGGCGCTCGCGAGGACCACTGCGTTGCCGAAGCGCTTGCCCTTGAGCACCTCGTGGGTCGCGATGAGCACGACGTGCGGCAACGCGAGCCGCACCGTCGCGAGCACCCGGGCGACGTAACGCAGCCCGGGCTCGTCGGCCAGGTTCCACAGGGCCAGGCCGGTCGAGCGCAGCACCCGCGCCACGTCCTGGCCGTATGCCGCTGTGCTGAGCTCCGCCGGCACCCGCCCAGCCGCGAAGGCGTCGGTCACGAGCACGTCGGCCGAGTCCGTGCCCAGCGCACTGACCCCGGTGCGCCCGTCCTGCGGCCGGACCCGGATCCGGTGCCGCCGGGGGAGCGGGATCTCCTGACGCACCAGGGCGGTCAGCGCCTCGTCCGGCTCGAGCACGATCTGCGGGGACCCGGGCCGGGTCGCCTCGACCCAGCGGGGCAGGGTCAGGCCGGCGCCGCCCACGTGCGTCACGGCCAGCAGGGCCGGAGCCGCCGGGGTGCAGGCGTCGATGGCGAGGGCCAGGTGCTGGACGTACTCGAAGACGAGCAGTGTCGGGTCGTCCGGCTGGACGTGCGACTGCGGTGACCCGTCCATGTGGACGGTGACCCCGCCGCGCTCGTCCCACTCCAGCGAGACGTGCCCGCTCACAGGTCGAGGACGAGTTGGCGCTGCTCGCCATAGCGGGTGAAGCCGATCCGGCGCAGGATCGGCGACGAGGTCTCCACCCGGCCGTGGGTGAGCCCGAGCGTCGCTCCAGCGGCCCGACCGATCCGGAGCCGCTCCGCGAGCACGGCCCGGTAGGCGCCTCGCCCCCGCAGCGACGAGACGGTCGCCCCACCCCACAGGCGGCACACCCTGTCGGCCAGCAGCCAGCCACCGACACCGGCGGGGTGTCCGTCGACATAGGCCACGACCTGTCCCGCCGAGTCGTCCTCGAAGCCGGGTGCCAGGTCGGTCAGGTCCTTCGCCAGCTGCTCGGCGGTCAGCTCGTTGGCGCCGAAAGCGTCCCGCTCCACGAGATGGGCGTCCCGCTTGGTGGACAGGTCACGAACGCGTCGGATCTCGATCGCGGCCGGGAGGCCGAGGTCGGGCGGGGGCACGTCCATCGGCAGGGCGAGGACGTCCATCCGCTCGACGACCTCACCGCCGCGCCGCCGCAGCTCCGCCTCGAGCGTCACCGGCCTGGTCGCGTCGGACACGGTCCACCAGAGACGGTCGCGGCCCAAGCCGCTGGCGATCGCGTGGGCCTGCTCCACCAACTCGGCGGCGTCGCGGTCCGAGGCGAACACTGACACGCCGGTCGGTCTGTCGTAGTGGTCGGGATACGCGACGACGAGCAGCTCGTCGGTCCGCACATGGGGGGCACCCGGTGGAATCCAGGCCCACTCGTTCGAGGCCGCGAGCACTGCCTCCGCGTCCCACCTCGTGCCATCGCTTGGCGTCACTGGGACAGGCTACCGAGAGCGACTACGGTCGAGCCATGCGATTTGGCCTGTGCATCCTGCCCGAACACACGTGGTCGGTCGCCGCGCCGATGTGGCGCGAGGCCGAGGCGATGGGCTTCGACCACGCGTGGACCTTCGACCACATCACCTGGGGTGGTTTGCCGGACGCTCCGTGGTTCGCGGCCATGCCGACCCTGACGGCCGCGGCCACCGTCACCGAGCGGATCCGACTCGGCACCTTCGTCTCGTCGCCCAACAACCACCACCCCGTCCAGTTCATGCGGGAGATCCTCGCCCTCGACGACATCTCGGGCGGCCGCTTCATCCTCGGGGTCGGCGCCGGTGGGGACCACGACGCCCAGATCACGGGCGACGACCTGACGCGGGGGCAGCGGACCGCCCGCTTCCACGAGTTCACCGACCTGCTCGACCGGTTGCTGCGTGAGGACCACGTCAGCGCCGACGGCACCTACTACCGAGCCAGGGACGTGCGGACCCTACCCGGTCCGGTCCGCACCGCTGAGCCGGGTGGCGCCAACCGGGTGCCGCTCGTCATCGCCGGCAACGGCCCCAAGTCGATCCGGCTCGCGGCGCAGCGGGGGGACGCCTGGATGACCCTGGGTGGGAACGCCCCGACGGACGAGGAGTGGTGGGAGCTCGTCGCACGCCTCAGCCAGCTCGCGGACGATGCGTTCGAGGCGGCCGGACGTGAGCGGCATACGGCAGCGCGCTACCTCAACCTCGACGCGGCTCCGACCTTCTCCCTGACGAGCGTGGCGGCCTTCGAGGACGCGGTCGGTCGGGCGGACGAGCTCGGCTTCACGGACCTCGTCCTGCCCCGGCCCCGCCCCGCCGGGCCCTTCGCCGGCCCCCGGGCTGTCCTCGACTCCGTGGTGGCCGACGTGCTCCCGCGGTGGCGCTGATGCCACCCCGACGCCGCACGCCGATCGCCGAGGGCTACCGCGCCCTGGCCGTGTGCCGCGGAGCTGGGTTCGCCGCCGAGCGCCAGGTCATGGCCACAGCCGTTCGCTTCACCCTCGAGGAGCTGGCCACGGTCGCGCCCGGTCGCACGGTGGAGGTGCGAGTGCCCCCCTACGGCGCCGTGCAGTGCATCGAGGGGCCGGTGCACACCCGCGGCACCCCGCCCAACGTCATCGAGACCGACGCGGGCACCTGGCTCGCGCTCGTGACGGGGGAACTGGCCTGGGCGGACGCGTTGGACACGGCCCGCGTGCGTGCCAGTGGGCAACGGGCCCACCTCGACGGACTCCTGCCGCTGGCGTCACTTACCCTTGACTCGTGACCGACCGACTGCCTCGCACGCCGAACTTCAAACGCATCATCATCACCGGTGCCCTCCTGGGGCTCGCCATCGGGTTGTACTTCGGGCTCCGGGAGTCCGGCGGGCCGAGCTACAACGCCCAGATGAACTACGACGACGGTGCCGCGGCGATGTTCCTCGGCGCCTTCGGCATCTTCATCGGCGCGGGCGCGGGCGGCATCCTGGCCGTGCTGCTCGACCATGACCGGCCGCTCGGGCCCACTGACCGGGGTCCGGGTCGTCGAGTTCGCCGGACTCGGTCCCGGCCCGTTCGCAGCCATGCTGCTCGCGGACCTGGGCGCCGACGTCATCCGGATCGACCGTCTGGGGCCCGCGCTGGTGCCCATCCCGACCCAGGCCGATCTGCTCCGGCGGGGACGGCCGTCGGTGGCCCTCGACCTGAAGCGTCCGGACGGGCTGCGGGCCGCCCTCGAGCTGGTGGACCGGGCCGACGTGCTGCTCGAGGGCTTCCGGCCATGGGATTCGGGCCGGAGCTCTGCCTCGAGCGCAACCCGGCACTCGTCTACGGGCGGATGACCGGGTGGGGGCAGGACGGCCCGCTCGCCCAGACCGCCGGCCACGACAGCGGCTACATCGCGATCACCGGGGCGCTCGCGGCGATCGGCCGGGCCGGTGACCCGCCGCAGCTGCCGCTCAACCTGGTCGGCGACTTCGGGGGCGGCGCGATGTATCTCGTCGTCGGGGTCCTCGCGGCGCTGCTCGAGTCGAAGGTCAGCGGCCGCGGCCAGGTCGTCGATGCCGCGATCGTCGACGGCACGGCCCACTTGTCCACGATGATCCTCGGGATGGTCTCTGCCGGTCTCTGGCGTCCCGAGCGCGGCACCAACCTGCTCGACTCGGGTGCTCCCTTCTATGACGTGTACGAGGCCAGTGATGGCGGGTGGCTCGCGGTCGGCCCGCTCGAGCCGCACTTCTGGGCCGAGCTGCTCGGGCGGCTGGAGCTGACCGACCGGGCCCCGGACCGGCTCGACGTCACGGCCTGGCCGGCGTTGCGCGAGCTCCTGGCTGCCACCTTCCGGACCAGGACCCGGGACGAGTGGGCGGCACACTTCGCCGAGGGCGACGCCTGCGTGGCACCGATCCTGACCTATGCCGAGGCTCCGCAGCACCCGCACCTGCAGGCTCGGGGCGTCTACGTCGAGCGTGGCGGAGTCACCCAGCCGGCGCCGGCGCCACGCTTCTCCCGGACACCGGGGGCCCTGACCACCTCGCCCCCCGAGCTGGGGGCCGACACCCGGGCGGCGCTCACCGCGTGGGGCGTGGCCGACGTCGAGGCGCTGATCCAGTCCGGCGCCGCCACCCAGACCTGACCTGGCTGACCATGCGGCTCTTCGTGGCGCTCCTGCCCCCGGACGAGGCCCTCGACGACCTCGACGACTTCGTGGCGCCTCGCTGCGACGCGGATGAGCGGGGTGACCGCGAGCTCCGCTGGACCGACCGGCACCAGTGGCACGTGACGCTGGCCTTCCTCGGGGACGTGCCGGAGCGCCGGCTGGACGACCTGACCGAGGGCCTGGGTCGGGTCGCGGACCGGCACGGCCACCTGCTGGTGCGACTCACCGGGGCCGGCGCCTTCCCCAACCCGTATGCCGCTCGCGTCCTGTGGGCCGGCGTCGAGATCCTCCGCGGTGACCTCGACCGGCTCGTCAGCGGCCTACGGAATGCCAGTAACGCCGCCGGAGCGACCCCGGACGGCACCCACTTCCACCCGCACGTCACCCTCGGGCGCTTCCACCGACCGACGGAGGCGACCCGGTGGATCCGCGCCTTCGACGCCTACGAGGGGCCGGTGTGGACCGCGTCGCACGTCGCCCTCGTCGAGTCCCACCTGGGGCAGGGCCGCGGACGGCGACCGCGCTACGAGGTGCACGCCGAGCTGCCGCTCGCCTGACGACTCCGCGTCGGATCGCGACTGTGCAAGACTTGAGCAGTGGCACGTGGTGATGGACGACTGACGCATGACCTTCTCCCCGGCGAAAAAGGACCTCAGGATGCCTGCGGCGTCTTCGGGGTCTGGGCTCCCGGTGAGGACGTCGCCAAACTGACCTACTTCGGGCTCTACGCGTTGCAGCACCGCGGCCAGGAGTCCGCTGGCATCGCGACCGGGGACGGCGAGAAGATCCTCGTCTTCAAGGACATGGGCCTGGTCTCTCAGGTCTTCGACGAAGCGACCCTGAACTCGCTGCGCGGCTACCTCGCCATCGGCCACACCCGCTACTCGACGACCGGCGGCTCGACGTGGGAGAACGCCCAGCCGACCCTTGGCGGCTCTGAGGACCGGACCCTGGCCCTGGGCCACAACGGCAACCTCATCAACACCGCTGAACTGCGCGAGATGGTGGCGGAGCTCTTCGGCGACAACCGGATCACCGGGGAACTCGCGCGCGGCAACACCTCCGACACGGCGCTGGTCACGACGCTGCTGTCCGCCGACCCCACCAAGACGACCGAGCAGGCCGCCCTCGAGCTCTTCCCGAAGTTGCGCGGCGCCTTCTCCTTCGTCTTCATGGACGAGACGACGCTGTATGCCGCTCGCGACCCGTGGGGGGTCCGTCCCCTCGCGCTGGGCCGGCTCGAGCGCGGCTGGGTCGTCGCCTCTGAGACCGCAGCGCTGCAGACGATCGGCGCTGCCGTGATCCGTGAGGTCGAGCCCGGCGAGCTGATCATCATCAACGAGGACGGGCTCCGGTCGCAGAAGTTCGCCGAGCCCACGCCCAAGGGCTGCGTCTTCGAATACGTCTACCTCGCCCGCCCGGACGCCGTCATCGCCGGCCGGGTCGTGCACGAGGCGCGGGTCGAGATGGGGCGGACGCTGGCCCGGGAGCACCCCGTCGACGCGGACCTCGTCATCGGCGTGCCGGAGTCGGGGGTGCCGGCCGCGGTCGGCTACTCGCAGGAGTCCGGGATCCCCTTCGGCCAGGGCTTCGTCAAGAACGCCTACGTCGGTCGCACCTTCATCCAGCCGTCCCAGACGCTGCGTCAGCTCGGCATCCGGCTCAAGCTCAACCCGCTCGAGCACACGATCCGCGGCAAGCGCCTCGTCGTCGTCGACGACTCGATCGTGCGCGGCAACACCCAGCGCGCCCAGATCCGGATGTTGCGCGAGGCCGGTGCGGCCGAGATCCACGTGCGGATCTCGTCCCCGCCCATCCAGTGGCCGTGCTTCTACGGGATCGACTTCGCGACCCGGGCCGAGCTCGTCGGGGCCGGCCTCAGCATCGAGGAGATCCGGGCCTCCATCGGGGCCGACTCGCTCGGCTACATCTCCGAAGAGGGCATGATCGCCGCGACCAATCAGCCCGAGGACCGGTTGTGCACGGCGTGCTTCACCGGGCGCTACCCGATCGAGTTGCCCGAGGACGGCGCTCGACGTGCGCACCGGGCACGACCGTTCGGTCGACGTCGACGGGGTGACGCCAGGCCTCGGCTTCGGCGGCGGCAACGCCCTCCAGCACCCCTGACGCGCTCCTTTCTGTTCCTGCGCCGCGTCCGGTCCACGTCTCCCTGACACCGGCGTGCCCGCCAGCTCACGAGGAGCGGACGGGCACGTCGAGGGTCGCGCTGCGACTAGTTGGTGACCCGTACGAGGGTCATGCCGAGGCTCTCACCCCCGGTCATCGTGTGATCGACCACGCCGTAGGACGTGCCCGGGAGCGCGCCGCTCCAGGAGGCCGTGACGTCGATGACGCCGCCGATCGTCGCCGTTGCTGAGGTCGGCGAGACGACGAGCTCCGGGTCCCCGACTCCTCTCACGACCTGCCAGTGATCGATGCTGAACGCCAGGGGTGAGGTCACGACCTGCCAGCCATGGACGTACAACGTGTAGTCGCCGGCGTCCGGGTTGGCGAGCTCGATGAGCTCGTTGGTGCCGGCCGCCGTGCTTGCTGCGACCTCGTTCCCCTTGGCATCGCACAGATACAGGTCGATGTCGTCATTACCGGCCAACACGTACGACAGCCGTACGTAAGCCGTATCGGTCGCGACCGTGAACGGCGCGGCGGCCGCCCCGTCTTGGGGCCCGCACCCGTCGAAGGTCTGGTCCGGGTCCTGACTGACCGAACCCACGAGGGGGTCGTTGGCCGCGAGACCGCCCGCGACGGGCGTGTACGTACCCTCGTAGCCGGTCGTGACCTTGACGTTGACACTGCCGTCGGCGCCGGATCCGGCGACCAGGACCGGTGCGGAGATGGCTGTCGGGTAGACGGCGATGTTGCTGCGGACCGAGGTGCCACCCCCACTCCAGGTCAGGGATCCGAAGTGCCATTCGGTGTTGACCGCGGCGTCCTGGTTGGTGATGGTCACCGTGAACGTGCCGGTGGCACCGGCCGCCAGGTTGAGCGTCGTCGGCGAGACCTCGACGGTCAGGCCCGGTGGGTTCTGCACGGTGGGCGTGAACGTCGCCGAGCTACCGAGGACGTTTGTGACCGTGCGCTGGACCGTGGCCGTGCCGGCCAGAGAGCTGACGCCGATCGTCGGGTAGTTGAGGTCCTCGATCGTCGTCGGGATCCCGGCCTTCTCCAGGGCCCCGCAGGTGGCTTCGGGGTCGGCGAAGATCTCGTTCCTGACAGCGCTGCCGCAGTAGAACCCGAGGAAGTCGTTGAACCCGGCGTCATAGACCAGACCCGGGTTGAACGCCGAGACCGGATCGACGTGCCCGGCGCCGAAGTCGAACGGGTCGGCCTGGGTCGTGCGGTCGTTGTCCCTGACATCCTGGTAGGCCGTTGTCATCGCGGCGGACTTCACCATCGCGGGCGTCCAGGTCGGGTGGAGCTGGTCGATCAGCAGGAAGACCCCTGCCATGACCGGGCTCGACATCGACGTCCCTGCGATCGCCTGGAACAGCTGCCCGGGCTCGAAGTCGTCCGTGGCGATCTTCGGCGCGGCACCGGCAAGCACCTGCACGCCCGGCGCTGTGATATCTGGCTTGATGATCGAGGGGGCCGTGGGGTTCGGGCCGCGTGAGGAGAAGATAGCGATCGATGGAGCTGGCGTGAACGTGCTGATCGACCCGGTCTTCGTGATCGTCGCCGTCGCCGTCGCCGTCGCCGCGTAGTCCGCGATGACGTTGCCCTCCGTCTCATCGACCATGACGGTTGGCACCCGGAAGTTGTCGGTGAAGTAGTTGTCCTCGTCACTCTGGTTGCTCAGGACCATGGCCTTGCCGCCGGCCTCCATGACGTTGAGGCTCTTCTCGGACCGGCCGATGGCACCGCGCCAGCACAACACCATCGCGTCCTTCGCGCCCTGAGCGAAGGTGGCGTACGCGTCGTCGTCACCGAGCTGGGACTTCGAGAGGCACAGCGGATTGCCGAGAACCTCGGCATTGACGAGCGGCAGGTTCTTGGCGCTCCCGAGGGTCACCGACGAGCCGAGGACCTGGGCTCCATTGCCGAGGGCGACGGTTCCGGCGTAGAAGCGCGGCTGAGTGCTGGCACCGACGGTGGTCACCCAGGGCAGGTCGGCCGGGCCGCCGATGGTCGACGCGCCCGGGCCGTCGTTCCCCGCGGAGGCCGCGACGTGCACGCCCGCCTGGTTGGCATAGAGGAAGGAGAGGCCGTCAGCGCTGATCAGGCTGGGGCCGCCTCCGACGGAGTAGTTGATGACGTCGACACCGTCATAGACGGCCTGGTCGATAGCTCCCGCCAGGTCCGAGTCGAATCCGCCGATCGAATCCAGAGCCTTGTAGGCGACGATCTGGGCGCGCGGGGCGACCCCCGAGGTGTAGTCCAGGGTGCGCGCCTTGTCGTAGATCCACGCTCGCACGTTCTCGTTCCCCGCCGCCGTCGATGCCGTGTGCGTCCCGTGACCGTCGTCGTCACGGGCGGAGTCGAACTCGCCCGGCAGCACGCCGACGACCGCGCGGTAGGTGCTCAGCATCTGGCGCGCGCCGACGAGCTTCTTGTTGCAGTTCCACTTGGCGTCGTCGGGGTTGGCCTTGGTGTTGCCGAAGTCGCACTTGTTGACCCCACCCTTGGCGTTCAGCTTCACCGGGCGGTAGGTGCCGTCGTCCGCAAAGCTGGGGTGCTCGGGCCAGATGCCGGTATCGATGACACCGAGCAACTCCTTGTCGCCCTTGGTCTTGGAATCCTCGGTGCCGAGGAATCCCCGGAGCGTGTCGCCCCGTACTGCCGTGATGTCCTCGGTGCCCGTGGCCTCGGACGCCTTCTGGCGCAGCTCGTCGGGTGCGACGCGCAGGACGTTCGGGTCTGCCGCCAGGCGCTTGGCCTGGGACGGTGAGGCGAGCACCGAGAAGCCGTTGAGCGAGGCGGTGTAGTCGTTGAGCTTCTTGGTCGCGGCGACCCCGGCCTTCTTGATCGCAGCGTCGTGGGTGGCCTGGAGGGACTTCTTCTGAGTTTGGGCCGATGGTGAGTCGAGATTCTTCTGGTTGAACGTCGCGACCAGGGGTTTCCCCTTCATGACCACGACGTAGCTCCCCCACTTGCTGGCGCCTACGGTGTGTGCCTGGGCTGCTGCAGAGGCATTGGCGTTGTTGTTCGGAGCGGCTGAGGCTGCGCCAGTCACCGCGGGTGTTCCCGCGAGTGCGAGCGCGGCCGCTGCTGCGGCGGCGATTATCCCCTTGTTCACGAGCGTCTCCATTCATCGCGTCGGGTCGCGCGACGGCCCGGCAGGGTGTGATCCTGAGCGTAATCTGTGAGCGTCATCAGCGGGCCTGAACAGGGCAAACCTGCGGCCCGGACCGAACCGGTCGTTTGAGCCCGTCGTGTGCTGTCTCCTCTCGCGCCTTCCCCTGCCGCCCCGGCCCCCTCTCGCGCCTGCCCCCTGCCGCACCTGGCCCCACCTGCCGCGCTTGACCCCACCTGCCGCGCATCCCCACCTGCCGCCGTTCGAGGTATTCGGGTCGAGGTGATGCCTCGCTCCCTGGCCCGACCGATTACCTCCACTCGAATACCTCGAACCGGGCCGGGGCTGATCGGGGTCGGCGTCAACACCCTGCAGCGCTGATCAGGGTTGTCCACAGGGCGCAGCCGTCCGCTGGTTCATCGGCCCCGGTCTGGCGAACCTGTAGCCATGAACCGCGCACGGCATCAACTGGTCACGCGAGCGGCCTACGACTTGGGGGAGTCGTCTCCCGGTGGACGCTCCGAGCCCTCGGGGTGACCCATGACGCCATCCGCCACGAGGTCGAGGCCGGACGTTGGCTGGTCATCGGCAACCAGACCGTGGTCCCACACACGGGGGACGTCTCGATCGAGGGGCGCCGGTGGTCGGCCATCTGGGAGATCGGCCGGTCCATCACGGCTCTTGATGGAGTGACGGCGCTTCAGGCGGGGGGCTTGCGCCACTACACCGACGACGAACTCCATGTCTCCGTCGTCCACACCGCTGACGTCAAGAAGGTGCCGGGCGTGCGGCTCCACAAGGTCATCCGCCGTCTTCCCGACGAGATCATGAGGGCCGGCGTCCCGCGGACGAAGCCGCCGGTGGCCGCCTTACGGGGTGCCTACTGGGCGGTCTCCGACCGGCAAGCTGCTCTCATCCTGCTGATGACCGTCCAGCAGCGTCTCGCGACTCCCGAGCAGTTGCTGAGTTGGTCCAAGAGACTGCGGGGCCGTCGACGACGCGCGTTCATTGAGGACGTCCTGGCTGACCTGGTGGGGGGCGTCCATTCACTGGGCGAGCTCGACTTCGCTCGGATGTGTCGGCAGCGGGGACTGCCGGAGCCCTCGAGGCAGGTCGTGCGCCTTGGGCCGAAGGGGCGGATGTACCTGGACGTGCGCTGGAAGAGGTACGCGCTCGTCGTCGAGATCGACGGCGCCCAGCACCGGGAGGGGCTGGCCGTGACCGATGACAACCTCTCGCGCAATGCTGTCACGTTGCAGGAGGAGAAGGTCCTGCGCCTGGACCGCATCGGGCTGCGACTCTATGAGGACGAGTTCATGGCGCAGGTGGCC